>Ga0182024_10016195_pt1 | contig 14166 bp, 13 predicted proteins | sample P32metaG_FD_120480 | JGI IMG/M metagenome (GOLD analysis project Ga0182024, IMG submission 120480) | Permafrost microbial communities from Stordalen Mire, Sweden - P3-2 metaG (Illumina Assembly) | ecosystem: Environmental > Terrestrial > Soil > Wetlands > Permafrost | place: Sweden: Stordalen... | reverse complement strand
TATCTGCAATTAATTCGAGCGCGTAAATCACCAAATGGATTTCACATGAGAATAATTGCGAATGTTGCTGTCGCTTGTCACCAGGGGAAGATTCAGGATGCGTGCGGTAGAGACAATGATTCTGTCAGCTGGATCTCTGTGAAACGGCTCTGGCAGATGTACTGATTGCACAGCTGTATGCCGGTCGATGGGTGAGAATTGTACACCGGGAAGTGCAGCAGCGGTTCCTAACCAGTCGTCAACGTTCATTGCCAAATTCAATCGACCTTTGCTGACGAGAATGGCGATTTCCCAAGCTGAAATTGCCGATACAACAATGCCACCATCGACTTTTTCAGCCTGGACAAGACAGCTTTTTGCCCGTTTGCTTAACTGATTGAAAGACCCGCTGGCCCACCAAACGAGCACGTGTGTGTCGACGACAATCACAATAACGCTTCCCATCGTTCGTCGGTAGGCTCAACCGGGTTTTCGAATGTCAACACGGAGCCTTTTAAAATTTCTTTGGCGGTCCGCATGTGTGAACGATAAGGGCGGATCTCCACAGTGGGCTTACCGCGATCGGTTACAAGCACTGACTGCCCGGTCTCCTCAACGCCGCGAAGAATTTCGAGAGCCTTGGCCTTGAATTCAGATTTGGAAATTTTCGTTTTCATGGAGCGACACTGAAATGACTATATGTGTATAGTCATATCGTATCACACGATCACTCTATGATTTGGTTTGATGCCAAGGAACCGTATCTGGCAGGTCCGCGCAAGTTCCGCTGATGGCGCGTCGGCAATGCTGTGGCAAAAGTGATCGCACGTTACAGCCGATCGGGTGCCTCGAGTTTATATCCGACGCGATGCATAGTGCGGATGATAGATGGCTCGCCTTCTCTGTCGAGCTTACTTCGAAGCTTAGTAATGTGCACGCGCACCGTATCTGGTGAGTTCTCCGATTCCTTCGACCAGACCTTATCCAGCAGCGCGTCTGCTGCAAACACCTGATTGGGATTGCGCATTAAGAACTCCAACAAAGCAAACTCTTTCGGCAACAACGGTATTTCCTTGCCGGCTCGAGTAACTCGGCAGGCACCCGGATCGAGAACCAGGTCGAGGACCTGAAGAATGTTGTCGCGCAATTCGCGAGGACGCCGCAATAGCGCGCGCAGTCTTGCCGACAGCTCGCGGGGGTGAAACGGCTTGGTCAGATAATCGTCGGCGCCGGCGTCCAAGCCTTCCTCTTTATCCGTTATGGCTCCGCGCCCAGTGAGCATCAGGATCGACGCGCTGCCGCCCCCTTCCCGATACTGCTTGCACAAATCGGTGCCTGCGATATCAGGCAGCCCCCAATCAACGATCAATACGTCGTAAGGCTGCTTGCCCAGGCGCTCCTGTGCCGCCGTGCCGGTGTCAACCAGATCGACTTGATAGCCGTCCTCTCCTAACCAATCTTCCATGACCCTGGCCAGTCGATGATCGTCTTCGACTACTAGAACTTTTGGCAATTCAGGCTCCCACTTTCCCCGCCGGTCGTATCGTTTATTCCCGAGAAACGCCAGGGTTACGCGCGAACAGCCAACCCGGCATTGGAGCGTAAAGACTGGCTGAGCTGCAATTTGAAGGCTTTCACAAATTGATAACATCATTTCAAGAGCCGCCCCTTAAGATTCAAATGTCAGAGATGCAGCAGTGACTCCCACAAATTCTGCAGGACGACAAGCTAAATCAGCGCTAGCGAGATTCGACCAGTGACGCGCGTGGCGTCAAAGGTTTTTGAAGAGGGCAGCAATGGTCCGGGGCAACCTTGGCCATTGTTTGTTTTGTAGGCGCTTTTTTGGCAGCGATCAGCCGGACCCTGGAGTGGCCAATGAAGTAGTGGCCAGAGGTGCGTCTGTCGGTTCGACCGAAGATTGATCGAGCTGAAGCGTGAACCAAAATGTGCTGCCGGTTCCCGCTGTGCTTTCCACGCCAATCTGTCCTTTATGTGCCTCGACAATAGCCTTGCAAATGGCCAACCCTAAGCCTGTTCCCTTTTTCGCGTCGGCCTTTTCCACCTGAGAAAAACGATCGAAAATTTGATTGACTGCGCTTTCAGGAATGCCGCGGCCACTGTCGCAAACTTTGACAATGGCTTTGCCGTCCTCCCTGGAAATCCGCACCAGCACCGCACTGCCTGTCTCGGAATATTTGATCGCATTGGAGACCAAGTTGATGATCACGCGGATCAGCCTGTCCTTGTCACCGAATACAGTGGCATCGTCTCCTTCTCTGCTAACACTGATGCCGTGAGATTCAGCAAAACCTTGGACTGATTCAATGGAACGGTCCACAATTTCAGCCAGCCCGACTCTGGCACACTCAAGCTCCAGCTTGCCTGCCTCCATTTTTTCAATGTCGAGCAACTCATTGATCATATTGATCAACCGCTCGGTATCTTCTTCAGCATCCGCCACGCGTTTGACACCCTTTTCGGTCAAAGTGCCGAATGAGCCGCGCGTCGCCAACGCTAACGTTCCCTGAATTGATGTCAGCGGCGTGCGCAGGTCATGGCTGATCATCTGCACGAACTCCTGCTTGCGATTTTCCGCCCGCAATAGCGCGTCGGCCATGTCGTGAAAACCCTTGTCTAGTTGAGCGATTTCATCGCTGCCAGCGACCAGGCGATTGAGCGGCTCACGCCGAGCCAGGCGCCAGTTGTTATCAGTGAGAACAGAGAGTCGATTGGTAATGCTTCTGCTGAAAAACAGAGAAAGCACCCAAGCGAGGATGAAATTGGCGGCCACACCCATGATCAAGAACATGTTGACGCGGTTTCTTGATTCCTCGGCTGTGTGCTGGTTTTGAAAGCGCACCTCGTCGGCGCGCAAGTCCTCAAGCTCTCTGTGGAACTTGGTGTATTCAGCGTGAACTTGATGACGATAAGTTTCGTCCGAGTTCAAAAGAAATTCAGTCGGATCTTTCGGGCGCCGGAAGTTGGTCATGAGATAGACAAGGTTCTTGCACGTGTCTTCGATCTTGCGGACATTTGCAGCCGTCTGGGGTCTGGTTTTGCTCAACGCTTCCATGCTTTTGTATATCGCAGGCATCTCGGCTGTCGTTTTGTCGAATTCCGCAACCGGCTCGGTCGAGTGGGTGCTGCGGAAGCGCACGAGACAGACGACAGCTTCCATCAGGTGGTGCGTGAGATTGCTGCCTTCCGCCACAATCAGTTTGGAGTTGACCTGCCTCAGGGTTTCCTCATCCGCCTCTTTTAGAAGGTGCCAGAGTGCGGCAATGAAGATAGTTCCGACCAGTACCGGAACTGTAACCAGAATCAAACCTTTGTGCTGTAATTTGAAATTCAGGCGCATACGCAACCAGCAGCGCTGTCAACGCCATTGTACCAATGTGGGCAGCCAACCGCAAAAATGCCGGTAGGCGCCGGCTCCCAGGGTGACTTGGCGGCAGTCTGCGATTATCGTCAGTCGGCGAATTTGAAAGAAACCGCGATCGTCTCCCCGTGTTCTCCAGGGATGGACGTCACCCTGATCGTCACATCTGCCCCGCAGATTGAGATGGTGGCGCGCTTGTCTTGAGGACGCTTAGACTCTTGAATGTTCAATCCAGCCAGAGCCTTATAACAAAATGCCAGTTCGCGATGAACTCTCATCGGCAACTGCAGCTCCTTGACCATCTCTCCATCCACCAAATAACGCAGGAACACCTGGTCTCCATCCGGTTCAATCTGAAAATCCGAGCAGCGCATCTCCAATGCCTTAGAGAGCAAATCGTTGGCGAGCAGCATAAACGCTAGATCTTGTTGCCCGACCATAGAGAGTTCGCCTGCAAGCGCAGACATCGCTAAAGAATCGTTCGTCGGCACGGCAAGGGTATCCTGATTGGTAATCTGCATTGAACCTGATCGCATCTTACTTTCGCCTATTCGAAGCGTCTAGGGGGCGAAATGTATGCGAAATGCTGCACAACAAGTCAGGGTCTTCCGGGATCGAAATTACAGGCTGGAACAAACTTATATTAATTCCAAAGCGGCTGATGGCAGGGTCGTTGCACGCTAGTATGCCCTTGCGCACCACGGTAATAACGCTAGCGAAAAGTGTGCGATTCCACATTGATCCTTGGCAGAATTGTTCGCCGCGTAAATTGCCTTGTTCGGACCGTGCCACCAAATGCAATGATGATCGACGAACCACGAACAGCGAGATTTGAAACCTGACTGAACGAAATTCTTGGAAATCCGTAAAGTCCCGTCGCTCGGGCGCTTGTTCGGTCAGGAAAGAATTTTTCCGGCGGTGATAATCGCGCGTTATAGTGATCAATTAGTCGGGAACAAAGAGAATAGCTAGCAATGCATACCAACCTGAAACGCAGGTGGTAAGCTGATAGCAAGTATGTTTCGTCTTCCTGGGTTGGTCCTCTTCTCCTTACGCTGCCGCTGATCGGCGGCGCGAGTTTGGTTCAAAATGCCGAAACTTCACTATTCTTCAATGCCAAGACTCGCCTGCATAGCCGCTTTGATGCTAGCATTCGTTCTTGTACCGCCTCCTGCAAGGTGTAGTGATACGAAGCCGGTGTCAGAGGCGCAAGTGATTGACGAGCCGACGACGGTAGTGTGGCGCGCGATCCAGAACTTGCGAACTGCCGACAAACAGCGCCGCAGGCTGGTTTCATACGAAAACAACGAGGCGATAATCGAAGAGCGATTTCCGGCTTTGCCAATCGTGGGCGAAGCGACATGTCTATATAAGGAACGCGAAGTGCCGGAGAAAGAGATCAACTTCTCGCTGATCAGCTCAGATCACTTCAAGGTGTTCGAAGGCACCTGGAGTCTGGAACGGCTTTCAGACGGCAGAACAAAAGTCAGTCTCTCCAGCAATCTCGACACCGGTCTGCGCATCCCCTTCTGGCGCGAAATCACTCGGGCCGCAACATCACGCAGCGTCAAACACCGCCTGCAAGAACTGAGCGAGCAAGCTCACAAACTAGCCAGCCAACAAGCCTGCGCCGCGCGCTAGCAAAGCCAGTCGATCTGCGGCTGCGGCTCGGTAGCATACATATAGCGTTTCGAAACTAGCCAGCCTGTGCGCGCTCCTTAGCAGCATCGGCAGCGCCTGCGTCATTTCGAGCAAGCGAACGAAGTGAGCGCAGTCGAGAAATCTCTCATACCTTCGTTAAGGCACGGCAAAGGCATGAGAGATTTCTCGACTGCGCTCGAAATGACAGGGAGCGTCCTTTCTAGTTGAGGTTGTCCATCAAGTCGCGCGCTTGATTGTCCTTGCGGAGCTTCTTCAGTGCTCGGCATTCGATCTGGCGGACGCGTTCGCGGGAGACGCCGAGGAGCTGTGAAAGTTCTTCCAGGCTCTTGGGCGCGTCACAATCCAGTCCATATCGCAACTTGATGATGTCCTGCTCTCGCGAGCTTAGACGAGACAATAGACTGTTCACCTGAATGGTGAGCAGCCCTTCTTCTGCCACTCTTTCGGGAGTGGGCAACGATTTATCTTCGATCATTTCCGCCAGCAGCGTATCTGATTCGTCTTTCAGTTTCGCGTCCAGAGACACCAGCTCGCGAAACGCGCCGATCGTCAACATCACCTTCTCGCGAGGCAGACCTGAGCGTGCCACAATTTCGTCCATGGTCGGCTTGCGACCGAGCTCGTCAACTATTTGCCTGACCAACTTGCGCAACTTGCTCATGCTTTCGCCGACGTGCACCGGCACGCGAATGCCGCGTGATTTGTCGGCGAGCGCGCGAGTGATCGCTTGCCTGATCCACCAGGTCGCATAAGTGGAAAATTTGTAACCGCGCTCGGGATCGAACTTCTCTACGGCTCTGATCAATCCGACTCCGCCTTCCTGGATCAGATCCTGAAAGCTCAGTCCGCGATTGTTATATCGTTTGGCAATGCTGACGACCAGCCGCAGATTCGATTGAATCAGACGGCGCCGTGCTTCCAAGTTGCCGTCGCGGACGGCTCTGCCCAATTCGATCTCTTCGCTGCCGTTAAGCAACCTGTGTCTGCCGATCTCGCGCAGATATATCTTTAAGGAATCTTCTTCAACTTGAGCTGGAGCAGCCTCTTCTTCAGCGGCAGGCTCATTATCATCAGATTCGTCTGGCGTTTCTACAGCGATTGCTACCGGAGGATCTTCGCGTTCATCGAATTCGATCAAATCCTCAAATTCATCAGCTTGTTCACTCCGCGGAGCGTCATCCAATTTTTCTCGTTTAGCTGATTTTCTCATCTAGCCCCTTTCCGTTCTCTCGAACACTTAAGTCAGCACGTGATAAGCCGGAGTTCGCCTGGAACTCAGCCCTTCAATAGTTGTGTTTGGCAGCGAAACTCCGCTTAGGTGCTGCCCCTCAGCTAATTTCAGCCTAACATAGTCGACTGGAACCAGCTCGCATGCAAATAGTTATGCCCAACATGCGCCGATCATTTTCGTTCAATCATTACAAGTTGAAACAATGGAAACATAATCCAGGCGGCGATTTTACGCCCTTTAGCACATGATCAAGAAACGCGCAAGATATGCAGCACACGGATCAACAAAAAATCTAGTGCCTGGGACCAATTAACCGCCGCTTGCCACGCCTATTTCGCGCAGGTGCTCTAGAGCTTGCCTGAGTTCGTCGGCAGATGAATATCGTTTGTTCGCGTCTTTCTGGATCGATTTGAAAATGATCGATTCAATCGCCTCCGGTATGCCTGGCTGCAGCTCGCTGGGCCGCGGCGGCATGTCGTGCAAGTGTTTGAAAATAGTCTGCACTGCGTTTTTGCCTAGAAAAGGTTCTTGTGCTGTCAGGGCAAAATACATGGAACAGCCCAGAGAATATATGTCCGTTTGCACATCCAGCGGATTGCCCAGGCATTGCTCCGGGCTCATGTAGAGCGGGCTTCCCACAAGATCACCGGTAGCGGTGAGATCCTGATTTCGCGGTCCCAGTGCAGTGATTTTCGCAATTCCGAAGTCAACAATGCGAACTGCGTCATTGCCTCGATCATCAATCGTCAGCAGCAAGTTGCTCGGTTTGACGTCTCGGTGTATCACGCCTCTTCCGTGGGCGTGTTGCAGAGCGTCAGCGGCTTGAGTGAAGATGTCCAGGAAGCGTTTGCTCGGCAAGGGTCCATGAGAGCGCACGAATTTCTGCAAACTGACACCCTCGATCAGGTCCATAACTAGATAAGGAACGGATTCAGCTGTAATACCGAAATCGTGCACGACCACTAGATTGGGATGGTTCATAGCGCACGCCGCCTTCGCCTCCTGCTCGAAACGCAGCACGTTTACTGCCACTTTGGCGATGTGGGGGTGCAGAACTTTGATCGCCAATTTTGCGCCTGTATGGCGATGCTTGGCGCGAAAGACAATGCCCATTCCTCCTTCGCTGATGCGTGACAATAAAATGTATTGGCTTGGTAGTTTAATTTCACGCATCACATCCTCGCCATAGCTGCCTGCTGGCGCGGGAGTATGTGTTCGGTTCAAGTCATTGAGACTGATAGTTTCGTCTGAATCGACAGGCCATTCTCGATCGCTGGCTGCTTGGTCTGCTGCTTCCGCGAGGCGGTCTTCAGTGATGTCGTCGAGGCGCGTTTTGCCCCAGGCTTCTTGCAATTCGGCCGGAGGAGGTTTCAGCAGCGGTTGCTGTGGTGCTGGCGGTGGCAGAGCAACCGGTTTGGCCGGCGCCAAAGGTGCCTGTTTGACTTTCGCACCATGCCGATAGTTGATCAGACTCTGTGCCAATACAGAGCTGATCAGGCACAGAGGCAGCGATGACGGTTCGCAGTTATGCCGGTAATGAGCAAATGCAAGCCGTCTCCTGTCCAGCACGAACTGCCAGACCGTGCCGATACTTTCGGCGCGCTCGTTGCGTGAGAATAAGTGAAACTCAGGATAATCTGGTGTGCTTTTAAGAATAATCCATAAATCGAATCCGATTGCGGCGGCGAAAGCGGCGATAAACAGGAGGATGGTGATGTATCCATTGGCGCTGAAAAAGGTGAAGATGCCGGAGGCAAGATCAGTGTGAGTGATCGAATAATCCATGGCAACGTGATCGAGGGCAGCCCAGACAAAACCTCCGATCATCAGCGGCATGGCCAAAGCTTTTTTGTGTAGCAGCAGCAATCCCAGTCCGAGCGTGCATCCGGCCAATGCCGACCAGAGCGCATGCCCAGCCACTAGATGACCATTGACGAAAACAGTAGCGGGTAGCCAGAAGTATGGATTGTCCCAACCGGTAGTCGCATGTACACAGGCATCTTCGACGAACGCGAATCCCGCACCAGTGGCAATACCAAGTAAGGCGACGTCGGAAGCGCCCATCGTGGCAGTAGTAAACTTTCGCCCTTGCCAAAGAATCACCAGCACCGGTAGGAAACGACAAAGATCCTCGATCGGCGGCAAAAGAAACGATCGCAGTGGTGAATCGAATTTGCCTGTTGTCGGATCGGTTACCAGCGCAGAAGCAATCAGATTGCCGATTGCCAGAGCCGCTCCCATCATGGCAGCGCCGATCAGGAATGAAAATATTAGTACCCGTATACTGACGGTGCGTGTTGCTTTCGTCAGGAGCAGCACCAGGGCGACGAAGGCGATGTTGAGCGCCAGAGCGACGATCGCTTGAGTGCCTGCACGGGCTACTGTCGATGCGGTAAGAACGACAACTCCTAATCCAAGCGCTATCGATCTTACAGAAATTCGTGAACTAGCCAGAGGCAATGTGCCCCAGGTGTCGAAAAATCGTTGTAGCTTCGAGGAAACCATCGATTATGAATCTCGCTTGGGCTTTGGTGCTTGTTTGTCTGTTTTTGCCGCTGATTTAGGCCCTGAGGAGCTGTCGGTTGGTTTTGCCGTGCCTGCCGCGGCCTGCCTGGCTCTTAGCATGGCTGCTTGACTCTCGGCGATCCTGATGGTTTGTGCCGTTTTCCCTATTGGTTTTGGCGGGAGACTGACCGATGTGGTGTCTGGCTTGGCGGCGAGCTGAGTATTATCATCGCACTGTTTTCTGCCCACAGCTTGCAGATAGAGATTGACTGCAAACGCCTCAGCCCCTGGTTCTACCTCATGTGGGCGTTGGGCAACTTCTTTCAGGACGTTGTAGGCATTTATCAATCGCGGCACTTCGGCGCAGTGGTCGGGTGGAAACCCCGGCGGCCGAGGAATCGCTGATCCGCGCGCGCGCAGTCCCGTGGCCAATGCTGCTACGAGGGCCCCGATCGCGCCAATGATGCCAAAGGTTCCCACCACTTGCAGAGCATCATGCGGCACCATATTTGATACCGGCTGCGATGCGGGAGCGAAAAGAAAAGTGCACAAGGCAAATCCGGTTGAGGCGATGGAAACCATTGCCCAGAAGAGTACCGTCAGCTTGATACGATTGGTTCCGATATTTACCTCCAGCATCTCCTCTAATGTCGTGCGAAAAAGTCTGCGATCAGTTCACTGGCGTTGATATCGTCGGTGGTGCGTCCCACCAGGTCTTTTGGACCGTTGATGAAAGCGCCGGGCCAGGTGTGTCCACCGCCTTCGATGCGATAATAAACTACCTCACTATTGTATGCGCCGTAAGTCAGGCAGGTGACGCGCGTTCCATCATGAGGATTTTTGTCCGGCAGTTGGTTTGTGTAAGGTGAGGGCGAGCTTTGATTGTGTCTGCACCAGAAATCGACGGTTTCCTCAGCCGTCATCAAGCCACCGATCTTGGCTAACGGCGCGGAAAGCGAGTCTAAACCGGACAACCCCACAGCAGCGCCGAGTTTACCTAATTGGTCATTGTGGGCCGAATCCGAGGAAGGAACAAGCGGATCGTCGGTACCGATGAAGAACATGGCCGGCACGCGCTGGGAATTGGAGCATCCATTGGCGCTGCTTTCCATCATCGAGGAAGCGACGATCGCGATCGCGGCGATTCGGTCTGTAACGCAGGCGAGACGCTGAACGAAATGACCACCGTTGGAATACCCCATCGCATAAATGTGCCGGCGGTCGATGTTTACCACCGATCCGACTTTATTGATCATGTCCATGACAAATTGAATGTCATCGCCGCCTTGCGAGCCGCGACCGTCATCCCACCGATGACCGACGCCGTCAGGATAGACGACGACGAAATTCTTGCGATCCGCCTGGTCATTGAAGTTCGTGATGTAGATCATTGTCTGTCCTGTCAGTCCCAAACCGTGAAACACCATAACTAACGGCATTGGTCGCGATCGGTCATAGCTGGCCGGCACGTGGACGTAGAACTTTCGCTGAATGCCTGAGCTGTTGATGGTTTCAACGAAGTTGTACGCCTTGCTTGCGGTCTGGCGATTCTCTGCAAAGGCGGCAGTAACAGTGTTAATCATGATCATGCAAGCAACTATCAGCCGGAATTTCATCAGTTACACATTTGGTGGTATATGGGAATTATGCCAAGCCGTTCCTTCAAACAAACCGGTGGAGGTCTCAATGTCCCTGCTCAGGAAAAAATGGCTCGTTTATGCCTGGATGCTGATCTCCCTTCCTGCGACCTCATCAGTGGCTTTTGCTGACGAAACATCGTCAATCAGCCCGGCAACTTCGATGCCTCCGGCGCCTGCCACCACGCCGCCGGTTACCCCAGATACCCAGTCCGGTACCGGCGCAGCCGCTCTATCCGGGACTGCAGCTCCAGACTCCATACCGGCCGCCCCCCCAGTCAGGGCATCGGCCAATTTCAGCGCCCCTGTCGCTCCCGAAGCTGGTCCTGGTCCATTGCAGGATCAGCGAAAGGCACTGCTGGCAAGAATCTCTGCCGCCCAAAAGCAGGGCATCGGCACTGGCACCTACATGGGGGAGTTCAACCGCATCGAAGAGATGGTTAAAGCCGGACAGCCCGCCAGCGCCTACGAGAGTCGAATCTCGTCGTTGTCTGGCAATCTCGACGAGCAGATTAAGCGCAGTCAGATTTTGAAAACCCAGCGGCCGGTGCCGCCGGTGGTTCGAGCACAGCAGCCCGGAAAGCCCGGCGGCAACCAGCACACGTTCGGTCACAACTCCAATGGCTTAGCCGGTGACCCGCTTGTAGACAAGCTAAAGCAGAAATATGGCAACCAGATTCCCGGCGGCATCGGCGCCCTCGACAAACTCGGCCCTGAAGATCGCGAGAAGCTTCTGCAAAGCGATGTCGGCAAACAGCTGATGAAAAAATTCCTCGGCAACTGAAGTGCGTTAATCTGCCACGGCGATATCTGGTGTGGCGCCGCAATTTCAGGCGTAGGGGCGATGCCGCGCATCGCCCGGGAAGTCAATCGATTCTGGCTCGTTGCCGGGGCGATGCATCCATCGCCCGTACGGCGCATACAATCTGGCCAGCGTCCGGATTCGATTTAATGTCCTGCCGAAGTTCTTCAGGATTTACACAGATCCGGTTGGTTAAACTGGCGCCGTAGGGAAACTCAACCTACGGAAGCCCGATCCATATCAAGTTGCATCGCCACCAAATCGGCGAGCGGACCTCAGCGTGGAGACAAGCATGTTTGATCTTGCTGGCGAATTCCTGCAGCTTTCCGATGGCCAATCGGAACACATTCCTCTTGAGCCGGCAGCGCCCGCAGCCAGAGACTTAACTGAAAAACAATTGAACGTTTCATCATCGGTCTGCCAATTATTGCCTGCCCTTGAAATATCGACGCACAAAGTGATGGAACAAGATGCGAAGTTCCGCCCCTTGGCAAAAAGGAAGGAATGGCAGGAGATGCATCGCTACTTGAGCGCTGGCAATGTTCCTTGTCTAGATGAGGTCGACAAAGAATCAACTGCTCACAACTATTGGCGAAAAAGCGAAACCCGCAGCATCCTGGTGAGCGAATTAGCATTTGCCGTGATGATCTCGCTTGCGGGTGCCGCTCGCCGCAGACCGGATATTGATTTGAGGATCACCGATTCAGACAGTGACGAGGGAAAAACGCCCAGGGATCCGCAACGTCTGCATTTCGAGCAGAGCGAACAGCAAGGAGCAAGCCATAAATCGTCGCTGAACGTCGATAAATTTTCCTGGGTAAAAATCCAGCGGCCTTGCGCCGTGGCCAACAATGGTATCGCATTTGATGGCACCTCGTTCCTGCCTGAAAATCATGAGCAGCGTTCCGTGTCGGACCTGCAGAGCAGCCTTGCCGCCGCAAGTGTTTTTTCCTGGTGGAGAAAGCAGACCGACGAGCGTAAGCAAGCAAATGATCTGGCCAACCAGGATTCGCGCCAAGCTCCTGAATCTATGCCCGTTTTTCGAAACCGTCCGACTCTCATTGTGGGGATGACGGACACGTTGAGTGAGATTGCCGAGGAGCTGTTTCACGACCCTGGAGTGGCCTGGCTGATCGCCGATCTGAACAAAGGTGCGAGCAGAGAATATTGGATTGATGGAAAACGGATCGTCAGACTGAAACACAGGCAACAGATCATCTTGCCGATCTGGTCGGATATTGTAGAGTTCGACAAGGTGCGCCCGGAAATTTCGCGCTCAGCCAGAATTGTCACGATTGTCGAGGAAACTCGAATCGATATCGATCTGATTGAAGCCACGCTTGCTGGAGTAATGGGCGGCGCGGTCGAGCCAACTACATAAAATTCGCTGTCGGCCGCATTCGACTGCGCTGCGCTTCGCTCAGGGTAGCCTTTCGTCCATCGGCTCATCCGGTCGACCCTGTCATTGGGCCCTATGACTTAGAAACACATATGTTGCCCGGCTGGGACGCAACTCATAGAGCGGGGATACATCGTAAAGCCTTATGGAACAATGGTTTCCAGTGGTTCGGTCACGAACTCGTCTCTTCCTGACAAGCAACATATGTGTTTCCAACTCATAAGAGACTTGGGGTCAGAGCTGGCAAGAGTTTGCTCTACCAGTTTTAACAAACGTCTCACGTATGACTAACCGCTCGATCATTGCGCGCTTACGACTCGCGTGTAACGTATTAGGCAGAGAGAAATAGCGCGTGGCCACCAGATGTCTGGCAGAGCCGCTGCGTTCAAGTGACTAGAGGGGGTCTTCTATGAATACTAGAAGTCTGTTTTACGCTGCAGTTATGGCTACAGGATTTGCAGCAATGGGATTTTCATCGGTGGCTTCGGCGGCAGAAAACGAAAGCCTGCTGAGCGGTGGAACTTCATTGGAGTCGCCGGTCGAACTTTCAGATGATATTAGATCCGCTACTCCCAGAAAAGCGCCGATGATTGTCGTGGTCGACAAGCAAAAACACATCACGCACGTTTTGCAGGAACAAAGCGGCGCCCTCGTTGATGTGTTCCACGTGCCCAATGCCACCGGCAAGAAGACGACGCCGACGCCGAGCGGTAGATTGGTGGTTGTCGATAAGAAATGGGATCCGATCTGGAAACCGCCGGTCTCTATCGATCCGCAACAAAAGACGGTTGAAAGCTTCACGAAAAACCCGCACAATCCGCTGGGCGTTGCCTGGCTTGGTCTCAGTCAGGGTTGCATTGGCCTGCACGGCACCTGTTCTCCCAACAGCATCGGCAAAAGTGCCAGCCATGGATGTGTCAGGCACAGGAATGAAGACATCAAAAAGCTGTTCGGCCTGGTCCCAGTTGGAACACCGGTCTACATTGTGCCGGCGTTTTCAGGCACCAAATTGCTTGCCGATGACGTAGACTACCTCAACGGCGGCACCGAAACAGCACAGATGATGGTGGCACACGCCGATTTGAGCGAAACTTTGTCGCATATCTAAAGGCTGGGGCTAACTTCAGCGATCTCGCGGCTCGATCGGTTAAACTTTGGTCTCAGCTTACTGTCGACAGGCATCAATACCTTGCCAGAGCGTTCGAAGTGCCAAAGAATTGAATCGAGACTTGAGGAGAAGCATGATGGAAAAACGTAAGTTAGGTGCTCTCGAAGTATCCAGCGTTGGACTTGGTTGCATGGGCATGAGCCAATCTTACGGCGCAGCATCCGATCGCGATGACAATCAGTCGATCAAGGTAATTCATCGGGCGCTGGAGTTAGGTGTAAATCTCTTCGACACGGCTGAAGTCTATGGTCCGTACAAGAATGAAGAATTGCTGGGGCGCGCTCTCAAGGGGCGCAGAAACGAGGCCGTCATCGCCACCAAATTCGGTTTCAACATTCAGGACGGGCCGCCGCATGAAGTAGATTGGAAAATGTGGTTACCGCTTGTAGTGCTTGCCGCGCTTG
>Ga0182024_10016194_pt1 | contig 14166 bp, 11 predicted proteins | sample P32metaG_FD_120480 | JGI IMG/M metagenome (GOLD analysis project Ga0182024, IMG submission 120480) | Permafrost microbial communities from Stordalen Mire, Sweden - P3-2 metaG (Illumina Assembly) | ecosystem: Environmental > Terrestrial > Soil > Wetlands > Permafrost | place: Sweden: Stordalen... | reverse complement strand
CATCCGGTCGAAGTCCCGTACATTGACGGCAATGTGATGTACGCCGACGATCATCTTGTGTGCTCCCAGTACTCGAGCCGCGTGATTATACGCGAGATACTGACTCAGCTTGGCTCGCGCCCGACTTTCTAATGCCGTCATCCCAAAGGTTCCGTATATATTTTCTTTGCAAGATGGGTCGACTCCGCGCTCTAATTTAGAAACAGTTCCCCAGATCCTGTTTGGGAAAGTGGCGCGCCGTGTCGATGCCGACGCACGCCCTCACCGCGATCTCTCGCACCGAAGGGTTCACGCCCGAGAGTGGCGAACACCGCCTACGTCGCCTCCAGCTGAAGCTCCGCCCGATGCCTGGGCGACATGATGTTTCGGGCGTAGAATGCTCGCGATGGATCGACCAAATATAGTTCGCAGGCTCCGGCCGCAACTGTTGGTAGCAAGTTCCCTTTGGCCTTCGGAACTGAGGATGCCCTCAACCAGCGGAGCGGCTAACCCAGCGCAGAGTTGCACACGGCACCATCCGCCCGCGTGAACGAGAAACGTCTGGAGGGAACGACGATGAAATACAAGCAGCTCGGCCGCACCGGTCTTTTCGTTTCGGAGATCTGCCTGGGCACCATGACCTTCGGCGCAGGCAAGGATGGTGTGTGGGGCAACATGAGCGGCTTGGACGCCGAGGCAGTCGACCGAGCGATGGGAGCACTGGATCAGCCCACCGTGGATCGCATTACGGCCAAGGCAATTGCCGCCGGCGTGAATTTCTTCGACACGGCTGATGTATATGCCGGCGGCCAGTCCGAGCTCCGGGTAGGTCAGGCGCTGAAGAACCTCGGCGTCAAGCGCAAGGACGTTGTGATTGCGACCAAGGTGTTCAACCCAGCAGGTCCAGGGCCCAACGACCGCGGTGCCTCGCGCGGCCACATTATGGATGCCGTGAAAGGCAGTCTCGAGCGACTTGGTACGGATTACATCGACCTCTACCAAATCCATGGCTATGACCGGGTGACACCGCTCGAGGAAACCTTGCGTGCGCTCGACGATCTGCAGCGCCGAGGCCTCGTACGCTACATCGGTGTCTCGAACTGGTATGCGTATCGGATCGCCAAGGCGCTCGGCATCAGCGAGGCGCGGAACCTTGCGCGCTTTGAGACGCTGCAGGCCCATTACTCGATCGCCGCACGCGATATAGAGCGTGAGCTGGTGCCGCTCCTGAACGAGGATAAACTCGGCCTCATGGTCTGGTCACCGCTGGCAGGTGGCCTTCTCTCCGGCAAGTACGGCCCTGATGTCGAATCCCCCGAGGATGCTCGACTGGTGAAGATCCCCTATCCGCCGGTGGACCGGGAGCGCGCATGGGCCTGCATCGCCGCGATGCGCGAGGTCGCGAAGGAGCATGATGTGTCGGTGGCGCGCGTCGCGCTCGCCTGGCTGCTCGCCAAAGCCCACGTGATGAGCGTGATCATCGGCGCAAAGACCGAAGGGCAACTAGCGGACAACCTCTCCGTAACTACGCTCACACTGAGCGCGCAAGAAATCGCCCGCCTCGACGAGGTAAGCATGCTCGCGCCGGAATATCCGACCTGGAGCATGTCTTTCAAGAGTGTCGATCGCGTGCCGCAGCGCTTCCAGCCGAAGGCTTGAGGCCTAAAGGCCGGCACGGTCTTGGAATAATAGAATGGCAGTGCAGTCTGTGCCGCCGAGCCGATCGCAGGTAGCTGCTTGATGACTTACGGGCTACGGCGGCGCGAGTTCGTCTCGATTGACAGGCGGCCTCATGGGCCCCAACCTAGCTTGGGTATCGCGACTTGAAAAACGAGAGGAAGGCGTGAAGGAACTTAGATACAACGGCCGGGTTGCCGTGGTAACGGGTGCCGGAAGAGGTTTGGGGCGGGCCTACTCACTGCTTTTGGCCTCCCGCGGCGCCAAAATCGTCGTCAACGACAACGGGGTGAGCCGCTATGGCGAAGGTGGCGACGCCGGGCCCGCGCAGGAAGTCGTCGCTGAGATTCGCAAGGCCGGCGGAGAGGCCATTGCGGCGACCGATTCCATTGCATCGCCCGATGGGGCCAAGGCGATCATCGATACTGCCGTCGAGCAATACGGTCGACTCGATATCTTGATCCACAGCGCCGGCATCAATCGACCCTTGCCATTGCGTGACATGACGTGGGAACAATTTTCCTCGACCCTGGGCGTTCATTTACATGGTGCTTTTCACCTCGTACATGCGGCCATGCCGATCATGTGCGACGCCGGATATGGGCGGATGGTCATGACATCATCGATCGCCGGCCTGTACAGCTACAAGAACCTCGCTGCTTACGCGGTCTCCAAGGCAGGCCTGATTGGACTCTCACATACGATCGCGCACGAAGGCGCGCCGTACGGTGTCGCATGTAACGCGATCATTCCATCGGCCGAGACCCGGCTCTCCGAGGGACGGGATACCTCTGCATTTCCGGATACGATGACCCCGGAAACGGTCGCCCCTACCATCGCTTGGTTGGTACATGAGAACTGCAAGGCCACCGGCGAGATCTACGTCATGCTGGCCGGCCGCGTCGCCAAGGCGTTCGTGGCTGAGACCGTCGGCGTGTTCCGCAAGCACTGGACGATAGAAGACGTCGCGCAGCAGTTCGACGAGATCGAAAGCACGAAGAATCTCAAGGTGTTCCCACCGTATCCCAGCGGCTTCATGGACCATCTGGAATACAGCTTCAAAATGAATCCGCCGACGTAGCAGGTCGGTCGGATCATAGTGGAGGACGAGCGGTGGTCGTCGGCGCCCTCCTTTATGGCGCTGCCGCCTCGTCAACCGTTGGATACAGGAACTCATCGAATACTGTGCAGCAATTTCTTGAATACACTCGATCCTGCACGGCAGTGATCATGTCGATCGTCATCAGGAGCGGGCTGGTGAAGATCGCTTTCACGTGCTTCAACCGTGGCCGGTAGATGGCCAGAGTCATAGGTAGCCACCATTACCTATGGAGGCGGTGGCAAAGGTGAGAGGTAGTTATGGATTTGCAATTAAATGGAAAACGCGCTTTGGTCACGGGGGGCAGCTCCGGCCTTGGCGCTGCGATCGCGCGCGAGTTTGCCGCAGAGGGCGTATCGGTTGTCGTCCACGGACGCGATCGAGACAGAGCTGCGGCTGTTGCCCGTGACGTCGAAGCGAGGGGCGTCAGCGCCGCGATCGCGCTCGGCGATTTGACTAAAAACGACGAGGCAAATGCCGTCGCCGACGCGGCAGTCGCCGCCTTCGGCGGCATCGACATCCTTGTCAATTCCGCGGGTGGTGTGGTGCGCGACGGCAACCCAAAGTGGCAAGAGATGTCCTCTGACGACTGGCTTATGGCTTTCAACTTCAATGTCGTCTCGATCATCCGGCTCGCACAACGCCTGGTCCCGGCCATGATGGAGCGCGGCTGGGGCAGGGTCATCAACATCTCGTCGATTGCCGGCGGCACATTCAGCGGTGTGCTGCATGATTATGGTGCTGCAAAGGCGGCCGTCGACCACATCACCGCCAACCTGTCGAAGACATTTGCGCCACGGGGGGTGACCGTGAACGCCATCGTTCCCGGCACGATAATGACACCGCAGTCCGAGCGCTGGGTCGTGACGCTCAGAAAGCAAAAGGGTTGGTCGGACGACCTGGCTGAAAACGAGCGGCGCTACACAACCGAGTACTCGCCGCAACCGGTGCCGCGACTCGGTCGCCCGGACGAAATCGCCGCGGTCGCAGCCTTCCTCGCCAGCCCCCGTTCCGACTACACGACAGGTGCCTCGCTTCGTGTGGATGGCGGTGTGAGCAGAGGGCGTTAGCAGCCTATCAGGCTTGAGGCGCGGCCGTCTTGATCGATGATATTGCGGGCGCGACGAAAGACTTAAAGTCCCAGGTAGCGCTCGTAAAGGTTGTGGAAGTGTCGGACCTGCGTGTGCTGATAAACTCCCAGCGTCAAGCCTGGCTTGGTCATGCGGAGTGTGTGCATACCACGCTGGACCTTCTCAACATTCCACTCGTCCTGGCACAAAAGCGCCCCGCTCGCGCCAAGTTCCGGCGCCTCGAGGAAACTCTGATCCGGGCCCAGGAAATGGGGCTTCGCCGGCGGCGGACGTTCACCTTTGAACGGACGCAGGTACAAGATTTCCATAGTGCACATGTCGTGGCGATCGTTGTATGGCTTGAACAGCTGGATGGTTTGGCTATAGGACATAAAGGGATGGAAGTTCGGGAACACGGTATAGAAGAACGAGTCCATCACCTCCGCATCACTCAGGTTATCCGCCTCGTTGCCGATCATGGTGCGCAGTTCCTCGCGCGCCACTTGAGCGCCATACTGCCGATAGGTCATGCCGGCGGGCACCTTCACGCCGCCTGATGAATCCCGTGGTCTATAGACGTTTGCCGCGATATCGTCCTCGCTGGGCGTAAAGTTCAGATGCGGACTCGGGGTGCCGACGGGAGTCATCGTGCGTGAGCAATTCCCAAACACATCATTCTGACTGTTGTCATCGCCGGCGCTCGTCAGAATTTGAGGATGCGTCGCGACAACATGATAGGCGTCCATGAAGGCCTCCTGCGCGATCTTCCAGTTGCAGCGGAGGACCTTGACCACATGGACGGCGGTGTAGCGGTCGCTGAGGCGATACTTCTCAAAGTGTTTGATCAAATCGCCGAGGTAGACATCCAGCGGCTCGCAGTTGGGATCCATGTTGATGAAGATGAACCCGCCCCATCGGGCCACTTTTACTTCCGGTAAATTGAATTTGCGCAAGTCAATCTGTGGGAAGTCCCACATGCTGTAGATGCGCTTGGGCTTGCCGTCCGTGTTCCAAGTAAAGCCGTGATAGGGGCAGCGAATCTCGCTGAGATTGCAGGGCCGATCGACCAAGCTACGTCCCATGTGGAGGCAGGCGTTGTAATACCCTTTGATGGTGTCAGGCGCGACCCGTACGAGGATGATCGAAATGTCATTAATCTCATAAACATCCGCATCGCCCACGTTCGGGATCCGTTCCTCCCGGAGCGCCATCTGCCAAACTTTTTTCCAGATTTTCTCCTTCTCGAGTTCATGAAATTTCGGCTCGATATAGCAATCGACCGGGATGTCGTGATCGCCGAGAAACACCGCCGTGTCAACGCGGAGATGATCGGGAACCGGCCGCGAGTCCTTGTCCAGAAACTTCTGGTATGAAATGCCAGGGCTGCGCTTGAAGTCCGGAACCTTCACGTTCGATTCATCGTGCTTACTCATTTTTGCCGTCCTGAGATTTCCCGACCGTATCGCCCCGCGCTTGCACGATCAATAGTCCCGTCAACCAGATGCACAGCTGGGGATCACATTGCAGGAGCGCTCCCTCGAGCCAGCCGCCGTAACGATCGAAACGACCCCATTTCTCGCCGTCGACGACGCGGACTGAGTTAGGGCCCTCGGCGCAATATTCGGCTTTCGTCAGGGCGTGTCGTACCTTCGTCATCGCTTAGCAACTCATTCTTCCAGACGAGAGCGCCCGACGCCGCGGCTCGCGCCGGTAACCAATACCACCTTCCCTGAAAGTGTCCCCACGAAAGACTCCAACAGTGCTCTTGATTAGCTACGAGGTTATCGCGGACCCAGACGACAATAGCACAAGGTTTTCGGTTAATACATCAACCCAGGCCTGTCCGAACGTTTTCAGAGAAGATTCAGCTGCTTGCCCGCTTGAGCCGATTCCGAGGCCGTCGGAATGCGCGAAAGCGCTATGTCCAGCGGGGTTTTCTCGAGCGGGTTGAAGCTCAAAATCCGTAGCATTTCGTACAGACTGCGAGAGAGGTTGGGTCGCTTCTTGATAATGGCGGCGAGCGCGAAAAGACTGAGCGAGGCGGGGTTTCATTGCATCGGTCTCGATGCGCTGCTATTTTCAAGGTGTCTCGGCTGGCTAATAAGTAATCAGTCATACGGGGAGATGGGGGATGCGGCATTTACGAGCATTGGGTGCGCCTTCGCTGACGCTGCTGGGCGCTGCATGGATTCTATTCACCCAACCCACTATCGGTTGATAGTCAATTGCTCAATGTCGAGGGGGTCCAGGTCTTGAAGGGCCCGCAAGGTACCTTGTTCGGCCGTAATACCACCGGTGGTGCGGTCCTTATTACCACGGCTAAACCGAGCCAGGACCCGAGCGCGACGCTCCAGGTCAGTTACGGTCGGTTCAATACCCAGCAATACGAGGGCTACGCCACCACGGGGATCAACGATAATATTGCCGTCGATATCGAGGGAGTCTTGAACAAGGGCGACGGCTTTGTGCACAATATTTACAACGGCGACGACCACGAAGGCGCTTACGATAATTACGCGCTCCGCGCAGGAGTGAAATTCGATCCGACCGACAACTTATCGTTCCTGCTTCGGTTCCAGCACTCACGCTCCGACGACCCGACCAACTTGCTCGGCGGCACCTACGTGGCGAACGGACGGCCGCTGACCATTGGAGCATTCATACCGGGGACCGTCATTGCGACCGCGCCCGACGATATATCCAACTCGCGACCTGTCGCGTTCAGCAACGTCAGCAATGTGCTGCAGCTGACCTCGGCGCTGACACTTCCGTTCGCGAGTCTCACATCTTATACCCAGGGTCGATGGGAGAAGGCGGATACGTTTCTCAACCAGGACTATTCCTCTCTCTCGTTCTTCGCCCTCCAAATACCGATTTACAATCGGACGCTCACCCAAGAGTTTCTGCTAGCCTCGACCGGTGACAGCAAGTTGCAATGGACCACGGGTATCTTCCTGTACGACAATAGCGATCAGTGGGAGCCTATCTCGTTCGCTATAGACACAAAGCCTGGGCCGCCCTTCAATCCGCTAGGAGCGTTCACGACTTCGGGCACGGATACCCGCTCGGGTGCAGTGTTTGCCGACCTGACCTACGAGGCCCTCCACAATTTCTTCGTGACAGTGGGCGCGCGGTATAGCCGCGATGAAGTTGACGATCCGTTCTTTACCGAATTACCCCCCAACGGAGCAGTCACAGCCACCAGAACCGACGTTCCCCCGGTCAAGACCAATACCGTGACTCCGCGCGCGGTGCTCCGCTACAAACCCGATGACGATTCTAGTTTGTACGCATCCTTTTCCAGAGGTTATAAGGCTCCCATCGTGAACGTCGGCGGCGGCACACTGACTAACATCAACGTGGCGGCCGAGAAAATCAAGGCGTATGAGGTGGGGTATAAGTACGCCAGCGGCCCGCTGGCTGTGGACTTGGCCGGTTATCACTACGATTACACCAACCTCCAGGTGTCGAGCTACATCGGTACAGCTTCGCTCATCAACAATGCTGCCTCGGCAACTATCAATGGTGGTGAATTCGACGTCCGATATAGGGTGGCAAGGTTTCTCGAGCTCAATGCGGGCGCCAATGAAATGAATGCGAAGTATAACAATTATCCGGATGCAGGTTACTACGCCCAATGCATCAATCCGGCGGTGTGCGGCGCGAGCACCGGGCAATTCGCGGTGGATTCGGTCAACGCGAGCGGAAACCAGATGCAGCGAGCGCCGAAATTCACCGGCAATATTGGTGCGCGCTTCACTCAGGATGTCGCCAATGGCGAGTTCGCGTTCGCGGTCAACGACTACCACACTTCAACCGTCTATTTCATCGCGTCGGACGAGTTCAAACAAGGTCCTTACAGCTTGGTGAATTTGCGAGCCGAATGGACCGATCCCTCGAAGCATTACACGTTCGCGCTGTACGGCGACAATGTGAACAACGCGCGTTACGTCAACCAGGTGGCGTTGGGCAATTTCGCCATTGGCGCCATCTATGGCTATCCGCTGACCTACGGCGCTTCGGTTCGCATTCACTTCTAGTCAGAGCGGCCGCACCGGAGATTGGTTTCCTAACAAGTTGTATTGAAAGTCACAATTTTATACAAACCATAAGGCCTCCCCGCGTCTGCTAGGGGAAGTCAGCTCGCACAACGGGAGTTCGCGATGCATACATCCAAGATCTTGGTATTGGGCCTCGTTGGCCTTGGCGTCGCGGGTTGGGCTGGTCGCGCCATGGCGCAGACGGATGCCCCGCCGGCAGCCGAAACAGCACAGCAGTCCGGGCGTCTCGAAGAGATTGTAGTCAGCGCCCGCCGGCGGTCCGAATCGCTGCAGGACGTACCGGTCACAGTGGCACCCATCACCAAATCCCAACTCGAGAACAACGACGCGAGCACCTTCAGCAATCTTGGCGAGCTGGCGCCGCAGGTGATGATTGGCTCGACCGCCACGGGGACCGGCGCGATACTCAGTATCCGCGGAATCAGCTCGGGGGCGACAGATAGCGGCCTCGACCAAAGTGTCTCGGTCGATATCGACGGCGTCCAGCTGAGTCGGGGCCGCATCATCACGCAAGCGCTGTTCGACCTGCAGCAGGTCGAGGTTCTGGAAGGCCCCCAGGCGCTGTTCTTCGGCAAGAATTCCCCTGCGGGCGTGATCTCGCTGCACAGCGCCGACCCGACCGACAAATTCGAGGCCTCAACCAAGATTGGCTACGAGGAAAATGCGTCCGAGTATTTTGGCGAGGCAGTCGCCTCAGGTCCCATCAGCGACACATTGAAGGCGCGGATCGCGGTGCGCGTCGATTATATGGATGGCTGGATCAAGGACATCGCGACGCCGACTGCGGACCCCATCGTTCCCACGGCCATGGAACCCGGGCCCCGGAGCCAAAGTACCTCCCCATTCCAGCACGACTACGCCGGCCGCATCACGTTGCTGTGGACGCCAACAGACGATTTCGATGCGAAGTTCAAACTGACCTTGGACGAACAGCACTACAACGGCCAGCTCGATAATGCCGAGCCCTTCTGCTTCGGCGGCGAGACTATTCCGGTGGAACTGGGCTTCCTCAAAGGGCCCACCGTCAATTGCTCGAAGGGCCAAGTGAAGGCGGTCAACGCTTTTTCACCCACCTTTGCAACCAATCTTGCCTACGGGAATAACGGCGACCCCTATGGGATTTCGCAGGTGATGCTCGGCTCGTTGACGCTCAACAAGAAATTCAGCGACGTGACGCTGACCTCGACGACCGGGTACTACGTCGAGGAGATTACCGACTCCGGGGTCGATGACGATGCCTACTACGCGCAGGTTTACAACGCGGAGACCGAGCGCTACGCTCTGGTCACTCAAGAGCTGCGGGCCAACAGCAACTTCAACTCCCCGGTCAACTTCACCGGCGGCGTTTATTTCGAGCACTCGGATCGGCCCTTCTTCAATACCCCGATACTGTTTCCCGGAATCGAGGGTTTCGACCCCGTGGCCAATAACTATTCAAACAGCCAATTGCGGTCGGATGAGCGCAGCGATACCTATTCAGTATTCGGTCAAGCTCGATGGGGCATCATTTCAAACCTGGAATTCGCCGTTGGCGCGCGCTATACCTATTATCAGGCCAACCTCGCCGTCGAGAACCTGACGGTCAATCCGGGGAGCGCGGGCCTCGGGATCGACCTCTACCCCGCGGGCGTGATGGTCAACTCCCATTATGTCGATCACAATATTTCGCCTGACGCGACTCTCACCTGGCATCCGGAGCCGGGCCAGACTGTGTACGTAGGCTACAAGACCGGGTACAAGCCGGGCGGAATCTCCAACGGGGCCTTGCTCTACTCTTACACCACCCCGCAAAACCTGCAGTTCGGACATGAAGTCGTGAAGGGCGCGGAGATCGGCTACAAGGCGGATCTGTTCGATCAAACGCTGCGTCTCGACCTCACCGCCTACACCTACAACTACGACGGGCTGCAGGTGGCCTCCGTCAATAATATCAATGGTGCCAGCGTTTTCACGGTCGGCAATGCGGCGGCAGCCACCACGAGGGGAATCGAGGCCTCGGCGAATTGGCTTGCGACCAGCCACCTCTCCTTCAACGGCAATCTCGGCTTCAACCGCGCCCGGTATTCGAGTTTTCCGGGTGCGGCATGCTACGAGGCGCAAACTCCGGCCGAGGGCTGCGTTGGCGGCCATCAAAACCTCACGGGCGACCCACTCATCCGTGCGCCAAACGTTACCTTGGATGTGGGCGCCGATTATCACGACAAATGGATACCCGGTTGGACGACCGATTTCTCGATCGACGGCGATTACACCTCGTCCTATGAGACCTCGGGCGACTACAACCCGGGAGGCCTTCAGTCGAGCTTTTGGAAGTTGAATGCTGCCGTGCACTTCACTTCGGATGATTCACATTACGAGTTTTCGTTCATCGGCCGAAATCTGACCAACGTATATTATCTGCTCACCTCGAATGGCTTGGATGCCGCCCTTCCGACACAGGATGATGGCTTCTTCAACCGGCCGCGCGAGCTCATCGTTCAGGCGGAGTATCACTTCTAGATCGCTTTCCTATTGGCGCAGTTGCGCCAGAAAATAATATTATGATTCGATGTGCCTGCCTATCTCTGCGGCGCACCGATGCAAATCGCGGCAGAGGCCCCTGCGTTTTCCCTGGGAGCGAGCTATGAAGGTCAATCTGGGCGTGTTTTGCCATAATTCCAAAGACTGGGACAGAGTGTTGAGCGGGGACTACAGCAGCCCCCCCGAGACGCCCGACCACGTGTTTCTGGACCGGGCAATAGCGCTGGGCGAATTGGCCGAGCCATTGGGCTTTGACGGCATCTGGGCGCCGGAGCACTTCGGTACGCCCTATGGTATGACGCCCAACCCCATCCAAACGCTGACGTATTTTGCGGGCCGCACGGAGCGCCTTACCTTTGGATCCATGGTGGCTGTGGTTCCATGGTGGAACCCAGTCCGGCTTGCGCATCAGATCGCGTATCTCGATCTGGTGTCGAAGGGGCGTTACACCACCATCGGGCTTGGACGCGGCGTCGCGAAATCCGAGTTCGAGGCGGTCGGTGTTCCGCGCGAAGAGAGTCGTGAGCGCTTCAATGAAACCTTGGACATTCTGAAGTTGGCGTTCAGTCAGGAACGGTTCTCCTATCAAGGCCAGATCTTCAAGATTCCGGAGATGTCGCTCCGCCCGGCACCGCGGAGCAGCGATTTGTATTCGCGCATCTTCGGGTCAGCCGCGACCCGCGAATCCCTCGAAATCCTCTCGCGCCGCGGACTGGTTCCGCTGTTTGTCGGAAATAAGCCGATCGAGGAGGCTGGGAAAGAGGTCCAGTTCGCGAACACCGTCCGGCAGGAAATCGGACTGCCCCCCTGCCAGCCCAAGAATGTCCTGATGATGTACTGCACGCCGACGATGGCAGAGGCCAAGAAGACCGAAGAGTGGATCCTCATAGCCAATCGCGATGCAGCGGTTCACTACGGCTTTGCGGACCCGTCCAATTACATTGGGGTCAAGGGATATGAAGCCTACGCGCAAAGGGCCGGCGCCGCCACGGCGGTGCTTGCCGACGTAGCGACAGGCAAGAGCCAATCCAAAACTCCCGGTTATCACGCCTCAAACCTAATGATTGGCACGCCGGACGAGGTGATCAAAAGAATCATGGCGGCCCAGAAAGCGTGCTCGTTCTGCGAGATCACCATTCTTCCGCAATTCGGCAGCATGCCTTACGACGAAGCAGAGAGAAGCATGAGGCTGTTCTCTCAAGAGGTTCTGCCTGTGATTCAGAGACTGGATGCACCGATCCACGCGGCCGCGCTTCCGGAGCGCGTGCAAGCGCGGGCATAAAATCCCAAGCCCGTGTCCGATATCTTCTTTGGTCATCTCGGGACGGCGCCCACGGCGAATACGTCGAGCATGCCGAGGACATAGAGAACCTCCGCGAAGAAAGCGAGACCGTCGCCCGAAATATGTTGGCAACGGGTGTGCTGGCGATCGGCGTCCGGGTGCGGCCGTATCAAGTCGGTGCTGATCAGAATTTGTTGAAGCTGCGCACTTCGGATACAGGCTTGCGCCACGCCTTCTTGAAGTCGGTACCGATCGTATAGGCGATGGGGAACCAACCGATCTGCGTGTACTCATCGAACGGGATGCCGAGAAGCTCGGCGACTTCTCTTTCACGTCGTATGCCCGCTGACATCCAAACCGAGCCGAGTCCCCGTTCGCGGAGCGCCAGGAAGAAACTCCAGGTGGCTTGAATGATAGACCCCCACATAGCTCCCTGCTCGGGGACGCTCTTTCCCTCTGGCCGTCCCGGCATTAGCGGAATGAGCATCGCCGGTACCTTGCCGCCAGGCCCGTCCTTGAAAAACTCGCCCACATGGAAACAGACCGGCAGGTCCGCCTCTTCCAGGGCTTGCCATAAGGGATCCATCTCCCGCAGACAGTAGTTCAGCGGGGCTCCATTGGCGCCTTTCGGGTTCTGCGGAATGATGACGGTCTTGAGTCCCAAGGTTTTTACTTCGGCGACCGACTCGCGCACGCGTGCCATGTCCCAGAAATTGATGAGGCCGGTGCCATAGAACCGGCCGGGTGCCGCGGCTTGCATTTCGGCCATGTGGAGGTTGTAGATGCGAAAAATCCACTCGCGAACTTCCAGGTCCGGATGACCGTAAAATTCTGGGACACCATTGGGGAAGTTAATTTCCTTATCGATGCCTTCAATATCCAGGTGGCGCAGACGCGGCTCGATCGAATAGCATCCAGGGATGGATTCGTATGTGGCCAGCGAGTTGATAACTGCCTGGGTGAGGTTGGTTTTGCCGTTGACCAGCCAGATGTGATTGCCGTCTTCGGGGATCAGCAAGCGCGGCGCGCGGTCTTTCAGATGGGCCGGAAATCGTTCGAAAAAAATATCGGTGGCGATCGACCAATGATTGTCCACGGAGACGACGGTCGTGTTTGGGGGAAGCTGGATGTTTCCGCGCCTCTGAGGCGCCCGGTCCTTGGGGATGGCGATCCCACGTATGACGCCATCGTAGGCCTCAGCCGTATCATTCATGCGAAAATTAGCGGTCATTGAACGCACTCTAGTTGGCAAGCCGAAGAGACGCCGCTCCTGGCCTTCCCGCTATGCGGAGGCACCCACCCGTAGCTCCATATTAAGCGCACCCGACTTCCACGCACAATATTAATTGCGGTAGTCCGGACGAACATAACGCAGCGCGTGAACGCCTCTCCGGGAGGTAAGGCCCGCTACGCCGTTGGCAGGTATGCGGCTCATCTCCCCACTCGCCGCCTGACATTTGAGATCATTCCCGGCGCAGAAAGCCCGCTCTCCTTCGCCGGTGATGACGCCGACCCATTGAGTTGAGTCGGAAAACAGCGCGCAATCCATGCGGCATGAATTGCAAAAGAAGTCTGGACACAGTAGCGTTCCACTTGTAGGGAAAATGACGAATGTAAGTTCGGCGACCTCTACGAGGATCGCGCCACGTCGATGGGTCCATCACTTCCCGCGGGTCGCTAGGGAGTAATCTGTGAAGGTGAATGTTAAGAACCAGACTGGCGAGAGTCGGAGAGAGCTGCTTATCTGGCTGATGGACAATCCTGACCTATCCAATGGCGCACGGGCCGATCCGCAGGGAGGAACTGCGCGCAAATGGCTGATTTGGCGCGTTTCATAAAATGAACCAGTACGATCTCGTCATCCGGAAAGGCTCGATCTTGGACGGGTCAGGGAGCAACCCGTTCGCCGCCGACGTAGCTATCTCCGACGGCAAAATCCGCGCCGTGGGCCTGGTGGTCGGAAAGGGCCGGGAGGAGATTGATGCCACCGGCAAATTGGTCATGCCCGGTTTCGTGGATATTCACACGCACTATGATGGGCAGGCGACGTGGGAAAACCGATTGAAGCCCTCCTCTGAACACGGAGTCACCACGGTCGTCATGGGCAATTGCGGTGTCGGCTTCGCGCCGTGCAAGCCCGAGGAGCGCAAGGTCCTCGTGAAAGTGATGGAGGGGGTAGAGGATATTCCAGAGATCGTTCTCACCGAAGGTGTGCCATGGAAGTGGCAGACGTTTCCGGAATATCTCGATTTTCTCTCACGACGTAGATTCGACGCTGATTGTGCTGCCTATCTGCCTCATGCCGCTTTGCGCGTCTTTGTGATGGGTGAGCGAGCAGCTCAGCGTGAACCGGCGACAGAGGTGGATTGTCGGCTGATGACCCAAATAGTCACCGAGGCCATAAACGCCGGCGCCATTGGCGTTTCGACTTCGCGTCTTTTGTCGCACCGAGACTCCGATGGCCATCTGGCCCCGCAT
>Ga0182024_10016193_pt1 | contig 14166 bp, 12 predicted proteins | sample P32metaG_FD_120480 | JGI IMG/M metagenome (GOLD analysis project Ga0182024, IMG submission 120480) | Permafrost microbial communities from Stordalen Mire, Sweden - P3-2 metaG (Illumina Assembly) | ecosystem: Environmental > Terrestrial > Soil > Wetlands > Permafrost | place: Sweden: Stordalen... | reverse complement strand
GTGCGCAGCACTTATCCGCAAGATATATAAGAATCGCCCCCGATTCAAACAGCGCAAACGGAGCTTCCCCGCCGGGAGGCTCGGTATCGATGATCGCGGGAACCTTGCTATTAGCGCTAACTTTCTTAAAGGTCGGACTGTATTGCTCACCTGCGAGGATGTCGATCGGCACCCGCTGGTACTCGAGGCCGAGTTCCTCCAGCGCTATCGTAATCTTGTGCACATTGGGGCTATTGATGTAGAAAAGACTTATCATGACAGTTTGCAGCGCATGAGATAGTCCTGAATGTCCGCGACTGCTAGGCGTTTCTAGCAGCACTGCTGCTCCGGAGCAGACGCTCGAGCTCCGGCACAATCTGAAAAATATCTCCAACGAGGCCGATGTCTGCGACTTCGAAAATTGGAGCCTCGCTGTCCTTGTTAATCGCGACGATTGTGCGCGCGTCCTTGATGCCGGTGAGATGTTGTATCGCCCCTGATATGCCTAGGGCCAAATAAAGTTCAGGCGCGATAATCTTTCCGGTTTGGCCCACCTGAAGTTCGTTGGGTGCGAAGCCGGAATCGACAGCTGCCCGGGATGCGCCTACGGCCGCTCCCAACGCGTCCGCCAAACTATACAAAAGCTTGAAGTTTTCAGAACTAGCCAAAGCTCGGCCGCCAGCGACAACGCGCGCGGCACTTTGCAGATCAAGTCGATCGCCGGAGGCTTCGCTGCGAGATACGAAGCGAGTGTGGCTCGGCAGCGGCACATCAACCGCCACGGCTTCGACAGACGCCCGTCCGTTCCTTTCAACCGGCTGAAAGGATGCGACGCGCACCGTACCCACGACGATCTTGCCGCTATCGGCTTCTACAGAGATCAAGGCGTTACCTGCATACGCGGGCCGCAGAAAGCCGTATGACGACTCCACTGCCATGATGTCACTAACGTGTCCCACCCCTAACAGGCCTGCCACGCGGGGCATCAGGTCCTTCCCAAAGGTGCTCGACGAGCCGAATAGGTGCGTATGGTCCTTGGCTAGCGCCGCCACCTGGGGTGCCAGGACGGCCGCTAATGGCTCCGAGTTCTCCGGCCTCTCGACCTTCAGAACCCGCTGCACGCCGCTGAGCGTGGCCGCCTCCGCGGCAAGCGCAGAAGCGTCGCCCGCGAAAACCACGACGTCAATGCCCACGTCGGCGAGTTTGGAAGCGCAGCAAACGCACTTTGCCGTATTAGGGCTAAGCCGACCTCTGGCCTGTTCGGCCACTATGAGTGAACGGGCCATCTAAAGTACTCCTCTTTGTTTGAGGGCCCGCAGGAGCTCCCCCGCATCTTTCACCATGACCCCACGAGGGCGCACGGGAGGTGATTTAAAAGTGCGCATGCGCAAGTTGGAGTCGCAATCGACGCCGAGGTCTCCGAGGGCAATGACTTCGAGCGGCTTCTTCTTTGCCCTCATGATGTCCGGAAGTTTCACGTAGCGAGGTTCATTCAAGCGAAGATCGGTTGTCACGACGGCTGGGAGGACGACTTCAATAGTCTCCAGCCCTGCGTCAACTTCTCGCGTCACGCGGGCACGATCGCCGTCAACCTCCAGCTTAGACGCATAAGTGGCCTGCGGACGGTTCCAAAGGGCCGCGAGCATCTGCCCAGTTTGGCCGTTGTCGTAGTCGATGGCCTGCTTTCCTAGAATCACAAGAATGGGCTGAAACCTCTCAGCCACTTTCAGAAGAATGCGCGCGGTCGTTAGTGGCGAAAGCTCGTTGATGGGACTCTGATCCACTAGGACCGCTCGGTCGGCGCCCATAGCAAGCGCCGCGCGCAGTTGCTGCTGACTGTCAGGCAGCCCGACAGTCACGACTACGACTTCGCCGGCACTCCCTCGCTCTTTCAGTCGTAGAGCCTCCTCCAGAGCAATCTCATCAAAGGGATTAATGCCCATCTTGGCACCGTCGGAGATAATCCCCGAACCGTCCGGCTTTATGCGCACACGCACGCTATAGTCCATGACCCGCTTTATCCCAACCAACACTGTATTCATCGAGCTTGTTCTCCTCGAACGAAAACACTTGTGAGCGAAGCACTAGCATCAGCACCTTTGTCGCTCATCGACTGTCGCTTAAGATCATTTCGGACCCCTTCTCCGCAATCATTGCCGTGGGCGTATTAGTATTTCCCGAGACGATAGACGGCATAACCGAGGCATCCACTACCCTCAGACGCTCGACGCCATGCACTCTTAGACGGGGATCGACGACTGCCTCAGCATCTAAACCTAGGCCCATCTTCGCTGTTCCCACGGGATGAAAGATGGTCGTGCCGATGTCCCCAGCGGCTTTGATGAGTGAAGCATCGTCATTGGGTACTTCGAGACCAGGTCGCGCCTCGATGGGCTGGAGGCGGCGTAGCGCAGGCTGCGCCATAAGGCGACGCGTTACGCGAATCGCATCGGCTGCGATCACCTGGTCTTCCTCCGTAGACAGATAGTTCGGAGAGATTATCGGCGGGCTGCGCGGATCATAAGATCGAGGCCGTACAAAACCTCGTGAGCTTGGTCGCACGTTGCACGCACTTACCGTGATAGCCGGGAATTCGTGTAATGGATCGCCGAACTTGTCAAGCGATAACGGCTGTACGTGAAACTGCAGATTCGCTCGGGAATGGCTGGCGCTCGAACGAGTAAATATTCCCAATTGCGATGGTGCCATTGTTAGCGGTCCTCGGCGCCGGGCAATGTAGTCGAATCCCATGCGGATCCTGCCGGTGACAGAGCGGTAGGCCTCATTCAGTGTTTTGGTGTTACTGACTCGATACACTGCCCGCTGCTGTAAATGATCCTGAAGATTCGCGCCCACCCCTGGGCTATGCAAGAGAGTCGGGATACCTGCCAGGGACAGCCACTCGTGCCGACCTATCCCAGATAGATTTAAGAGCATCGGTGACCCGATCGCACCGGCACAAAGAATCACCTCATAGGCAGCTCGCGCCTCGTGCTGAAGCCCTTCGCGTTGGAACGACACTCCGCAGGCGCGGCCCCCTTTGACGATGATCCGATCGACAAGCGCGTGCATTTCGAGCCGCAAGTTTCTTTGCAGCAGCGCAGGACTTAGAAAGCCCCGAGCTGCCGACCAGCGGCGACCGCGCCGCTGATTGACATGGAAGTAGGCCACGCCTTCATTGTTCCCGCGATTGAAATCCGAAATCGACGGTATGCCGAGCTCGACCGCGGCATCACGCACCAGATCGAGCACGTGCCAGGAGACGCGAGGAGCCTCTACGCGCCAGCCTCCCCCGATACCGTGGAACTCACTATCGCCAAGAAAGTGGTCTTCAATTCGCTTGAACGCTGGGAGCACGTCCACCCAACTCCACCCGGGCAGGCCTTGTGAGCACCAATCGTCATAGTCGGCAGCCTGTCCGCGCATGCAAATCATTGCGTTAATCGACGAAGAGCCGCCGAGTACTTTGCCTCTGGGAAAGGCAAGCGAGCGCCCATTTAAGCCTTGCTCGCATTCTGTGCGATACATCCAGTCGCAGCGTGGGTTGCCTATCGCAAAGAGGTACCCCACCGGGATATGAAACCAAATCCAATCGTCTGGGCCGCCCGCCTCAAGCAGCAGCACGCGCCGCCGGCCATCCGCTGACAGCCGATTCGCCAAAAGACACCCCGCAGTGCCGGCTCCCACAATTATGTAGTCGTACTCCCCCTCAAGTCGCATACACTGATTGTCGACGTGCCTAGTCAGTCATCCATACGATGAGTAAAGACATTGGTGCTCGGCCGCCCACGCAGTGGAGATCAGAACTAATGTTGCATGAGTGTCTTATCCGTGGTAAATAAGCCGTTAGCGACCGTACCATCGCGGAATACGATGGCGAAGCCCGCCAAAATCGACCCGAGATCTTTGCGATTGTTTATCAGTGCGGTGGAGGCCGGAACGTTAGCCGCCGCCGCTGACAGAGAGCACATCGCCTCGGCCGCCGTCAGCAAGCGAATCAGCGATCTTGAACGAGCTCTCGGTACGGCATTGCTTCATCGGAATAACAAAGGAATAGAGCCCACGCCCGCGGGCATGGCGCTGTTGGATTTCTCACGCCGTCTTCTGCACGACCTCGACGCGCTGCCCGCCCAGATGACTGACTTCGAGCGTGGATTGAAGGGCTATGTACGCATATTCGCGAATATCTCGTCCATTACGCAATTTTTACCGCGACAGCTGAGTACGTTTGTGGCAAATAATCCTACCGTTCGCATCCAGCTTGAAGAAAAGGTGAGTTCCGCCGTAGCTCGCGGAGTAGCGGAAAATGCTGCAGACCTTGGTGTCCTCGTTGGGGAAGTCAATCTGCCCGGCCTTCGATGTCGCCCATATGCCAAAGATGTCCTGACTCTCGCGGTTCCGTCCGATCATCCGCTGGCGCGACGAAACACTGTCAAATACGAGCACACGCTGAGCTACGAATATATTGGCCTACACACAGGCAGTCAGCTGAATCAGCAATTAATCCGGGCCGCAAGCGACCTTGGTCGCACGTGGACTTGCAGAATGCAGGTTACAAGCTATGACGCGTTGTGCTTGATGATCGAGGCAGGGCTAGGTATTGGAATTTTGCCTCGCCACATCGCACTTTCTTACTCGAAGGCCTTGCGAATAACTCCCGTTGCTCTCGATGAACCGTGGAGCTTGCGATCGTTCTCCATATGTTCTCGTGTCTATGGAGAGTTGACTCCAGCCGCTCGCTTGTTGCTGGACCACCTACTGACCCAACAACCCGAGACCGCCGAGGGATCCCTGCGAGCAAGGATATAAGGCGAATCTAATCAGAGTTTGCCGATCTTATGTTTTTAAGGATTCGCTCCGGAATTCGAGCTTATCCCCACGAAAAAGCCTACAGGACGGATCAGTTGGTACGCGCGTCCCCATCAAAACAGGCTGCCCCGTGAGTCCAGTGCTCCAATTCGCTGAGCCTTCGAGCAGACGCCACCAGTCGATTGCAAGTGTCCTATGAAGGATACGCCATTCCATGCCACGGCGTTCCATTTGGTCCAAATAGCGGCCTCCCATCATCACATCGCTTCTTCCGTCTCCGACGCGGCCACTCCATCGAGGATGGCCTTCCTCAAGGACCGGCAATCGTTGATAACAAAAGAAGTAGCTCTCCACGTTCGCCTTGCTTCCCGTAATTCTAATGATCGTGTTGCCGATTAGATGCTGCAATTGTTCGTTCTCTGAGATCTTTTTCATCGCATCCACAATGAAGTCGGAAGCCGGCCCCACAAATCCGGCATGATCCTCGCTCGCCTCCGGCCAGTAGACGCTCTTGAGCACCGCTTCATCTCCGCGATCGATAGCGTGACAGTAGCGCCACACGACGTCGCGAATCGCTTCACGAGCGACTAGCTCCTGCACGATACGATCGTTATCCAGATTGGACACGCCAGACTCCTTTAGCTCAGTATTAGGCAATATTGTTCCCCCACGAGTTATGCACCGGTCATGGGGTTGAGACAAATCTCAGTGTCCCGAGTTTACCTGTAAGCCAGACACCGGCTCCTTGGTCGGCAGACAAACTGCATCGACCTCTAGAGCGTGTGCCGCCCGTCCAATCGCTATCCAGCTCACGGTACTCAGCGTGAGGTCAACCACCTCCGCATCACTAAAGTGCTCCCGCATGCTGGCCCAAAATTCCTCATCGCCTTGCATGGACTGCGGGCGCTCGCCTAAACGCTCAGCGTATTCAATGGCCAGCCGCTCACGCGAGGTAAAAGCGGAGGAGTCGCGCCAACTCCCAAGGGCTATTGTCTCGTAAAACTGCTCAGTCGGTTTCGGGCCGCGGCGACTCATTGCTCGCTCGAGCGGCTTGTCGCTTGACGGGAGATATTCATCGAAGTCTCGACCAGCACGCGCGGCTTTACAAAGTAAGCAACCATTGATCAGCGCCGTTCTGTATCTGGCCGCTTCCATCTCCCGCAAAGAAAGCTTCGTGTGTTCATAGACCGCGCGTGAGAAATTGTCCGCCGCCGCACCTATAGCGCCGGCATAGGTTCGAAACACGTAGTTTTGCGGAAATTCCATCACGCCATCCGGAATATGTACCCGAGCCATGGTGCCCCCTTTTTAAACCTATTTTTCCAGCCGATTCCGTAGCGGCTTAACGGCTACCGGATTCTAATACAACGCCGCGGGCGCTAAGCGATTCCAATTCCGCATCCTCAATGCCTATGGAGGCGAGCACCTCTCTGGTATGCGCCCCCAATCGGGGTCCAAGCCACTGTGTACGGCCAGGAGTGACGCTCATCTTTGGAACGATGCCTGGCAGGTCTATAGGAGTGCCATCTGGCAGTATTGTTCGCTGAATCATATCACGCGCCTTGAACTGCGGATCGTTGACAATATCCGCGGCCGAATAGATCCCGCCAGCCGGTACGTCTGCGTTCTCCAGTGTCGTCAGCACGTCCGTGAGAGGTCGAGTCGCGCACCAAGCAGCGATAAGGGCGTCGAGTCGGTGCGCCGCCCGTACACGCCCGTCATTTCTAGCAAGTAATGGGTCCTGAGCCAGGTCGGGGCGTCCAATCGCACACATAAACTTCTTGAAAATACCGTCCGAGTTGCCAGCGATGACAACATCTTTGCCGTCTGAGCAACGGTATGTATTCGAAGGTGCGATTCCGGCCAATGTTGCTCCGGCGCGCTCTCGAACTACCCCGTTGACGCTGTATTCGGGAAGCAAGCTTTCCATGATTGCAAATACGGCTTCATAGAGCGCTACATCAACCTGCTGTCCTCGACCGCCATTTGCCTTTCTATGAAACAGCGCCATGAGAGCACCTATCACTGCATAGAGTGACGCGAGTGTGTCACCGATGCTGACGCCCGCTCTTACCGATGGGCGGTCGGGAAATCCCGTAACAAAGCGCAGACCTCCCATGGCCTCAGCAATCGCCGCAAATCCCGGATGGTCCCGCTTAGGTCCCGTCTGACCGTATCCGGAGATACTCACCATGATGAGGTTCGGATTGATCGCGGAAAGGTCACTCCAGCCGAGCTTCCACTTTTCAAGTGTAGACGGCTTGAAGTTCTCGATCACAATGTCTGCTTCCGCAGCCAGCATTCGAACGATTCGCCTTCCATCTTCCTGCCTCAGATCAACTGCGACGGATTTCTTATTTCGGCTTTGGCAATACCACCACAACGATGTGCCCTCATGAAGGACGCGCCACACCCTTAAGGGATCACCTCCTGCCGGAGGCTCAATCTTGATGACCTCCGCACCGAACTGCGCAAGCAGCGCAGCCGCATAAGGACCCGCAATTAGAGAGCCCAGCTCAAGGACCTTTATTCCGGCCAGCGGACCTGGCGGTTTGCTATCTACACTCCGGTGTTGCTCTGTCATCGCTAAGAATACTGCTGAACACTACTGGCTCCGTAAAGCAATTACTTGTTACGCTATCATCGCCGTTTGCGATGGTACCGGCTCCGGTTCGTGTCCGTCAGAGTCGCCCGAACCAACTGGTTAAAGTATGCGAGTCCCACTGCGAATCTTCGGATAAGCGCTAGTCCAATCTTGCTTTCCGGCCCATTTGCGCAGTGTCGTCAGCTCGATGGGAATTATCTTAAGTACCTTGGTCATGTCGACCTCGAAGGGTCGCATGGGAGAATAATTGTTAAACTCATAGAATTCGTGAAGAAACTCTGCAAGACCACCTGGATCGTTCCCCATTATGGACGTAGCCCTCTCTGCTCCAATATCAGCGGTCAATCGCTTGACAATATAATGCCCAAATTCTCGTGGGGGCATGTACTCAAATTTCAGAGGTCGACCCATAACGGCCGAGAGTACCTGCACCACTTCTTCAATCGGAAGTCTTTCTGGACCGCCTAACGTGAAGCGCCGGCCCGTAAGTTCGTCGCGCGTCAGACCCGCCACCATGAACTGCGCCACATCGTCCATGCAAATCCAATTGGCCTCCATCCCTGGACGATGGCAATACCTGTAAACGCCCTCCTCGACTATAGGTGGCTTCCAGAATAGGGTGAGCAAATTCTCCATGTAAAGTACAGGTCGAAAAACGACCAGCTCTAATCCAGAAGAAGCAAAAAGATCTTCCATCGCGCTTGTCGCGTCATAGGTTGGCTGGCCAGATAGGGTGCCCGCATCAGGGGCCCATTGTGTGGAATTTAGAATTAGGCGCTTTACGCCCGCCTTAACAGCCGCTGAGCAAACATTGCCGGCCGGCTGCGCCCAGGAGGTCGGAGAGAGTAATCCCGGTGGTTGGAAAAATACTGATTCCACGCCTGCCAGGGCCTTTGTTAGTGAGTCTGGATCAAAATAGTCCGCCGGCCGAATCTCCGCGCCCAGAAACTCCGGCCGCGACAGAATGGAGCCGTTGCGAGTAATCGCGACGGTATCGATGCCGCGTTTTAGAAGTTCCTTGACCTGCGCCTGACCAATTGGGCCGCTCGCCCCAAATACCGCCACTCGTTGCATTTTGGCTGCACCGCCGTTAGAACAGCGTCTCCTTGAGATAAAGCGTATCCATATACTCGCGACCGGACACAATACGACCCTCCCTAATCGTTAGCGCGAAATGATAGGTGTTTTCGTAAATACGTCCATTTGCTGTCACCCCGTAACTCACAGCCTCGACCGCGACTCTATCCTTTTCCGCGGTTAGACCTGTCGGAGTGACTACAAGGCCGCGCGGAAACAGCTTTGGTATCTGGGCGAACGCCTCTATTACCTCGGATCCTCGCTTGATAGGAGATCCCGGGATGAGGCGAGCGCCGTTAGTCCACCAAGCTATGTCGTCTGAGAGGAATGTCGCCAGCGTCGAGATATCATCAGTTCCGAGCTTCGCGAAAAACGCTCGGGCAATTCTTTTATTACCTTCTACCGTCATATCTTAACTTCCGACGCATCTCTCATCACGCGGCCAGTTCCCTGGCGCCATTCATCAATCACTGGGATGACTGCCTTAAGTGACGCCGGGTCATCCAGAGTGGACGGTGGATCTGGATTTTGCCCGTCCGCCAAGCGCCGGATTGATGCGCGGAGCGTCTTGCCCGAGCGTGTCTTTGGCAGACGGCTAACGGCAATTGCATGACGAAAGCTTGCCACAGGGCCGATACGAGCCCTGACCATCGCAACTATCTCCTGGGCGATCTCCGTTGAGCTTCGCTGGCTACCCTGCTTCACCACAAATAACGCCAGCGGAATCTGTCCTTTCAGTGAATCGGCCACACCGACAACCGCTGATTCGACAACATCGGGATGAGATAGGACCACCTCTTCCATGTCGCTAGTTGACAACCTATGACCTGCGACGTTGATTACGTCATCCGTGCGTCCGAGGATCGTTACATCACCGTCCTCGTCAATGACACCGGCATCCCCGGTTGTATAAAAGCCTGGATTTGCGGCCAGATAGGCCTTGCAAAAACCAGCGTCATCGCTCCAAAGCGTCGGTGCCGCGCCGGGTGGCAGCGGCAGTTGCACTGCCAAGTTGCCACGACTGCCTCTTCGTAGCGGCGCTCCTTCATTGTCAAGAACAACCAATCGCACGCCGGGGCTTGGCCGTCCAGCCGTGCCGGCTTTATAGGGAAAAAGCCCATACTCCAGAAACCCACTGGTTATGGGCCATCCAGTTTCGGTCTGCCACCAGTGATCGATCACAGGCTTATTGAGCAATGCAACAAGCCATGTGCTTGTCGCCACATCGCAGCGTTCCCCCGCCAGGAAGACGGTTTTCAGTGCTGATAAATCGACGCCTCGAGCCAACGAGCCTTCGGGATCCCTGCCTCGAATTGCACGGATCGCGGTGGGCGCCGTAAACAGTGTTTTGGCCGAATACCTCTGCAACAGGCGCCAATATGCCCCAGCGTCGGGAGTATCCACGGGCTTCCCTTCGTACAGTATAGTTGTGCACCCGGCGAGAAGCGGTCCATAGACGATATAACTATGGCCTACGACCCAGCCAATATCAGAAGCGGTAAAACAGACATCGGACGCGCCAAGACCGTAGATCATGCGCATGGACTGAGCGAGCGCGACGGCGTGCCCTCCATTGTCCCGAACTACGCCCTTAGGCTTCCCCGTAGTCCCCGAGGTATACAAGATGTAAAGTGGATCGGTCGCAGCCACTATAACCGGATCATGCGGCTTGCCTGTCGCTTCTACTACCGCAAAGTCGTGATCCCGTTCGGAAAGCGGATCGGTCTCGGCAATTGGACGTCTCAAAATCACACACGCATCAAGTCTATGACGGCACATGGACATCGCCTGATCCAGCATCGGCTTGTAATGCACGACGCGTCCTGGCTCGAGACCGGCGTTCGCAGACACAATCACTTTCGGCTTCGCATCCTCAATCCGTTTCGCGAGCTCTGCGGGCGCAAAACCCCCAAACACGACGGAATGCACCGCGCCAAGTCTTGCGCACGCAAGCATGGCAATCACCGCCTCGGGGACCATAGGCATGTAAATAATGACGCGATCTCCCGCGCTCACGCCCAAGCTGGCTAGTCCACCGGAGAATCTGGATACGCGTGCCAGCAATTCAGAGTAGCTAAGTACCCGACTCTCACCCGTTATCCCGCTTTCCCAAATGAGAGCAGGTTGACTACCGCGTCCATTATTGACGTGGCGGTCCAAGCAGTTGAAGGCGGTATTCATTCGGCCATCGGCAAACCAACGACCATAGGGGCCAAAGCCAGCGCTGAAGATTTCTATAGGACGACGTGACCACTCTATGAGTTCTGCGGCCTTGCTCCAGAAAGACTCCGGATCCTCTATAGAAGCCTTATAAGTCGTCTCGTAGGTATGCCGCATGGTTCATTTCCCATAGGTGCCAATCAGTGGTAGATCGTGCCTCCATTAATATGCAGAGTCTGTCCAGTTATAAAAGCGCTTTCCTCACTCGCCAAAAACAGCACCGCACCTAGCAGCGAGGTTGTATCGCCGCGCACGTGGATTGCCTGGTTGGCTATGATGGTTTCCCACTGCTTGTCAGTTATTGTTTCCCGCGGTACCTCCGTCTGTATGCCGTACGGACTGATGGTGTTCACCGTGATGTTGAATGCCCCGAGCTCCGTCGCGAGCCCGCGTGTCATTCCATTGATTGCCGACTTTGAAGCGAGGTAATGTAGATAGTTGGGTCGTCCGTTATCGACCACGCCAGACGATGTATTTATGATGCGGCCCGCGCGCTGTACCTTCATCACACGCGATACCTCCCGACACGTAAGAAATGTACCCCGAGTATTCACGCTGAAGACCTGATCCCACTCTGCGACAGATATTTCATCAAACGGTTTCATATTCAATGACGAAAATATCGCGGCATTGTTAATAAGTACATCGATGCTTCTGTAGTGCTTAACCACGGCATCGACCATGTTACGCACGCTGGCCTCGGAGGACACATCCGCCTCAATAGGGAGCCCCCTACCCCCTTGGGCCGTTATTTCTTCAGCGACTTGGCAGGCGTTACGTTTGTTGATGTCCGCAATAACAACACCGGCGCCCCGCTTAGAGAAAGCCAACGCGTATGCTCGGCCAATTCCCTGTCCAGCACCGGTGATGAGGATCGTTTTGCCTTCTAAACTCATTGTGAACGCTCTCTCTAACCAATCTTAAAAGGATCTCTTGTGCTATCGCTCAAATTAACCCAGACAGCTTTAGACTCGAGGTACTCATCGAGCGCCTCAACGCCGTTCTCGTGGCCATGGCCACTGTCTTTGCGACCGCTCGTGGGCACCGCAAATGACACCGTTCGATAGGCATTTATCCAGACCGTGCCCGCCACGAGACGCTGCGATACAGTATGAGCTAGCTTGAGAGATTCAGTCCAAATCCCCGCGGCGAGTCCATAGGGTGTGGCGTTCGCGATATTGACTGCCTCATCCACCGTTGCGAATCGGTGCACTGTCAGGACCGGACCGAAGAGCTCGGCATTAGCGATCTCCATGTCCGGGCGGACGCAATCTAATATCGTAGGGGCGTAAAACGCCTCGCCTAAGTCGGGGAGGATCTTGCCGCCGACAACTAGGCGGCCTCCATCTCGCTGTGCATCTAATACCCGCTCGTGCAGCGCGGTCACATGAGCTCTACTGATCAGAGGACCCATCTCGGTGCTTAAGGAGGACGGATCTCCGAGGATGATCGACTCGGCGCGCGCAGCTACCTTGCTCACCAGGCTGTCAGCGATCGCTTCGTGTACCAGAAGCCGCGAGCCTGCCATACACGTCTGACCTCCAGCCGCGTAGATGCCTGCTATTACTCCGTTCGCGGCTTTGGCAAGGTCAGCGTCTTCGAAAACAACATTCGCTGATTTGCCACCGAGTTCCAGACTTACCTTCGCCGCGCGAGCTGCCGCCGCGACGGCAATACGCCGACCGACAGCGGTAGAACCCGTAAAGGTAATCTTCCTGACCTTCGGATGGGATATTAGAGCCTGCCCAATGTCTGGCCCTCCAGTCACGACGGAAAATACGCCCGACGGAAAGCCCGCGTCTTTAAAGCAAGCCGCAAACTCCAAAGTTGAGGCGCTCGCAAGCTCCGAAGGCTTCACAACCAAAGTGCACCCCGCCGCTAGCGCAGGAGCCAACTTATAGGCCAGCAGCAATAAGGGGGAGTTCCAGGCTGTGATGGCTGCCACTACCCCTACGGGCTCTCTCTCCACCAGGGTGAGGAAGTCCCGTTTGTCGGCAGACACCGTACGACCTGAGATCTTGTCGGCATAGCCACCGAAGTACCGGTACCAGCCCGATAGTCCCTTTGCTTGAGCGAGCATCTCACGCATGACCTTACCATTGTCGCGCGATTCAATACTGGCAAGCTCTGCCGCGCGCTCGTCCAGGATCGTCGCGAGAGCGAACATCAGCCGGCCGCGCTCGGTCGGCATGGTTGCGCGCCAGCTGCCTACGAAGGCATCGTGAGCAGCCTCGACAGCGTCGTTTACATCCGATACCGACGACAGAGGAATTCTTGCCCACGGTCGCCCTGTATATGGATCGACGCTCTCGAAGTGCGCTTGAGCCTCCGGCGATATATCGCCTCGCAACGAGCAATTAGTAAATGTACGCATTACTGTGCTGTTTTGGGCTGCCGAAACTCTTTTGACCCTCGAGCGGGCAGGAACTCGAAGCCCCGATAACCCTGGCGCGCGATATCGGCGCAGATCTCTCCATACCTACCGACACCTCCCGCGTACGGTAGAAACATAACTTTCTTACCCGGAACATTCTTACCCGTGTACCAAGCATTTGCCTGCGCAGCCTTCCTATACAGGGACTGACTAGCTACATCCGCGACATGCCCCATCCAGTCTTCCTCGGCACGACGCGACGCCTCGACTGCTTTAAGGTGCCGCGCGTTCATATAGGCAACGATGTCCGTAATGAACTCGACATTTTGTTCGGAGGTCACTATGACGTTAGACAGCACAGATGGACCGCCAGGCGCCGTTATAAAAAATAGATTTGGGTAGTTATGTGTCGCTACGCCAAGATACGTTCGAGCGCCGGCTTGCCAATGCTCGCGGATTGGGGAACTGTCCCGGCCACGGATGTCAACCGCGGTTATGGCTCCCGTGAGGGCGTCATAGCCCGTGGCGAATATGATGTCGTCGACCTCGACGACGCCTTCGGCAGTTCTCAGGCCCGCAGCTTCGATCGCGAGAATTGGATAGAGTCTCGTATCTATCAGCTGGACATTGGGCCTATTAAAGCTCGCGTAGTAATCCGTGTCGCGGCACAAACGATTTATGCCCATGGGATATCCCAGCGGCGTGAGCGTCTCTGCCGTCTTGGGGTCTTTAACGATCTGGCGAATTTTCCGTCGTGCAAAATCCGCAATCAACTCGTTGACAGGCTCATTCTTAAGTGCCAAATGCTCTTGATACCCGACAACCCAGGCTGGATAGCGGCCGGAATTCCACATCTCCTCCAGAAGGCGCTCTCGATCAGCCGACGCGAGCTCGGTTAGAAGCACCGTTGGGTAGTCGACCGGGTAGCCGAAATCGGCGCGGCGACAATCCTCCCTAAAGCGCCCGTAGCGCTGCTTCATCTCCCGCACTTCTTCGTCGGAAAGCGGCCTGTTGGCAAGCGGCACTGTGAACTTTGGCGTGCGCTGGTAGACAACCAACTGCTTGGTCTCCCCCGCCAACGCACTAATTACCTGAATCCCCG
>Ga0182024_10016192_pt1 | contig 14167 bp, 18 predicted proteins | sample P32metaG_FD_120480 | JGI IMG/M metagenome (GOLD analysis project Ga0182024, IMG submission 120480) | Permafrost microbial communities from Stordalen Mire, Sweden - P3-2 metaG (Illumina Assembly) | ecosystem: Environmental > Terrestrial > Soil > Wetlands > Permafrost | place: Sweden: Stordalen... | reverse complement strand
GGCGGAAGCATTTGAAGACGACACAGTGGGTGGATGTCAGGGAAATATTGAAGATATTTGTCACGATCCAAAACTCCGCCAGTTCCTCAATTGCTCACCCACCTCCAATCCTGAGCGTCTATCTGAGCATACAGTACAAGGACGATCTTCCCCTTATCCGTGGATCATAGGCGGCAATTCAGTTTTCCGCCGTAAAGCATTGGAAGAGATCGGACCCATTGATCAGTATTTGTGCGAAGACATTGAGAGATCGTGGGAGCTGGTGCTTTCAGGCTATCAACTCGGTTACGCGCCAAACGCAAAGGCAATCCACTATAACCGTTCCTCAGTAGCCTCTTACATCAACCGAAGCTTCCTCCAGGGAAAAGTAGCGGCTCAGCTGGCGCACGCTTACGGATTCGCTTGGCGGCGAAGCAAGACCAGGCGCCTCTACCGGCTCAATCTTGAAACAATAGCAATAGATCTTCTCTATGAGGCCGGCTATCAACTTGAGTTGCTGCGCCAACGATTCGGCGTGATCAATTTGCCAAAGCGCAATCACAATTCAGTTCAAAGTCGCTTCCGTCCTCGATTTTCCTGGACAGCAGAGCTTTCCTTGCAAATCTCTGCTGACTGCGTTTATTGGATGGTCGGGGAAGATGTTACGCATGTTGTGCACTTCGAGCGCCACACCAGAGTAGCTCTCGAAGGAGTAGCCAATCTAATTTTCAGGCATCTCATTGGTGGATGCACCAAAGAGCGAACATTTGCTTCAATAGCCGAGCACTACAGCGCAGGCGAGGACCCGGGTCCGATCGAACGCGACTTAGATGAATTCATCGAGACTCTGAAGCTAGAAGGAATAGCAAAGCATCTACCAGGTAGGGATTAACCCCGGGAGCGCAGGCATCCCCCTGCTCCGATTAAACGGGGTATTGCCCATTTACCCATCGATGGGTTACATTTATAAGAATCTTCTTTTGCTACCACCCTCCCAAGACCGATTCGATAACACTGATTGCAATCACGCCTCATCCGTATCCTTGACAAAGTGGGACTGCATTCCGAAAGCTGTTTGACATTTCGAGTGTCAGCATTTACCGATGACGATTGCACGTATGTTTTCTAGCACCAGGTATGGTTATTGGGCAGCACTTTGCCTTATGTTATGCACTATCTATCAGTGTTGCGCGAATGTAAGCGAAGCGGCGTCAACGACCGATCACAAAGATGCCCAAGCACAGCAAATATTGCAGAACACAAGCAACTTTTACAAAGGGCTCACATCCCTCTCTGGGCAATTGCACGTCGACCTTCAAGTCAGACAAAACGGTTCGTGGCACCACACTCGCAGCAGGTTGCAGTTCAAAATGAAGCGACCTGACCATCTCGTCCTATCCATGAAGCAAAAGAAAATGTCTGGTGCCGCAGTGTCTGGTACCGCAGTGATTGAAGGTGTGAATTGCTTCCTATACAGCCCGGAATGGAACATGTATCTCAAAAAACAGACCACCAATTGGATGGATGTTTTTAGTAATTCGGACTTCAGCTTCATCACCAACGGCGATACCAAAATGACGTTTCTAGAAGCAATCGTTTCGTCAAATCCACGTGACTCAATTATGGACGGAGTAGACGATGTACGCGATTCGGGAAGTGAATCCTTGCGGGGAGCGAAGTGCCGCCATCTGGTCTTGAAGAAAAATGGAAGTGACATTGGTTTGTGGCTTAAAACTGGGAAACAACCCTGGATCCTGAAGGTGGTGCCATTGAAAGAAGATGATGCGGTGATGTTGATAACTTACGATCGCTTGAAGGCAAATCCTAACGTGAAATCGGCACCATTCCAAGCACCATTGGGCGCAACAGAGGTCACTCATTTCGTAGTGACACCAGAAGAGGAAAGCCAACATCCACTGGTTCAACTGCAGGCACCGGACTTCCAGCTCAGCACAATCGATGGCAAACCATTCAAACTCTCGGAGCATCGTAAGGAACTGGTCATCATTGATTTTTGGGCCACATGGTGTGGTCCATGTTGCCGTGCATTACCGGACCTCGTCCAAATTGTGCAATCATATAAAGATCGCAGTGTTTCGCTGCTGGCAGTAAATCAAGAAGAGGAGCCAGCGAAGGTTCGAGCCTACCTTAAGAAGTCGGGTCTAAATCTGTGCGTGGCATTGGATCGCGATGGAAAAGTGTGCAAGCAATATCATGTTGGCGGAATTCCACAAACAGTGCTCATCGACAGAAATGGAGTTGTGCGCCTCGTCCACATTGGCAATACGCTCAATTTCAAGGAAGAGCTGACTCAAGAGATCGAGAAAATTCTCCAAGCTGACTGACTGAAACCATGGCGAGGCGTCTGCATCGACTACCAATGTATGTGCAATTCAACATACTCAGAGTTTTGTCGCCGAGCTACACTTGTAAGCGGGGATGCATATTCACCAGTGTACATCATGAGACAAGGGCATGTGTCTTTACTCGCAGGACGTACCCTGGAATATGGGCGCGGCCTCTTTCGAAGCCTTCGAACTACCAGGCGTAGCCTCCTGCAGCTTCGCGCACTTCCAGAGTTGCGTCACCATCCGAAGCGAGACCGCAGTCTTTGTATAGCTCCTCAATGTCGACGGAGAGTCCACTGGAAATCGAATTGAGCAAGAACGAGCCAGACTCAACTGTTTCAGGTGCAAAGAACCGTCCGCTCTTGGTTTTGCGAAATACTTCCACCCTCTTTTTAGTTTGATAGACGAGCAAATACTCGCGTAGTGACTCTATTTGTCCATATGTGCGCCACTTCTCTCGTCTGTCGGTTGAAGCGGTCGATGGTGACAAGACTTCAACGATCAAAATAGGTGATCGTATCAGCGGATCTTGTAAGTCTGAATCGGAACCGGAACAGGACACAACTATGTCTGGCAAGTAATAACTGTTCGCAGACTTTACTTGGACCATGACGTCGGAACTATAAACGCGGCACCCGCTTCCAGTCAAACCAGCAAACAAGATTCTTGAAAGGCTGCTGGTAATTAAGTTGTGCCGCTTAGACGCGCCCGTCATCGCAACTGCAACTCCGTCGATAAACTCATAGCGCTCGCCCGTTTGCTCGACGAACTGAAGATATTCTTCGGCGGTCATATACTTTGGCTTGCGTTCCAGAATCGACATGTCGCGTCACCTAGAAGATGTGTTGGCATTATACTAGCCACCATCCAAATTCGGCCAATTGTGCAGGCCGGCCTGCACAATCTACCGTGCCAGGGCCATGGCAAGCCCACCGGCGTTCTCGATCTTGGTGGCGATCTCGAAGTGGGCAGTCGCGCCAGTCGGAAGTCCCGTGCAGTATGTACACAAGGTTGGATTTGTTGTCCAAACGCCTGACTTTGCCGTCGTCGTTAATGAGAGAAAGACTCCGGCTTGTGGGAGTTAAAAGTTAGACAGCGTTATTGAATTTTTTGCCGACAGACTACGTATTACTAAATGAGGGAATTTTCTATGCGCTTCAGGCAGTGCGGTCCGCATGCTGCACCGCATATGGTGCTGGCCGGAGGAGCAATTCAAAAATTCGCAGACGTTCTTTCTCATCCACACTGAAACTCAAGCCCTGAAATCGTATCATTCAATCGACTGTGCGTACGCTTTGAGGAATGCAGCAATCTCGACCTTCTCCAACTTGCCTTCTGCCACACCCATTGTTAGATTCTCCAACTGATTCTGGTCAACATCAAGTTCGAGACCATTGAATGCAAGGAACACCAGACAACTTGCTAAGGCCGTGCGCTTGTTGCCGTCGACAAAAGGATGGTTTTGGGACAAGTGAAAAAGATAGGCCGCTGCCATCTCATACAGGTCTTTGTGAAAAAGCTCCCCGCCGAATCCGGTCTGGGGTTGGGCAAGTGCAGATTGCAACAAGCCCAGATCCCTCAATCCGTGGGCGCCACCGTACAGATCAATTCGCGACTGGTGGATCTCTAAAACTTCAATGAGTTCAAGAAATCTGAGCGTCATTTCTCTGCGAGTCGTTTGAATACAGCCGAGTACTTTTTGTCTATCTTCGCCAAGGTGTCTTTGAGTTCCTTCTGTATCTTCTTGTTCCTTATGGGTGTAATGATGAGAACGTTGCCGTCTGTGGTTATTTCAAGCTGTGTCGTCTCAGGATCAATCCTTAGAATCTCAAGAACAGCTTTGTCGATTACCAGGGCATGGCTATTGCCATGCTTGATGAACTTCTTTAACATGTACGCTCGGCCGTAAACACTTTGTCACAACATTATATACACCAAAGAGCAGGATTGTAAAGTGTCCAGGACCCAAAGTATGCCTGGCAGACTACGCGAGCCATGAACATACCGAACACGAATGGCCCGAAGAGGTCTTAAATTTCTACTCCGATTATCCAGGCTAGGACTTCAGTCACCGTCGCCAGAGTGTCTGCCTTAACTGAGTCAAGTCGTTTTTTTAGTCTCAGTCGAGAGATGCTGCGGAGTTTGTCGCACATAATGAAACTCGGGCGATCAAGCCCACCCTCTGGTGGGCCTATTGGAATGCGGCTACGAAGCTGTTTTGGAGTACTTGTAATAGGCACAGCGAATACGTCAGCGCTACCTGTTGCGTTCAAAATATCTCGCGATACGATCAGCACTGGGCGAACTCCTGCCTGCTCGGTTCCCACAACCGGGTTTAGATCGGCCAACCAGACGTCACCCCGTAGTATTTGACTCATCAATCCAATCCATCATTGAGGACGCCGTCCCAAGCAGCATCCTCTTCGAGCTCTTTGGGGGAGATTGTTGCCAGGCGCGCATAATCCTCAGCCAGCCCTTGGAGGAATTCCTGACGCCTGTGGTCACGCAAAAGCTTGTGGAGCACTTTGGGGATGGAATGACCAGACGCTTCAGCCAGGCTGGCTAAATAATCTCTGTCCACAGCGTCGATGCGGACCATAGACTGGCGACCGTTCAGCGACATGAAAGCTCCCCTCCTTTGTGGTGGTACATTCAAATTATGTAGACATTATTGATACCAAGCGTATCACAATTTCCGCACCATTGGTGTTGCTATATTTGTTTCAAAACTGGTAGCGATATGTACATCGCCTTGCCCATGCTGCAATCCTTCAACTGGAATGCGCACAGGTCGTTATTGCGCATGTAGGGCAATCGGATTCAGACAGAGATATTGAAGGAGAAGCGAGGCGAGTACGGCAAGCAAAATCGTGGAGTCCCTGGCAACAGAACTTACTCTGGAATATGGGCGCGGCTATTCAAGAGCTGAACTCTTTCGAATGGTCCAGTTTGTCGAGCTTTTCCCTGATGAGGAAATTGTCGCGACACTGTCGCGACAATTGGGATGGAGTCACTTCAGGGAAATTCTTGCGTAGTTCGGACCCGAAAGCGATCTGCCAAGACCCCTGATATAAAAGCGTTCCGGGGATCAGAACATTTGTGCGACAATCACCGCTAGCATTCTCGAGCAATAGTTCGGCTACGTATAAGTTTTAGAAGCTCATCCCGGCCGCTCTTCATCAAATCATCGGTGTCGCCTTCCACATTTAAACGGAGCAATGGCTCTGTGTTTGATGGGCGAATGTTTGCACGGTCTGCTTGAGCGATAGCTGCAAACATTAATGCCAATAAAACTGGTGCCTGCCTATCGAGCGCGCGATGGCACCAGGCGATCGCGCAAGGCAAGCGCGGGCTTCTCAACCACGCGTGCCATGAACGTACCGAACACGATAGAGCCTGCCAGGTATGCGCATAAATAACAGCCCCACATGAGTGGGCTGGCATCGCACAAGATTCCGAGAGCGAACAAATTGACGATCGGGTGCCACAGATAAATGGAATAGGAGTCGCCTCCGATTGCAGCAATGCCTTTAATCAAACCCGAAGTGCGGTGCTTCCAACTGAGGCTGGAGACCAGCAAGAATCCGCTGCCCAGATAAAGCAGGTTGTAGCCGAAGGTATAAATAAATGGCGTTTGCGCCTGGTCCCATACGAAAGCAGGAATGAGCATCGCTGCACCGAGAATGCCAAAGAGAACGGTCTTATCTCTGGTGATGCGAGCAAAGGTATCGTTGTGAAAGTGATACCAGTAAGAGATGAGCACGCCAAACATCAAGGAGTCGATGCGAAGATGGGTAGGAAATACGCTTCCCTCTTGACTGAAAGGATGAAGCATCCCATGCAAAACGCGCATAGTTGTGCAGGCGGCGGTGATACCAACAAAAATCAGGGGCATAGATATGAACGGTTTAGTTTTGCGCCAGGCGATGAGAGCCATCAACAGTAGTGGCAGCGTAATATAGAAGTGCTCTTCCACCGCCAGTGACCATGTCGGGGCCCAAACGAACGGTCCGTAATTTTGCAAGAACAACAGACTGATTAGATAAGTGGAAAATGGTTTTGCATGGCCAAAGCACCACGCCACTATTGCACCCAGTGAAAGCATCGCCCAATAGGCAGGATAGATTTTGAATCCACGTCGCAGAAAAAATTGGCGAAAAGAAATGGCACCATACTTTTGATATTCGCGAAACAGAAGGCCGGAGACCAAAAAGCCGCTCAAGACAAAAAAGATGTCTACCCCGATCCATCCACCTCTGAAAATCGTGTTTTGCATCACGCCAAACACCGAATGTGGTGAACAGGCAAGCAAGCTCATATGCCTGAATAGAACCAGTGAGATAGCCAGCGCTCTTAGCAAGTCAAGCTGTTGAAAACGACCCTTGTCTGCGTAGGTTCGGGAAGGCTGCTGAACGATGTCGACAACAGGAACGTCGGCAATGTCAGCCTTTTCTTTCGGTGCTAGCAGTTGGGTCGACAATTTAGGCTGTCTCTTTCAGGGCAAGAATTGCGTAAGTGCTTGGAGAGACGTCGATGCTAGCATCTCAAGAGGTCGCCAAGATAGTACTTCCATTTAAGCGGCCAATCTACAACTTGAATTACTGAGACAAGCAAAATCGTAACCTCAGCGGTTATATTGCTCTCCCAGAACCATTTTCAATTGCAAAAGTGAAAGTGAAACAACTCTCATGCAGGAGCGTTTGCGAACCGTCACGGCTTGTTGAATAGTTACTATCACTGGTGGAACTTTGACAGACCGAATGAATGGAAAGGCACGCACGAACTGGACAAGGCGATAAGTCAAATTGCACGTAGCAACTCCCAACGACTGGCTGATCATTATTGGCTTTCTCTGCGCCTTTATTTGCGTGTACGGATCTGCGATTTTCATTCTCGCTCGGGCTCTGCTGTTGCCGCGTGAAAGGCGAGTGCCCGTGCGATTTGTGGGATGGCTCGTATTGACTGCCGCCACATTCGGAATTGGTTGCATCAGCTATGCGGCGTTTGTCGAGCCTTATTCACTGGAAGTTACCAACATAAATCTTCCTCTGCCAAACATCAAAACTCCCTGCACCATCGTACAGATATCAGATTTGCATTGTGACCCCACTCCCCGCCTGGAAGATCGCGTGCTGGCCGAAATCATCACGTTAAAACCTGACGTTGTCGTGTTTACTGGAGACGCCGTCAATTCTCTACAAGCACTGCCTGTCTTCAAGTCATTTGCCCAAAAACTAAGCAGATCTTTTCCGGTGTTCGCGGTGAAAGGTGATTGGGATTTTGCTTTCAATAACAACCCATTCGCTGATACTGGTTGGACGGTCTTGGGCAAAACAATTTTGGATATTAGAGGAAATCGGATATCCCTCATCGGCGTGGATTCTGGTGCCAGTTGCCTGGGTGTCATCAAGGGCGCACCGCATATAACACCAACAATTTTGCTTTTCCACAATCCCGATGCTGATGTCATCCTCAAGAAAGAGACTGCAGGAATTGACTTGTATTTATGTGGTCACACGCACGGTGGGCAAATTGCACTGCCTGGCTATGGTGCTCTGATAACACAATCGATTCAGGGCAAGAGATACGAATCCGGATTGCACAAGCTCAACGACATGTACATATACACAAACCGTGGAATTGGCATGGAAGGTCATTTCCCCCGACTCAGATTCTTTGCCAAACCGGAGATTACTGTTTTCCACTTGCTTCCGCCAACTCCGATCAAATGATTAGCCTGGTGTCGCCATTTGCGGTAGGTAACAGCAGAATTTTCGAATCCCGACACTTTCCCCGGGAAATTGTCGGGATTCCGAGAACTTGGCAGGCGAATTATTAAATCCCGACACTTCTCCCGACATTTTGTCGCGATTTCACGAGTAAAATGCCATAATTATTAAATCCCGACACCTTCCCCGACAAAAGTAGTCGCGATTTAACCTCACCCTGCCAGACGTCATCACAACAAGTTACTCAAGCGAGCAAGAGATGGCCAGAACCGGATTCAATCCACGTAACCTCATGGAGTTAGCCATCGAGGTAATGAAGCGCTCCATCCACGAAAACCGAGAAGACGGAAAGGCGAGCCCGGCAGTTGGAGCCGTACTCTACATGCCCGACGGGACCGTCGAGACAGCATACAGAGGGGAACTGCGCGATGGTGACCATGCTGAGTTCACATTGCTGGAACGCAAGAAGCGAGACGCAAAACTGGATGGTTCAATCCTTTTCGCAACACTTGAGCCTTGTGCTCCCGGGGCGCGGGCGCACCCAAAGCTGCCTTGTGCAGAGCGAATAGTGTTAGCCAGGATCAAAGAAGTGTGGGTTGGCATCGAGGATCCAGACCCTAAAGTTGACCGAAAGGGAATATCCTACCTCCAGCAAAACGGAGTGACGGTGCGCTTGTTCGATCGCGACTTACAGGAAGTGATCAGAAGCACAAATGAAAGATTTATATCCCAAGCATTGCAGCGAGCGGAAGCTGCCACCCAACAAAAAGAAGAGCCGATAATCCTGACCTCGTTCGAGAACACGGTACCGTCCACAGGACTGGCAGACTTTTCGGACGAAGCGCTTGAGCGCTTCACAACTGGCGCAAAAATCTCCGATTCTGTTGGTTCAGAATCTTTCAATCGCCAATTCTTACAGCAAGGACTTGTGAAAGATCAAAATGACAAGCTTGTGCCGACCGGGTACGGCATTCTATTATTTGCGAAGGCACCGAGGGTGGTGTTGCCTCAAGCCGGATTACTGGCAACAGTTCACTATCAAAACGGCGAGACCGAGAAGCAAGACTTTGACGGACCGATGGTTCTCATTCCCAAAGATGTTGAGCAATGGTTGAAGGGGCGTTTGCCGAATGTACTCACTCGGGCAGGAATGCAACGAACCGAGGGACCAGTAATTCCGTTCGAGCTTCTACGTGAGCCGATAATCAATGCCCTCGTTCACAGAGATTACGAAATCAAGGGAGCAAAGTGCCAGCTCATTGTTTCACCGGACAACATTCAAATCATGAGTCCAGGTGCACCGCTTTCACCGATTACACTGGCACAGATGAAGTCCTTCACTGCGCCCATGCTCAGTCGCAATCCCCAGTTGCACTATGTGTTCTCCCAGATGGGACTGGCGGAAGAGCGCGGTTTGGGAATGAAAACCCTCAAATCGCTCCCTCAGAAATTAGGTCTACCAGTGCCGAAGTACAGCATTCGCGAACCGTATCTGGTGCTTCAGCTATTCAGCAACGCAGAAAGTGTCGCTGCGACGATTGAACCATCCGCTTTGGATTCTTTCAACGACGATGAGAAAGCCGGCTGGAAATACTTGACCTCAAGGATGACTACAACAGCTCCGGAGTATTCAGAAGCTCTAGCATTTGATGAACGAAAGGTACAGCGCCAACTCAGGAAATTTATTGACTTAGGCTTGCTTCGTCGGATTGGACAGGGGAGAGCATCGCGCTACGAAGTGATCTAGCTAGAGCGCTTCGGGACTCAGTCTCCCGGGAGCGCAGGCGTCTCGCCTGCTTTGGTCTCACTCTCGAAGGTTCGAAGCACCACAAGCTCTGCAGAACTGCTCCTGTGTACGTTGTCAAAGATGATTGGGATGTTGCTAGATAACGGCGACGACTTGGAGGAATTCCTCGCATGAGAGCATTGGAATACGGGACTTTGCAGCTACCTTGTCGTTAAAGTGCTCACGATTGCTTGATAGGACAACGTAAGGCTTAACGGACAATAAACAGGCAAGGATCGGGATATCGTTCTTGTGTCGCATGAGGGCAATGTATGAGTTATATGTTTGCCGCACCAGCTCTGGCGTTGCATCAGGTACAACTTGCAAGTTTACTTCCTGCTGCAGCTTTTGCCAGTCTGAGACGAATTGATCGAGTAGCTCGGGCGCCTTGCTTAACTTTTGAAGGATTGCTCTTTCCACGTCGTGAATAACTGTCTGACACGTGCATAGTCGGTAAGAGCCAGCAGCGACCAAGTCCATTACCACAGAGGCTGCAGAGTCTTCAACAAACAGGTCCTCCACAAATACATTTGAATCAGCAAAGAGCAGCCGTACTTCCGGGTTGGTCATCTATAGCAGATCCGGGTATTGCTCCGCGAAGCGTTCATCCTTTAGGCGCTCCACCTCTGCATTTATTTCATCCAGGCTTACGCCGGACTTTTGTAGAGCCTCTTGGGCACGCCGACGTACTTGCTCCAGGACTTGATTCTGGGGCATGAGAATGATGCAATTGCCAACTACGACTTCCATAAGCGTACTGCCCGTTTCAAGCCCTAGCTGTTTGCGCGCATGGCTCGACAGGGTGATCTGTCCCTTGCTTGAAACGCTGACGCTTTTGACCTTTTCCATGCTTACTTTCCCTACATTCTTTACATTTTAAGTATAGCCTGTCGGCAGATGATCCAGAGCAGCCGAAATGCTTTGATTCTGAAACCACATAAGCGACAGCAGTGGAACTCCTTCGCTTTTATCTTTTATTAGAGTGGCATTTAACAGATGCTCACCAATGGGATACGACCTCTTGCCAAGCACGTTCACTTCCTCTTCATTAGAGGTCATGCAGAAATAAAGATCGTGAATGAAGTTGTACAGGCTAGCCTGCCTGGCAACTACAATCAGCTTAGCCCCCCTGTCGCCGGCGTAGTGTCGCTCCAAAACATCCGCTTCTTCAAGATCTTCAACCCCTCTTGTGCGCCGCCACCCAGGCAGAGCTTCGTTCATCCGCAATGGATGCTGACGGGCGATCTCCTCCGCTGATCGGACAGTCTGTGCCAGCATGAACGCCTGTGCCGGAGCCAGCATCAGGGCGCTCACGAGAATGGTATAAAAAACGAAGTTAGACTTGAACGACACGCAACTTCTTCCCCACTATCCACAATACGGCAAGACCTACAGGCACCAGAATAAACTCCAAATTGGCAGATATCCATCGCACTGTAGCGAGGCATGGCGAGCTGCAACCGCTTCGGGATCTGCTCAACAACACCTGGCGCTGAGCTCAGACCGGTCTGCAGAGGTCTCGAAGGTTTCGCTTCGAGAGCGCCAGCAGCGGGCGAATGAACATCTTGTAATTTCGGGCTCAAGCGGCTGACCTATCCTGATAGGGCAAACTAGTGTACCGGGTCATCTCTGAAATTGCTTAGGACAAACTCAGCTTCCCCACCGCCAAACACATCTGCAGTGTTGGGCAGCGCCCGCGCCGAACTTTTCACCTTTTACCTGCCGCTGCTTATTTCAGTACCATTGGTACTTTTGATTCAGGGTCCTCAGGCTAAAAGTTCGGTTGTAATCAGCTTTCTCATTTTGCAAGGGTTGGGGCTGGCACCATTCCATCTGGGCACCACCTGGTTTCATGCAACGGACAAAAAGATCCGCACTTATTTTTGCGGCAGCTGGATAAAGTTCTCTAAGTTTGCGCTCTCGGCTGCGGCAATTGTCAGCGTTTCGTTGGCAGGCATGATCTTTTTTCCATCGATTCTTCTGGGCATTTATGTGTTGTGGACAGTACAACATTTGACGCAACAGAACGTCGGCATTCTGCTCCTGCATCACAATTTAGGGAGCAATGACGTAGTTGTAGAGCGAAAGGTGGAGGTGCGCACACTGCATGCCGCCGCCTGGTGTTTCTCACTGTGTTTCATCAGCAAATTTGCGCCCGCTCATTCACTCACGCAAATACTTTGTGGATTAGTACTGCTGGCCTCGTTCTTCGATTTAGGCGCGTCGCTGGTGAAATACATTGGCGAAGTGAATAGCCAATTGCAGGCTGGCAAGAAACTGAATATGGCGGCTCAGTCATTCTGGCTGCTTTCAGTTTTATTTTTGCTGCCTCTGGCAATTGGACGCGATTTCAATGAAGCCCTGCTAGTGCCGCTTGTGTTGCACTGGTTCCAATATATCGGCCTCAATCTCTACCTGATCAAGAGAAAGTATGCAGGAGCGAATCGGGACCTCCTTGTTTTCAAGATAGAACCAGCCTTCCAGTTCGTCGCCGTCGGCACCATCTTTACATTATTCTTTCTCGGTCTTGGAGTCTGGGCTAACCTTCACTGCCATGGCTGGCAAAGAGAGGCGCTGTTCAGTCTCGTTCTCAGCCTGGGAATGATCCATTATTTGCACGATGCCTTTCTATGGAGATTTCGAGAACCGTTTTTGCGCCAGGAGCTTCTCGCCTACATCAAGAATGCTTCGCCTGTGACATCAAATGTGGTGTTAGACTCGGCTCACGCCAAAGACGAGAAGACGCTGGTGCACTCTTAGGTTTTGTGAGTGCATAGGTAGGATCTGGAAGTCAATAAGTTAGAGTAGAAGTGCTTCCGCCTAAGAGGTCCACATGAAATCGATTGCATATTTGGTGTTGCTGACAATCTGGGGAATAGCCAACTGTACAGCTGCGTTTGCAGGTGCCGTACCCACTCCCGAACTGGATGGTGGCACACTGACTGCCCTCGTATCCGGGATCAGCAGCGTTTACGTTGGTTACCGCGTGTTCCGCGCCCGCCGGTCGAAGTAATTAAAGCGATTTAGCGTCGTGACCGCTTCGTCGCCTTCGCCACCCGGAAGTCAATGAGTTAGAGTAGGACTGAATCCGACGAAGAGGTCCAAATGAAATCTACTGCATATTTGCTCTTGCTCGCAATCTGGGGAATAGCCAACTGCACAGCTGCATATGCAACTCCCCCCACGCCCGAACTGGATGGTGGCACATTGACTGCCCTCGTATCTGGGATCACCAGCGTTTATATTGGTTATCGGTTTTTCCGCGCCCGCCAATCGAAGTAACAAGCATAACACCAACAATTTTGCTTTCCACAATCCTGCAGAAACAGACGGCCGGAATACAGATGATTTCCGGGGTGATGGTTCCTGAGTACCCGGTTTGGGAATGCTGATAATTTCTCCAAGGGTGAGGTTGATCGCCGAATAATAAGGCGCCCGTCGTCGAGCGCCTCGTATAGCTTCATTCCTGCCGCCACCAGGGTTCCGCCAGAGGCATCATCGAAAAGCAGCTGCCGACCAGCTCAGCGCAGGGTGACCAGCTTGCATTTAATTCATAAATGTTGTAAAATCTTACTCAGAAGGCGGAAATTCAACAAGCTGATGTAAGGTTTTATAGCATTGAGACACGACGAGAGGAGTTCGCGATGACGGTAGATAACAAGGAGCTTGGCCGCCGGTTGAAATCGGCTCGGGAGGCTGTACGTATGACTCAAGAAGCAGTAGCTAATCACCTGAAAGTCAGTCGTCCTACCGTGTCTCAGATCGAGGCAGGAGACCGCGCTGTGAGCAGCCTTGAGTTAGATCAGCTTGCCTACTTATACGGTCGGGACATTCGGGAGTTCTTGTCTAGTGAATTTGAGGAAAAGAAGGATCTCTTGGCCGCGCTTTATCGCGCTAATCAGGACATGATTGAAAACGAAGAGGTCCTGGACAACCTGCGCATGTGCGTCGCTATGGCCCGAGAACAGACTCATCTTGAGGCGATGTTGGAGATAGATCGTAGCTGTCCGGTAGCCGCCTATCCAGTTCCTGCGCCGACGAAAAAGTGGGAGGCAATCAAACAAGGAGAGCGCGTAGCTGACGAAGAACGACGTCGACTGGGTATCGAAAGCGCACCTATCGAAAACTTGACCGAAGTTTTGGAGAGCGAAGGGGTAAGAACCAGACTGGCAAATCTTGCTCAGGACATCTCCGGCTTTACAATGAACGCCCCTGATCTTGGCCCGTTGATTGTGGTTAACCGGAAACACTTGCTCGAAAGAGCCAGGTACTCGTTAGCGCATGAGTATGCGCACGTGTTAATGGACAGGCACGAAATTGGGACG
>Ga0182024_10016191_pt1 | contig 14167 bp, 8 predicted proteins | sample P32metaG_FD_120480 | JGI IMG/M metagenome (GOLD analysis project Ga0182024, IMG submission 120480) | Permafrost microbial communities from Stordalen Mire, Sweden - P3-2 metaG (Illumina Assembly) | ecosystem: Environmental > Terrestrial > Soil > Wetlands > Permafrost | place: Sweden: Stordalen... | reverse complement strand
TGTTTCTGCCACACACCACCATCATTGTCCTGCAGGGCTAGCATCCATTGCAGATTCCATTGGATTTCAGCCAGGAAGTCAGGCACCTTGCCGCCGGATTCAGGAATCTGCAGAGCAAAATCGTGGAGTGATGTCCCATACAGCTCCCACGCCCATAACAGCGTTCCGGTGGTGATGCTCGCGTTGATCATAAATCGGCTGTAATCCCCGGCATCGTGCCAGCCGCCATGAATGTCACACGGCCCCGTTTTCCCCGAGGACGCATGGAAAGCCGCATCCAGGTGGCACTTGGGATGAGCGTATCCTCCGCCAAGGTCGACACTGCAACCGCATCGCTGCCCATAGAAAGAACGCATGGCGAGCAGAAGCGCATTATCGTATGCGTCCTTGCGGATGGGAAATGAATCGCCGCTCATTCCGGTATCGAGTTCTAAACGATACTCGCCGGGCGTCTTCACAAAGGAGAAGTCAGCGAGCCGCACGGTATCTCCGGAAGCAGAGTCCATGCGTTGAGCACTCAACGTAGAGCGAAGAGCGACCGAATGATCGTTCAAGGATCGGACGAGGAAGGAGTTGGCGTTTGCGCTAATAGTGGCGAGTTTGGGACTGTCCGGCCGAAATCCGATCTGATTCATATAGATTCCGTTGGCTCCAGCCGAAGCAGCTCTTGAGGTACCGGTGTCGACACCAGAAACCTGTGCGGCCCAGGAGCCCCTGGCAAAGCCCAGTGCGCCCAGACAGGAAGCCGCGGTCTTCAGGAATTCTCGACGATACATTCTTGGCACATCTCCTTCTCCACGGCCAACCGGACGAATCCTGGAGTTCCCCGGGATTCTTTTGAATAGCGGTGTTAGCTCACGTGCCCTACGTAATCGGGCGCGTTCACTTGAACATGGAATCCATCCGGATCATAAAACTTGAAAGATTCTTTTGAATTACTATCGAATTTCAAGCCACGCTCCGTTAACTTTGCACGAACCTCATCAGCGTTGAAGTTGGTCATTCCGAAGTCGTAGTGACTGACCGCAGCGGTCTTGCTTTCGTCTTGCTCAATGCCAAAAAAGGACTCTCCCACTCCCAGGATATGTATCGTCGCCGACTGCTGCTTAAGCGGCATCCCGAAGAACTCCTGGTAGAACTGCGACGTGCGATGAAGGTCGGGGACCCGCACGGTGACGTGGTTTATGCTAACCGCCCGGAAGCCAGTCGGCGCAGGAGCTGCAAGCGCGCGCGGGGCCGCGTATGCGCCAGCTGCCAACACGGCGAGGGAAACAGTGAACTGGCGGCGACTCAACTTGCCACGCTCCAAATCACTCAGCATTCTTTCTATAGTTTCGATCATATGGTCCTCTCTAATATTCTCGGAATAGATTTCTGCAAAAGATCGGATTCGAACTAACTTTACAACTAGCTGTCGGCCGAAAACTCTTATCATTCGGGCAAGCAGCCGGACAGTTCTCCGCCTTGTTTCATTCAGGACTGCGCGATCAGCCTCAAGCCTTCTCCTTCAGGATCGTTGCGCACTTTACAGGGCGTGTCGAAATACATGGTTGCCCGGTGTTCGGCTATATATGCGGGCCAATGCGGCAGGCCGTCGTGATTAGGATTTCCCGTCCGCGCAAAATTGACCCAGGCAGTGCTGATCTGCTTGGATAGAGCAAATGCCTCTCGAGTGCCTCCGCTGTAATGGTCGCAAATGTCAGCATTGTCGAATGTGAACGCGATTTCGCAGGCGTGGAACGGACCGGGGCGATTATCCAATACTGGAGTCCGCCAGGAATAGATATAGGAGTAGGCTGGCGCGGCACCCAAAGAAGCCTTCCTGATGGCCTGCTCGAAGGCAGGGCGGCGAACACGAGCGGCAGCAATGATGGCGTACAGGTCAAATGGAGTCGCTTTAGGGTAATCGCGCCGGTAGGCGTCGATGATCGCCTTGCTGCGGTCGCCAAATTCTGCACTAACCGACCGGTCCAATTCCTCTACTTCCATCGCATTGGCATCGGGACGGTCAAGCCCGCTTACAAATTCGTGGAGATTTGTGCCCGTTAGCAATGGAACTTCCGCAGATAGTTCTGGAGCTCCCGGATCGAATGGATGGCGAGGAAGAATGCGGCCGTCTACTGTCGGTCCCCAATCGCGCTCGCCATAGACCTCGCGAAGAGAAGACTTATGCGGGGGCATTTTCTTCATGGCTTCCGTCGCAGCGCCCGAAAGACGATCAACCGAAATTCCTTGCAGTTCGTTCACCTGCGATTTGGATAAGCCGAGCTCTGCGATCACCAACTCAGCCAATCGTCCTGAGTAGTCAGGAGAGAGCGATTTCAGAAAGGGCCCACTCTGAACAATAGCGCGGTGAAACAAGCCTTTGGCCGCCGGCATGGCCATCAGAGCAATCACTTTTCCCCCGCCGCCAGATTGACCAAAAATGGTTACATTGCCGGGATCGCCGCCGAAAGTTTTGATGTTATCGCGCACCCACTCCAGGACAGCTACGAGGTCGAGCATCCCTACGTTGGCGGAGCTGGCATATTCTTCTCCCGCCAGGTGTCCAAGATTGAGGTAGCCATAGACGTTCAGACGATGATTATGAGTTACGACGACAACATCGTGATTGCGGGCGAGACTCTCGCCGTCGTAAGAGAGAAGATCATGCCCGCTGCCGCCCGCAAAACCTCCGCCGTGCATGTAGACCATGACCGGGCGTTTATATGAGGCATGGATCTCTGGTGTCCAAAGATTGACACGCAGACAGTCCTCACCGGGCACCGTGGCAAACGCACCGCGATGCAGCACGAAGGCATCCTCGTCGGAGTTCGCCAGGTTTTTTCCATCAGTATTAAAGTGCGCAGAATCCTGGCTTGGACAGACGCGGCCATACTGCAGTGCGTTGCGAATCCCCGTCCACGGCTCAGGCTTGACTGGCGGCATGAAGCGCCTGGCACCGGCGGTCGAGGCGCCATAGGGTACACCTTTGAAAATGTATATACCGTTCCGCCTGAATCCGCGGATTTTTCCCGCAGTCGTTTCAGCGATGGTTGCGGTGTCGGAAGCAATGACGGTGTTGCGACCGCAACCGCTCGTCGCAGGTTCTGTATTAGGGGGAACCGCAGGTGTGGGCTGGGCTATCGCAATTTTGGGCAGGATCACCGCACTGGCTAACCCAGCCCCCAAGGTTGCCATGCCGCCAACGAAGGAACGCCTTTGCTTAGAAAAAGGTGTTAACCGGCCATTTAGCTTTTTCTGCACGTCTGGATTTCTCATCGAACCTTTCCAAAAGGCTCATCCTTCGCTCGAAAAAGACACTGCTAGCTCTGGCCAAAAGTATCAAGCTATGAACTTACTTCCAGCCGCATCGCAAAAATCACCAAAGCAGCGTGGCAACTGAGTTTCGAGGCAGTTTCATCTGCAGTTCATAGGATCCTAAACTGCATGGCACCAGCCGATCCAGCCCGCCATGGTTGGTAAGGACTAACACATAACGACCATCCGGATTCTTGACGGCTACATGATCGACGCCGGCCAATTCTCCGTGGGACGCCAGCAGGCGTGCTCCACGCTGCATTACCTTCGAATAGTGGGCGAAGGCCCAGTACTGGCCGCATCGAGTGATCTTGTGCGTCTTGGAATGAATCGTCACGATGCCGCCGGATTGGCCTGGCCCCATATTGGGCTTTCCTTCTTCGTCCAGTGCAAGGTTCCAGCCCACAATAGAGCATCCCCAATTCCTAAGTACTCCAGTGAAGACCGCAGACCACTTACTCCAATCAGTCTCAAAGTCAGGGCTAGTTATGACAGCTCCGCCTTCGGTCCATTGAGCGTGCTTATTCGGGAAGGCATCGTGTACGCGCGTCATGGCATCGACGGTGCCGTTATATGCATGCCATGCCACGCTGTCCACATATCTGTTCACTCCCGGCTCGCTTAGCTGGTCAAGTGCCCGGCCCCACAGATTATAGTTGTGGTCGAGTATCCAGATCTTTGTGTCGAGAGAGGCGCGCTCCAGGGCAGGACCCAAGTAGTTCGCGACGAACCTCGACTCATCTTCCTGCGACCACAAACAGGCTGGCATCAGGCTATTCTGATTGGTATCAACCTCGTTCTGAACCGCTGTCGCGTTGATCTTGACTCCCTCGGCAGCGTAGCTCTGCAGAAATCGCACGAAGTATTCCGCGTAGGAATCAAAATACTTTCTCTCCATGGATCCACCCAACATCGAACGATTGGGCTTCATCCACGCCGGAGGACTCCAAGGAGCCGAAAAAAGAAAAATATCTGGATTCAACTCACGTGCCATGCGTAAGGACGGCAGGATATAGGCACGGTCATGCTCGATGCTGAACCGCTTCAGCTCCGGATCAGGTTCGGGACTATCGTCGAAGCTATAAATGCTGGTGGTGTAGTCGCTCGATCCGATGCAAGTTCGGCCCATCGAGAATCGCAGTCCGTCAGGTCCGAACAATTCATCGAAGAGAGCTTTACGGTCCTGAGGATTCAACTGATAAAACAAGTAGCAGGAAGCATCGGTAAAAGCGCCCCCGAAACCAAGAATCTCCTGGTACCAGGTTGTTGGGTCGATATGAATGCTCTCGCTCTCCCTACTCACGGCCGCGGTCCATTTAGGGGCCTCGACCGCTGCGAATCTTTGGGTGTCGGAAGTGATCCAAGTTTTCACCGGACCGGGGGACGGCATCGCTTCGCTCCATAAGGGAGAGCTCTTTGCGAGTGTGGCGGCGGCAGCCGCGGAGGCAGAAAGCCGTAGGAATTCGCGGCGAGTTTTCGGCAACGTGTCGACCGTCCTATTTAACTTAAAGATGAAATGTTTAGTCGATGGGTCATCGATTGTCAAGCGTTTTTGAAAGCGGACTAAAATGTTTTAGATGCGGCAAATGGCAAATGCTTGTACCTAGTCTCCCAGTCGGCGAAATAGGCCGACGACCCTTGATAAATCCTGGTCTTTCTGCGTTTCGCACGTTCACTCTTAGGCCGATTGCGAGTGGAGCTACTCCGTGAATTAGTGGGCCAGGATACGATTGTGGGTGTTGCGGGAACGGACCACAGGATGTCGCTGATTGGAACACGGACTCGTGGATTCACGGACAATCAGCTCGGGGTCAATGCGCAGAATTTTGGGACCGTCACCCCTACCTGCAATCTTCTTGAGTAGCGTATTCGCCGCCAATTCACCCATCGCGGTGAGCGGCTGCCGGATAGTTGTCAGGCGGGGAAAAGTAAACATACCTTGTGGAATATCGTCGAAACCGACAACGGAAATATCTTCTGGTATTCGTAATCCCACATCCGAAAACGCTCGTATGACACCGATTGCGGAGGCGTCGTTGAATGCCAGTAAAGCTGTAAAGCTCCGATTCTTGGCCAACAACTTCAGGGCAGCCCGATAGCCGTTTTCTGACATCGTCATTTTATGGACTGTCGGATAACTCTCCAGCTGAACGGTCTGATCCGGGCTGATTCGAATTTTCTTACGAGCAGATGCTTTGAGAATCTGCTGCCAGCGGTCCTCTGTATCGCCGTTCCCCGGCGGACCTTTGATTACGGCGATTTCCCGGTGTCCTAACTTCAGCAGGTGTTCCAAACCAAGCGTCGCAGCCTTTGCATTGTCGATCGCAATGCGTGTGATACCAGGACCTTCCGTAGCATCGCAGATGGTAACAACTGGAACTGGCAAAAGCCGCTTGATGTGGGTACTAATGAAGATCATCCCTTCCACGGCGCGATCGAGTAATGTATCTGGAGATTTTTCCATCATCTCCGGTGCCCCGCGATGGCTGACAATAAAATAGAAGTAGCCGTTTTTTGTCAGACAGATATCGATCCCGCTGACCAATGCGGCGGAAAACTCGTCGCTTACGTCTCCCAGGAGAACAGCGATACTGAATGTCCGCTTGGTATGAAGATAGCGGGCGAAGATATTCGGCCGGTAGTTGAATTTCAGGACTGCGTCCCAGATTCTCTGCTGGGTTTTGAATGAAATTGTGCTTGCGAGCGGAGATTCGTTGACAACAAAGGACACCGTCGTCGGTGAAAGTTTCAGGTAGCTGGCCAGGGCTTTTAGCGTGATGCGTCCGCTGAGGGAGTTCTTTCGAAGCCTGCTTGCCCTTTGATGCATGGCTTTGCATAATATTCTCAATGATGTTGAAACACTAGCTAAACTACGAGAAGAATCTGTTGTCTTTTTGTTCTTCCACGAATCGTAGTTAACTGACTCAGCGACTTCATGTCCATATTCGTTGAAAACGGCCCGATGGAGATCGACCAGAATTCCGATGCGAGACATGTATACATTGGGTGCCGTTTTCTGAAGTAAGAAATGAAATTCCGGTACAATCACTCACACGGCATTTTCGTCACACTCTTATGAAGAACCCCAAGGAACCCAAAAAGACTCCAAGTCGAGGTCGTCGCGATTTTCTCAAAATCGGCGGTGTGTCCATTGCAGCGAATCTTGCCTACGCTGCGCTGCCAGTAACCGTCAGTGCGGAATCCACCGATCGGGCGCCCGTATCGTCCGCGCAGGCAGTGCAGGAAATGATGCCGACGCGAAACCTTGGCAAGACCGGTTATCGTGTTGGAATTTTCGGCCTTGGCGGACAGGGCGCGCTGGAAAAAAGCAACAACGAAGCGACCGCCGTGCCCGTCATCGAGAAAGCCCTCGAACTGGGAGTGAACTATTTTGATACCTCGGCGATTTACGGTGGGCCGGAACGTTGGAGCGAGCAATATCTCGGCCAGGGTTTAAGAGGGTACCGTGATCAGGTCTTTATTGCCAGCAAAACGAAGGAGCGTACCCGCGATGCCGCGCTCAAGAACCTAGAGGTATCGTTGAAACTGCTGAACACCGATCATATTGATACTTGGCAGCTTCATGACGTCGGCATCCTCGACGACGTAAATCAAATTTTTGGCAAGGGCGGGGCCATTGAAGCACTTCTCCAGGCGCGCGACCAGAAAATGGTGCGGCATCTCGGGGTGACCGGGCGCTTTCGTCCTGACGCGCTCATGGAAAGCATCCGCCGATTCCCATTCGATACGATCCTGATGAGTCTAAACGCCGCCGATAGATACTATTACAGTTTTGCGAAGGATCTGCTTCCCATGGCGGTGGAGAAGCAAATGGGGATCATCGCCATGAAAGTAATGGCCCGCGGACGGATTCTTTCCAGTTGGACGCCGCCTCCAGTCGAGGTACAGGAAAAGTCGTGGGAAGGAACCGGCGCCATCGCTACCAGGCCCGGCACACTCACCAAACATGAAACGATGTTTTACACGCTTTCGTTGCCGATCAGCACCGCAATCATCGGCTGCGATTCCGTGGAGCAGGTGGAGGAGTGCGTCCAGCTTGCCCGTGATTTCACGCCGCTCAACGGCGAGCAGATGGAGGCGCTGGCCGACCAGACGGAGCCGATTGCAAAACAGGCGCTCTTTTTCCGCCTGATGAAACGTTGACGGGAAATTCCCGCAAAGTTAGACGCCTTGGTTCACGTGCGAATCAAACCTCATCCTAATCGCCGGAACATGAAGATCCAGTAACCACGCTACACCCAATCTGACCTATTTGGCGCCAAGGTGCGTGTTAAAAAAATTGGCCATGATGCTGTCGGCTTCTCGGGATTCGGGCAAACTGGGGTTGTACCAGAAGCAGTGATTGAGACCCTCGAAGACGACCAGGCTTGCATCTACTCCAGCGCGTAAGAAGGCGCGGTGCAGTATGGTGGTATCGCTCAACAGCATGTCGCGGGTACTGGTCATGAAGAGCGTTGGCGGCATACCGTGCAGATCAGCAAAGAACGGCGAGAGCACGGGATCTTTAGGATCAGCAGATCCCACATAGACTCCCAGCCACTGCACGCCTTTGGGCCGCGTGTCGGGGGGGCCGGAAAGCCCCTGGACCCCGTATACATATTGCGAGTCGCCAGTCTGGGTGAAATCACCAGCGCCGGAAAATATGCCAAGTGCGCCGGGTAGCGGCAGGCCAAGCTGTTTGATTTTGACGGCGACTTCTGGAGTGAGTACGGCCCCGGCGGATGAGCCATAGATGGCAGTATGTTGGGGCGCATAGGTTTTGAGCAGCTCTTTGTAAACCGCGACGACATCCTCGACAGGGGCAGGGAAGGTATGTTCGGGAGCTAAGCGATAAAGAACCGAGACTACTTTGGTTTGTGTCAGGTTGGCGATGGGAATGGACTCGGTGAGTGAGCCGGAGTCTGAAGTGAAACCGCCGCCGTGAAGATTGATGAGGACGCGATTGGCCTTGTCGGCTGGAATCACAATCGGCGTGACGACGCTGACGGGTACTCCAGCGATGGTGGAGAATTCGATATTCGCCGGATACACAGCCCGAGTCGCGTCGGATGACATCTGTCTGGTCTGGCTTGGCTGGGGTTTCTTGGGTGGGAGCGGGGCCTCATGAGATGCAGTGTGGGCGCCCTCCCGGGCAAGAGCTGCCTGCGCCTCAGGGCTAATGGTTTGCGGAACCGGAACAGTACGGGTGATGTGTGCCGTGCCCTGCTCATCGATATAGCTTGAGTCTTGCTGCGGAGCGGGTTGAGCCGGGGACTGCTGGGCAAGAACTGGATGTGTGAAAGCTACGAAGGTAAGAAAACCGAGAGAGAGCGCGCTGAACTGAAGCTTCATGGTACCTCCGATGTCCCCAAGGGTGATAGGTTGTGTTAATCCCAACAAACTGGTCACCGTGATCTAAAACGCTTTAGTGGCCCGGAAATGTTTAATCAGCTAGTTTGTTGATTGTCAAGGTGTTTTTGCGACGCTAAAACAATTTAGATATAGGATGATGTACAATCGCTGCCGTTTTCTAAAAGTCAGAACGGCAAAGTCATACCGGGTCAGGCATCCAACCGCCAGGATGGATTTCAAATCACGCACTCAATGCAAACGGAGCACAGGAGATGAGCCACGGACGGGAGAGCCTCGAAACTGATCAACAGCAGCCTGCACTACAGAAACCGATGAGTCGTCGTGGGTTGCTACAGAGTGCCGCAGCGTTGCTGGGAACAACCGCTGCTTCGGGTCTGGTGACGGCCGTCGCCGCGGCTGCTCCCGAGAAGGCAAACGCCACTAAACCCACGCCTGCCGGCAAGCCCACCATTGTAGCCTCCGACGAGGACGCGATTGCGGAAACCGCCACCGGAAAGGTCCGCGGCTATATCAGGAACGGGATTTACACCTACAAAGGCATCCCCTACGGCGAGACCACTGCAGGAAGGGTGCGCTTTCAGCCTGCGCAAAAAGCCAAACCCTGGACCGGGGTTCGCAGCTCCATGCAATACGGCAGAGTATGCCCGCAAGGCCTACGCGGGAGCTGGAACAACGATGAGGAATCCTGGCTGTTCTGCTACGACGACGGAGTTCAGGGAGAGGATTGCCTGCGCGTGAACCTTTGGACGCCGGGAATCAACGACCACAAGAAGCGCCCGGTCATGGTTTGGCTACACGGCGGCGGGTTTGTGTCGGGCTCCAGCCAGGAACACCGTTCCTATGACGGAGAAAGATTGAGCCGGCGCGGGGACGTGGTCGTGGTCTCGCTCAATCACCGCCTCGGCCCTCTGGGATATTTGAATCTGGCCGCCTACGGCGAGAAGTACGCAAGTTCCGCCCACCTGGGCATGCTCGATATTATTGTGGCCCTGGAGTGGGTGCGCGATAACATCGCCAATTTCGGCGGCGATCCCGGCAACGTCACCATCTTCGGCCAGTCCGGCGGCGGCGGCAAGGTTGGAACGCTGATGGCGATGCCGGCAGCGCAAGGGTTGTTTCACCGTGCTATCGTGCAAAGCGGATCGTTTCTGCGGGCCGTTTTGCCGGAGAGATCGGCGATATTGACCAAGGCCATGCTCGACGAACTCAATCTGAGCCCGTCACAACTCGGTCAATTGCAAGACGTGCCCCTGCAAAAGCTGATTGAGGCTGGCGATGCGGCTCTGCTGAAAACCCATCCGCACGGTCCGCTCGTCTGGAGCCGCGTAGCCGATCAGCTGGGCTGGGGGCCGGTGGTGGATGGCAAGCTTCTGCCTCAGCATCCCTTCGATCCTACCGCACCTGCCATCTCCGCGCAGGTGCCTATGTTAATCGGCACCACGCTGAATGAATTCACCACCTCCCTCAATCACCCCGAAAACGAAGCGATGACCGAAGCGGAAGTGAGTAAGCGTCTGGACGCCATGTATGGCAACAACCCGGAGCACATCATCGAAGTATTCCGCGCCTCGCATCCGGGCGCGAAGCCCTTTGACATCTTCTCCTTGGCCATGACCGCGCAGGTCCGTCAGGGCGCAGTAATTCAGGCTGGGTTGAAAACCGTGCAAGGAACGCCAGCCTTTCTATATTGGTTCACCTGGAAAACGTCTGTCCTGGACGGCAGGCCGCGTTCCATTCATTGCTGCGATCTGCCTTTTTGCTTCGACAATACCGACCGCAACGAAAACCTGACGGGTGGGGGCCCTGGACCACGCGCGCTCGCCGCCAACGTCAGTGAAGCGTGGATCCACTTCGCGCGCAGCGGAAACCCCAATCACTCCGGCCTCCCCAACTGGCCGGCTTTCTCGGCGGAGAGCTGTCCCACTATGATGTTTGATACCCAATGCAAGTTGCGGTACAACCCTGACAATGAGGAGAGGCAGGCTATTCAAACCGGGTAACCCGACGCGGTTTCCGCTGCTTCTCCAGAAGTAGGCGAGGATGATCAGATTAGCAATCGCCGCGTAGGCAGACCACCGCGAGGTGAACCCGCTTCCACGGCGGTGTGTTACCTATTTAGCGTGGTTTCCTCTTGACCTCTTGGATTTGCGGCATCGGATTGTCTTTGACGTAATGCCAGTTCGGCACCAACTCCAGCGCTGAACGCGCACTCTCCTCCGCCGCGACTAGGTCCGGTGTCGTCCGGTGCAGGTCGGCCCAAGCTAAACTCATCAACAATTCTGGCTCGCCCCACGCGGTTTCCAGTGGATCGCCCGTTGTTCCTTTCTGTTTCCGAGCCGCTTCTAGTCCCTTCTTGTACATACTGATCGCTTTGTCCTGGCTGCATCCAAGTTCCGGGGGCGCATACCAGCAATCGGGACCAGGCACCCAAAGAAGGCGGGGATTCTCCGGTTCTGCCGCCTGGGCCTCCTTACGCAACGGCACGGCCTGTGCTAATTGTTCCTGCACGCGTGCAACGAATATGACTGCAGACTCGGCACAACTCGTAGTGAGGACAGTGGCAAGCGATGACTTGGATCTTGTCCATGCTAGCAAGAATGGAGATGTTGCTGCTTTCGAGCAACTCGTAAAGCGATATGATCTCTATCGGCACTCTCTCCAACCGACTTTAATTCTGGCCGCTCTGAACTGACCGCCCTTCTTTTCAATTACTTACAAAAGAGGACCTCCGGTCCAAGAAACTGAGCATGAAGGGAATGAGAGAATTCTTAACGTTCAGGTCCCATTTCCGGTAAAATGGCGCTGCCGGATTTGTCGCCGAACCGGCTGGAAGCCTTGTGGGACGCCATGTCTAGCGAGCGCTTCAAAAGCGGCCTTTGGCACGGAATGCAGCCCCCCGCGGTGTCCAAAGGTTCTAATGCTCCTCCGCGCTAATCGTTAGTTCATTCGGGATTGAAGCCCGCTGGTTTGGGGCAATACGGTTTAAAGATTAGCTCCCAGGTAGGAACACAATGGCCACACAACTGAATGAGCGGATTTCTCTCCGGGCTATGACAACATTAGAAGCCACGTTGTTGTTCTTCTGGTTTTGGTTTGCCGCCGGTTCCTTGGCGCAGTCACAAGATGTGTTGACTTACCACAATGACATCGCTCGCACCGGCCAGAACCTGAATGAAACGATCCTGACCCCAGGCAACGTGAACTCCAGTACTTTTGGCAAACTTTTCACGCTCACCGTTGACGGGAAGGTGGATGCTCAACCGTTGTACGCAACCGGAGTTGCGATTCCTGGGAACGGAAATCACAATGTACTGGTCGTGGTTACGGAGCATGACAGCGTTTACGCCTTTGACGCCGACACGGGCGTGGCCCTCTGGCAGGTTTCCGCGCTGAAGGCGGGTGAGACCCCCTCGGATGATCGAAACTGTGGCCAGGTGAGTCCTGAAATCGGTATTACTTCTGCACCCGTGATTGATCGTACGAGCGGCCCGAATGGCACGATTTATCTGGTCGCTATGTCGAAGGACAACTCGGGCAACTACCACCAGCGTTTGCACGCGCTGGACCTCAGCAAAGGCACCGAGCTTTTTAATGGCCCTACCGAAATCCAGGCAACTTATCCCGGAAGCGGTGCCAATAGTTCCAGTGGCCATGTGATTTTCGATCCAGCGCAGTACAAGGAGCGTACGGGATTGCTTTTGCTGAACGGCGTGGTGTTTACAGCATGGGCATCGCATTGCGATATCCCCCCTTACACCGGCTGGATCATTGGCTACAACTCGTCCACGCTGGCACAAACTAGCGTGCTGAATGTGATACCTAACGGTAGCGACGGAGCCATTTGGATGTCGCAGGCAGGCTTGGCTGCAGACAGTTCGGGAAACATTTATCCTCTGGTTGCCAACGGTACCTTTGATACGAAGCTGAATGCCAGCGGTTTTCCCAGCAAAGGCGACTATGGCAACGCATTTCTCAAGCTTTCGACCTCAAGCGGTCTGGCGGTAGCAGATTACTTCGAGATGAAAAATGGACGCCAAGAAAGCAGTACGGATACCGATCTGGGATCGGGAGGATCTCTGGTCTTGCCTGATCTGAGTGACAGTTCGGGTACCACATGGCATCTGGCCGTAGGTGCGGGGAAAGATGGCAATCTCTATCTGGTAAACCGCGACTCCATGGGGAAGTTCCGTAGCACCGCCAACAACATCTATCAGCAAATTTCGGGAGCGTTGCCGGGCGGGGTCTGGGGCATGCCTGCGTATTTCAACAACATGATTTATTACGGCCCGGTAGGAGCACCGATTCTGGCTTTCCAGTTCTCCAACGCCAAACTTCAGCCGGGCCCTGTCGCGCAAACTAGCACCACCTTTGGCTATCCGGGTACCACGCCCAGCATCTCGGCAAATAACAACACGAACGGGATTGTCTGGGCGAGCGAGAACGCGAGTCCCGGAGTCTTGCATGCCTACGACGCTACCAACCTGCAGGAGCTCTATAACACCAACCAGGCACTTGCAGGCCGCGATCACTTTGGAGAGGGCGAGAAGTTCATCGCATCGACGATTGCCAACGGTAAGGTTTATGTCGGCACGACCACTGGCATTGGGGTGTTCGGACTGCTCTCCACGAATTCCGCGGCGCAACCGCCAACGTTTACGCCCAAACCAGGTAGTTACAAACTGGCCCGGTCCGTGAAACTAAAAGATGCCGCACCGGATGCGACCATCTACTACACGATTGACGGCAGCACGCCAACCACGTCTTCCAAGGTGTACAGCATGCCGATCCCTTTCAACAGCAATCTGACTATCAAGGCCTTTGCTACCGCTCCAGGCTACCGGCCCAGTGTCGTAGTCACGGGTATCTATAAGATCCGCTCCACTGCCATGGTGGACGAACAAACAGACGAACAGTAAGTCGGGCTGGCCTGCTACCAACCGGGTGCTCGTTCAACAAATCTCCGAGAATTGCCGTAATCACTTGGTAACTCCGGGCACCCTTTTGTCCATCAATACACCGGTTCCGTGCATCATATAATTTAGCCTGCCATGTCTCGCATACTTGATCGCATTAATTCGCCCGCGGACGTAAAGCGGCTTTCGATTCCAGAACTGGACCAGCTCGCCGAAGAAATCCGCGAAGAGCTCATTACCGTTCTCTCCAAGACCGGTGGCCACCTCGGTCCCAACCTTGGCGTGGTAGAACTGACCATAGCCATGCACTATGTCTTCAACACTCCGGAGGACCGCTTTCTCTTTGACGTCAGCCATCAGGCCTATGTCCATAAGTTGCTCACCGGACGCCGGGAGCAGTTCCACAGCATCCGCTCTCACGGTGGCTTGAACGGTTTTATGCTGCGCACTGAGAGCCCGCATGATTGCTATGGCGCCGGGCATGCGGGTACCGCACTCTCCGCCGCCCTCGGAATGGCCGTGGCCCGGGATAGAGTTGGTGGCAGAGAACATGTGGTGGCTCTGGCTGGCGATGCGGCCTT
>Ga0182024_10016190_pt1 | contig 14169 bp, 7 predicted proteins | sample P32metaG_FD_120480 | JGI IMG/M metagenome (GOLD analysis project Ga0182024, IMG submission 120480) | Permafrost microbial communities from Stordalen Mire, Sweden - P3-2 metaG (Illumina Assembly) | ecosystem: Environmental > Terrestrial > Soil > Wetlands > Permafrost | place: Sweden: Stordalen... | reverse complement strand
GTGATCGCGGCCATCGTGGCCCTGGGCGAATGGCGTGCGGCCGAATTCGCCGGCCCAGACGAGCAGGGTTTCATCGAGCAGGCCGCGGCTCTTGAGGTCGCGCAATAACCCGGCGACCGGCTTGTCCATCGAGGCGCACAAGCCGGAGTGGTTCTTCTCCAGCCCCGAGTGGGCGTCCCATTTGCTGCCGGCGCCGTGGTAGAGTTGGACGAAGCGGACGCCCCGCTCCACCAGCCGGCGGGCGAGCAGGCAATTGCGGCCGAACGTCTCGGTCACGCTTTCGTTCATCCCGTACAACTCGCGCGTTGCCGGCGACTCGCCGGCGATGTCCACTGCCTCGGGCGCCTCGGCCTGCATGCGGAACGCCAACTCATAGCTGCGGATGCGGGCCTCCAGCTCCGTCTGATCGGGCCGGGCGTCGGCATAGCGGCGGTTGAGCTGGTCGAGCAAGCCCAGCTTGGCCCGCTGCCGCTCCGTCCCCACGCTGGCCGGCGTATGCAGGTTGGCGATCGGCTCGGGGCCCGACTGGAGCTTGGTCCCCTGGTAGACCGCCGGCATGAAGCCGGCACCCCAGTTGCGCGGGCCGTTGATGACCTGGGAATTGGAGTCGGTGAGCACGACGAACGCGGGCAGGTTCTGGTTTTCGCTGCCCAGGCCGTAGGTGGCCCAGGCCCCCAGCGACGGCCGGCCGGCCAGGACCACGCCGGTGTTCATCTGGCAAACGCCGCCGGAATGGTTGATGCCGTCGGCCCAGCAGGAGTGGATGACGGCGATGTCGTCCACGACGCCGGCCGTGTGGGGCAGCCAGTCGGAGACCCAGGTGCCGCTCTGGCCGTGTTGCTTCCACGTCCGTTTGGGCGCCAGCAGGGGCGACCCCGACTCACCCATGGCCGTGATGACCTGCCCGAAGCTGGCCGGCAGGCGCTGCCCGGCGAGTTCTTTCAATTTGGGCTTGTAGTCGAGCAGATCGAGATGGCTGGGGCCGCCTTCCATGAACAGGAAGATGATGCTCTTGGCGGTGGCGCGTTGGCTGGGGAGCTTAGGGGCGAGCGGCGAAGGCAGTTCCGCCGCGCGCAGCGGGGCGCCGCGCAGCAGGTAGCTCATCGCCACAGCGCCGAACCCCGCGCCGGCGCGGGCGAGAAGGTCGCGGCGTGTGAAGGGGCGATCGTGGTGGGGAACACCAGGCAGCGAAGTTTGATTGCGATCACGATTCATCGATTACCTCAAAGGGCACGAGCTTTGGAGCGGCTTACCAAATGATGAAGCGTGCTGCGTCGATCGCTTCAAGTGCCGCCAGTCCCCTCACCGGCGGAGTCCTAGTGAGCGACCGAAAACCGCCGGTGAGGGCACCGGCGGCACTTAAGCGGAGGCCGCCGCAACAACGTGAACCATGCCCTGAACGCGTCTAGTCTAATCCACATAGAGGAACTCATTCGAGTTCAACAGCACATGACAGAAATCGATCAGCTTCTCCTGCTTATCCCCCGACTTCAAAAACGCAACCGCCATATCCAACTCCTGCGGCCCCGGTCTGCGGCCATAAGCCAGCCGGTAGGCGGCTTCGGCCAGCGTGGCCGGGTCGGATGTTCCCATGTCGTGGCGCAATCGTGTTGCGAAAGCGGCGGCGCGCTTGAGCGGCCAGTCGCCGTTGATCATCAGCAGCGCCTGGGTCGCGGTCGTGGTGACGTTGCGGACCGGCACGCTGCCGAAGGACTCGGGGGAATCGAACACGTCAAGCAGCGGGTCGCGGGTATTGCGCAGGACCTTGGTGTAAACCGAGCGCCGCGCGGAGGCGGGGTCGGTCGGCGGACCGCCGGCTTCGCTTTGCAGCTCGCCGCTGACCAGCAGCATGGCGTCGCGGACTTGTTCGGCTTCGAGCCGGCGCGGGGTCATCCGCCACAGCCAGCGGTCGTCGGGGTCTTTCATTCGGGCCGTCTCCGGCGTCGAACGGAGTGCCGCCTGGCGGTACGTCGCCGAGGTCATGATGAGCCGGTGCAGTTGCTTGAGGCTCCAGCCGTGCTCGACGAACCGGCAGGCGAGCCAGTCGAGCAGTTCCGGGTGCGTGGGCGGCGTCCCGAGCCGGCCGTAGTCGCTGCTGGTCTCGACCAAACCGCGGCCGAAATGGTATTGCCAGACGCGGTTGACCATCACGCGAGTGGTGAGCGGGTTGGCCGGATCGGTGAGCCATTGGGCCAGGGCGGTGCGCCGGCCGGTGGAAGTCGCCGAGGGAACGATCGGCGGGATCGCCAGCGCCGTGCTTTCGAGCACGACCGGGTAGCCGGGCTCCAGCGGATGGTCCGGGTCATCGGGGACGGTGGTCGGCGGCCCGACCGGCCCAACGTCGGTCATCGCCATTGCCCGCGGCAGCGGCTTGGGACGGTCGGCATCGAAGTGCGACAACTGCTCCTTCAGCGATTCATACTTGCTCTTGTCCGCACCCGCGATCTTGGGCTGGGCGTTCTCGCTCGGGTCTACAACCTGCCGGCCCGCCAGCTCCGCCAACTGCTCCTCGAACGGCGTGCGCTCCTTCTCGCTCTTGCGGAGGATCGCCTGCATTTCCGGCTGGAACTTGTTGAACGCGCCGCCCAGCGCCTTTTCGGCGGCCTTTTCTTCCATCGGCGCCATCTGGGCCCGAATGTCGGCCGTCTCCTGGTCCCAATGCCCCTTCGCTGATTCGTATTGATGCTGCTCGGCGGTTGACGCACGGGCCAGATCGTCGCGCGGGAGCATCGGCGCGAAGAACGCCTGCAGGCGGAAGTAATCGGTCTGCAGGATCGGATCGAATTTGTGGTCGTGGCAGCGGGCGCACCCCATGCTCAAGCCCAGGAAGACGTCGGCTGTTACATCGGTCTCATCGTTGAGCATCTGCGACCACTGCTTGGGCACGTCGCGCTGGTTGTATTCGTAGACGCCATGACGGAGGTAGCCGGTGGCGACCAAGGCATCGGGGTCGCCCGGGGCGGTCTCGTCGCCGGCCAACTGCTCGGTCACAAAGCGGTTGTAGGGCTTGTCGTCGTTGAACGAACCGATGACGTAATCGCGGTACGGCCAGGCATTGGGACGATACGCATCCTGTTTGAACCCGTCCGACTCGGCATAGCGGACCAGGTCAAGCCAGTGCCGCCCCCAGCGCTCGCCGTAGCGCGGGCTGGCCAGCAGCCGGTCGATCAGCTTCTCGTATGCATCTGGCGCCGGATCACTGACGAACGCCTCCACTTCGGCCGGCGTCGGCGGCAGGCCGTGCAGATCGAACGTCGCCCGGCGAATGAGTGTCACCCGATCCGCCTCCGGAGCCGGGGTCAGCCCCTCTTCATGTAGCTTTGCGGTAACGAACCGGTCGATCGGATTCCGGCACCACGAATCCAAATCCGCCGTCCCATCAAGAACCGGCACCGGCGGGTCCTTCACCGGTTGGAACGACCAGAACTGCCGGTCGGCATCGGTGATCACGCGGTGCTTTTTCGCCCCGGCACTGGCAACCGCCGGCCCGGCCGACGCCGGGTACGGCGCGCCCATCTGCACCCATTCGGTCAACACCGCTACCTGGGCCGCCGAAAGCTGATCGTCGGGCGGCATCTGCAGGTCTTCATCCTTGTACGACACCGCAGTAATGATCTTCGATTCCTCCGGCTTGCCGGGCGTGAGAACGACCCCGTGCTTGCCGCCCTTCAGCAATGCTGCCGCCGAATCGAGCCGCAGGCCGCCTTTCTGCTTCTTTTCGCCATGACAACTGAAGCAGTTGTCGGCCAGGAGCGGCCGGACCTGGGATTCGAAGAATTGCTGTTGCTTTGGCGGGGCGGTGTCGGCGGCTCGACCGGCGCGGGGGGAGACGAGCAAAGCCGCGACACAAACGGCCACAAGTGCTGTTGCGCGAGGATATTCCGGCCCGGGGGGGTGAGGGAATGGAAGATTCAGTTGCCGGCTCGCTTTCATGGGTTTACACACGTCCGAATATCCATACGCGCCGATTCAACAGATGTTTGTTCGTTCAAATCGGCCCACTCGTCGATCGTGAGTGCGTCGAAGCGGTACAAATCAAGTGGACCGTGCCGTCGCCAGAGGCGAGCATGCGGATCGCGTCTCTTTTTGATCGGAAGTGAAGGGGCTTTCAGCCCTTCTTCGCGACCGTCGGCCGGCTGATCCCGAACTGATCGCCCGAGCGGACTGGCTTATCGCCCGCGAAATCGATCTCGATCAGCTTTTCGCTTTGGATGTCCCGGCCCTGCTCGTCTTTCAAACTGCCCACGACTTTGCGTGCCTTGGTATCCACGATCTCGCCGCTGGAGGGGTAGGCATAGCGGCCGTCGATGCTGAAGGTCACCCAGCCGGGCTCGTCGCGGAGCTCGACGCTGGCGACCTGCACGGGAGGCATGACGGTGGCGTCGAAGACGTGGAGCCGGCGGTTGAAGGAGTCGCAGAGCCATAGCTCCTTGCCGTCGGGGGTGAGGCCGATGCCGTGACTGGGGCAGCCGTGGCGCTTGGTGGGGCCCTTGGCAAAGCCCTGGACTTCGACGCGATGCAGCATCTTGCCTGTGGCCAGCTCACCGACCTCGAAGCCGAGCAGGCCGTTGACGTTGACGAAGACGAACTTCTGGTCCCCGTCGATGGTGAAGGGGCGGATCACGTCATCAAATGGTCCGACCGTCCGGACAGCGGTGCGGGTTTGCGTATCGGCGACCGTCAGTGTTTTGGATTTCAGGCCGGCCAGGTAAGCCCACTTCCCGTTGGGGCCGGCGATGGTGTTGTGGGAGCCGGAGTCGGTTTCGATTTTGGCCAGGACGTCGCCAGTGTTCGCGTCGACTACTCGCCAGAACGCGCCTTCCAGCGAGGGGAGGAAGATGGACTTGCCGTCGGGGAGGATGGACATGCGGTCGCAGCCGCCGTCGTACGGCTTTTCCCACAGGACCTTGTCGGTTTCCAGGTCGAAGCAGCAGAGCGTCTTGAGCGTGCTGACGTAGAGCCGGCCGGTGGCGGCGCTGGCACAGACGCCCTTGACGTTCATCGGAGTCTGCTTGTCGTCGAGACCTCCGAAGGGGATTCGGCGGACGAAGCGATGAGCGTCGTCGATATCCAGGACCAGCACGCCGTGCCCGCCGTATTGCTGGTCGTTGCGGATGCCGGGCTCGGCGACGTAGAGGAGGTGCCGCTCCGGCGGGGCTTGGGCGTGCGCGCGTGCTGCGAGGGCGAGGGTGCAGCAGAGTGCGATGGAAAGGAGACGTGGGACGAACCACTGGAAACTTGATGGGTTTATGTTCATGAGGGTCATCTTTCTTGCTCTAATCTGTCGCCAGCCCAAACGCTACTTCCCGGCGTCCGGGGCCGTCCAGGAATATGCCTTGGGCTCATCGGGGAACGGCAGCTTGTCCAACGGCACATCGCTGGGCTTGTTGAAGAACAGGTGATCGGCAAAGGCCAGCAATGCGTCGAAGTCCTCGGCGAGCTGGTCGTGCTTGCCTTCGCGGTAGTGAATACCGATCTTGTCCTCGGCGCCGAGGAACTTGAAGACTTCTTTTGCGGCCTGATAGGTGGCCTGTGTGCCGGGGCCGTTGGCCCAGATGTCGCCGAGGCCGTCGGTGGTCAGGAGGGCGCGCGGGGCGACCAGCGCCTTGACCTCGTGCTGGTCGAAGGGGAGCAGATCGACATGGCCGACGAATTCCGGGAAGCGGGCGCTGAACCAATAAGGGAAGCTTTTGGTGATGGCGGCGATGTCCTCGGTCTTGGGTGGCTGGACGCGGTAGCAACCCGCGCCGCCGCAGCCGGAGCCGTTGGGGACGGTCAGGGCGACGCGTTCGTCCAGTGCCCCGGCCAGCAGGGCGGCCTTGCCGCCGCGGGAGTGGCCGGTCACGACGATCTTCTTCGCATCCACGTCGGGGCGTCCGGTGAGGTAATCGACCACGCGATGGAACCCCCACGCCCAGGCGGCCAGCGTACCCCAGTCGGCCTCGGGGTAGAGTGGGCGGACGCCGCCGGGGGCGTCATTTTTGTCGGGAGCGACCGCCGTGCGGTCGAACTCGGCCAGGATGTAGCCGTGCTTGACGATGTTGGCCACGATCTCCGGCTTGACCCGTCCCCAGCACAGGTCACCCTTGACAATCACCGGGAACGGTCCTTTGCCGGGCGGCACCGTCACGATGACGGGCACCGACCCATTGGAGTTCCGACACATGTTCAGGGCGATCGTCTCCTCGGTTGCGCCGGTTGCTTCATCCTTATTGGAGCGGATCGGGTTAGCCCCAACCGTAAACGGACCGGCGGGCAGTCGTCCGTACTCGTAGCCGAGGATCAACTCCACCAGCTCCGCCCGCCGCCGCGGCCATTCCTGCGGCGACTTTACGCGGGTGCCGTCCTTGAACAGGAACGGATCGGGCAACTCCTTCACCGACGGATAGGCATCGGGGCCGGGAAGCTGAGTGCCGGCGGCCGGGGTGGCAGGCGAGTCGGCGCCGAGGGCTGACTGCGCGATTACGAACAATGTCGCGAAAACGGCGCCGGCACACAATAAAACTGGACCGAAGGCGGTGATCTTGGTCATGATGCTCCTCCATACGCACGAACGGCGTCCGCGCTGTAATATCGAAAGTGCCCACATTGTAACCAGCGGGAGACAACATGTCCCGACAGCGCAGTAATAAGCGGCCGCCGTACCCGACGTACGAGCCCGGCTGCCCGATCATCGCTGCGCTGTTGATGGAAGGCGACGAATTTCCGATCGAGGCAGTTCAGGCACAGATCGCGAAGACGCCGATCACCGGGTCCATGCCAACGGCAGGGCAAGTTGCGAATGGGATTCTCACTTTCGATCTGGCGGACGACATCGCTGCCCTGGCACCCATGCCCGCTCCGTATCCATGGAGCGATCTTCAAGGCCCGTGCGCGACATCCTGGATGTGGCCCCCGCATACGCCGGCCATGGGCCTGCAACGCCACCGCACACACGTTTTGGTGACCATGGTGGGAGGGAAGCGCGATGCGATCACCCGACGCCTGGCGATGACCCAGCTCACTGCAATGGGCGCGCGGCAAAAGGGAGTGATGGGGGTCTACTGGCCCGAAGCGACGATGGTGCATTACCCGAAGGTGTTCATCGACATGGCGCAGGCCGCGAAATCGCCGCAAGCGCCGCCGTTGTTCCTGTGGCTGGATTTGCGGGTCTTTCGTAACCCCGACGCCACTGTCGGCCTGTTCACCACCGGAATGCGCCCCCTCGGGCACATGGAAATCGAGATACCCGCAATCGCCATGCAGCCGGCGGAACTGCGGAACTGGACGCTGAATGTCGCCTCCTACCTGCTCGAAAATGGCCCTGTCCTGAAGGACGGCCACACGATCGGCATGACCGCGGAACAACGGATCCGCGTTCGGCACGCCGCATCGCAATTCAACCGCCCGGGCCTGGTGCTGCGATTGGAACCTTGAAGCCGGTTGGTCGAAGTCTTTAGAATTACGGTATAAATGGGCCGGATGGCTTCGGGAGCGGGAAACTTATGACGCGCTTACGGGCCCGTCGGTGGGTCGTAGTCCGCGGGGATGGGCCGAATAACCGTTCGAATCCAGTCAGCTACCGCCGTCGTGTCCATGAAGTGGTTCGCGACCCTCATGGTCACGTCGTAGATTTCCTCATTAGAGCAATTGAGCATGAAGCCATTCCTGGCGAGGAAGGCGACGCAGGAAACCAGCGCGGTTCGCTTGTTCCCGTCGACGAAGCCTTGGGCGGCGGCGAAGTGGTAGAGGTAGGCAGCGGCTTTGTCCTCGATTGCGGGGAAGAAGTCCTGTCCAAAAGCACCCGCGCGTGGCATATCAAGGGAGGACCGCACTGAGTTCTCGTCGCGTATGCCGTCGAGCCCACCATAAAGCGCGAGCTGCTCGGTGTGGATATCCAAGACGTCCTGGTAAGTCAGGTAGTCGATCTCGTCCATGGTCAAGCCAGGAAAGGAAAGACCCGGTCGCATGACCGGGTCGTTTGAACGGTGATTGGATCATCCGGCGCAACTGACTACTTGGCAAGCTTCGACAAAGCCTTGCCGAACTGCCGGTTTGCCATCGCGCGGGCTTGAGCGGCCGTAAGCTTCTTGCCCGGGGGTGGGGTCTTGTGTTTCTGCTGCTGGTTCGTTTGGGTCACGTTGCCTCCTTACATGTATCGCTAAACTATCCTACTACCTTGTCTAGACGCCGGCAAGGAAGGTCGAACCAACAGGAGGGTCGAACCAATTGCATTTGCCGATACTGGACCACGCACTTGCCGTTTTTGCCAGTCACGTCCAGAATGCTCTGTTACGACAGGCCGAATAAGATCCGTCTGCGGTCTTCCTTGTTTCTCCGGATTCGATGTAACCATGATGCAATTCCCCGCCCGAATTATCCGGTGTTTCACCGGCTTGGTGGTTTTCGCCGTGCTCAGCGGCTGCGCGGCCGCGCAAACGCCGCCGATGGCCACGCGCCAGCCAACGAAAGTCAACCTCGGCGGCCAGACGGTAACCGACGATTACTGGTGGCTTCGCAACAAGGACGATCCCAAAGTCGTCGACTATCTCAAGGCAGAGAACGCCTACACGGATGCGGAATTGAAGGCGACTGAGCCGTTGCAGGACAAGCTCTACAAGGAAATGCTGGGGCGCATCCGGGAGACCGACGAAGGCGTCCCGTACCGGATCGGCGACTGGTGGTATTCGTCGCGGACCGAGCAGGGGAAACAGTATCCGATTTACCTGCGGAGAAAGGGATCGCCGACGACGCAGCCGATGGTTGTGGCGGACGTGAACGCCATGGCCGAGGGGCACAAGTATTTCGATTATTCCACCGGCGAGCCAAGCTCCGACGGCAACCTGCTGGCGTTTTCCACCGACAGCACCGGCAACCGGCAATACGTGCTGCAAGTCAAGGATCTGCGCACAGGCGAGGTGCTGGCCGACAAGGTGTCAATGGTCGATTCCTTTACCTGGATGGCGGACAGCCACACGCTGTATTACGTGAAAGAGGACGATTCAAAACGGGGCTGCAAGCTCTATCGCCACGCAGTGGGGTCGGCGGTGGAGAAGGACGAATTGGTGTACGAGGAGAAGGACGAGGAATTCTCCATCGACGTGAGTCATACGCGCGACCGCAAGTTCATCATCTGCCAGAGCACGAGCAAGACGCAGAGCGAAGTGCGCGTGCTGCCGGGGGACCACCCGGCGGCGCCGATCCTGATCGAGCCGCGGCAGGCGGGGTTGGAGTATTACCTCGATCACCGCGACGGCCGGATCTACATCCGCACCAACGATACGAGCCGGAACTTCCGGATCGTGACCGCGCCGGACGACGCTCCGGGAAAGAAGAACTGGTCCGAGCTGGTGGCGGCCGATCCCGATGTGATGATCGGCGATCTGGATGTGTTCGCGCACACTCTGGTCCTGACGGAGCGGCACGATGGCCTGCCGCAACTGGCGATCGCCCCTCTGCCGGTCGGTGCGGGTGATCCGGCGGCGACGGGCGAGTTGAAGCCGAAGCAGGTCCCGTTTTCCGAGCCGGATTTCGACGTCAGCCTGGCGCAGAACATGGAGTTCGACCCGCCGGCGATTCGGTTCACCTATACGTCGCAGACGACGCCGACAACATGGTTTGACCTGGACCTGTCGGATGGGAAGCGGACGCAGCTCAAGCAGCAATTTGTCGGCGGCGGCTTCGACCCGGCCGACTATGGCGAGCAGCGTCTGTTCGCCATCGCACCCGATGGAACGAAAATCCCCGTCTCGCTGGTTTACCGCAAGAACATGGTGACCGGCTCGCAACCGGCGGCGCCGAGGCCGCTGCTGCTCGAAGGGTACGGCTCCTACGGATTGCCCGAAGATGTCTACTTCTCCATCTCGCGTCTAAGCCTGCTCGACCGCGGCGTGGTCTGCGCTACCGCTCACGTCCGCGGCGGCGGGGAGTACGGCCGCGCCTGGTACGACGCCGGGCGGATGAAGAACAAGACCAACACGTTCACCGACTTCATCGCCGCCGCCAGGTTCCTGGAATCCACGGGCTGGACCACGCCGGACAGGATGGGGATCGAGGGGGCCAGCGCCGGCGGGCTGCTGATCGGCGCTGTCATCAACCGCGCGCCGGAGTTGTTCCACGCGGCCATCGCGGACGTTCCCTGGGTGGACGTACTGGCCGACATGAGCGACCCATCGATCCCGCTGACCACGCTGGAATACATCGAGTGGGGCAATCCGAACGTGCCGGAGGAGCGGGCGTCGATCGCCGCGTATGACCCCTACACAAACGTCCGCCCGCAGGCGTACCCCGATCTGCTGGTGCGCGAATCTTTCAATGACAGTCAGGTGCAATATTGGGACGCGGCCCGCTGGGTGGCGCGATTGCGGGCAGCCAAGGAGCAGGCGGGGCCGGCGGGGAAATCGCAATTGTTGTTGAAGATGGATATGGACGCCGGCCACAGCGGCGCATCGGGGAGGTATTCCGAGCTTCACGACACGGCATTGGATGATGCCTGGCTATTGGAGCGGCTGGGGGTGGAGAAACCATCGAAGTGAGCGAAACCGAACGTCACAGGTCCATGGAGCACATGCACCGGAACTTGCTGAATGGGTGCCATCGCCTCGAAACAGATGACCGGGCGTTCACCTACATCGCGTCAGCGCATGGACAATGCCGTGCTGATTTCCTTGATGGCGCCCTTGATATGGGCGGCCACTGCAGGACTCGTCTGTGCCGAAATGCCTTCCAGGATCTTCTGGGCATCACGCAGCTTGGCATCTGATGCGGCTTGGGGCTCACGCTCGTGCGACTTGCCGGTACGAGCGGTTCCCTTCGCTCGGGCCGCGGGCGTCACGCCGAGTTCCTTGAGCGCCGTATGGACCCGGCGCTCCGCCGCGGCACGATGGCCGTGGTAGTCGTGGTCCGCCTCGGCCAGCAGCCTGTGAGCCGACTCGAGCGACTGCGTCACGGATGAGCCGGCATTCAAAGCCGGGACCACCTTCTTCCCCTGGGCAATGCCGACGAGGCCGAGCACGATCGCGGGAAGCAGCAGTTTGATGCAGATCTTCATAACCCGTCTCCCTTGCCGCGGTTATACACGGCGGTCCTGATGCCATGGAGGTTCTGGGAAGGATCTTTCGGTTGCAATCCATCCGGCAAGCCCAACGTATAACGCGGGTGTCGCGATTTTGTTGGGGAGGGGGAATAATTTCGGTTGGAACAGGGAGCGGTCAAGAACGTCGCTAAAGCGGCGTGCCGCGCAGTGACCGAGAGGGAATCTATTTGACCCTGTCCTGCGCTGAGAGCCTTTGGCGTAATTCGTGGCGCGGGCGTCCCGCCTGTATTTTCAAGCAGAAAGCCACAGCCGGGACGGTCGTGCTACGAAAAACTCACATACTCTCAGAGTGACGAGACGAGAGAACGAGCCTTGTTGTTCCAGCGCCGGCGCGGACGAAGAGACCCTTCGCTGCGCTCAGGGTGACGGCTGACGCCGTCACTTTTTCTCCGCGGGCGCTTCCCGCGTCAGCAGGAAGGCGACCAGGTCGGCGAACTCCTGCTCGCTCATCGTTTTCTCCAAGCCCTCGGGCATCATCGAGATGTTCTGAATGGTCAGCTTTTCCAGATCGGTCGCGGGGACCACCATCTGCTTGGTTGGGTCTTTCAACACGATACGCTGATCGCTCTTTTCGACCAGGATGCCGGAGTAGGTGTCGCCGGATTTGGTCTTGGCGACGTAGACCAGGTAGGGCGCGCCGATCACCAGGCTTGGGTCGAGTACGTTGGTCAGAATGGCATCGAGGTTCTCCCGGCCTGCGCCGGTCAGGTCGGGGCCGACCGTTCCCTGCTTGCTGCCGTAGATGGAATGGCACTGGGCGCAGACTCGATTGAACACCACCCGCCCGGCGTAGACGTCGCCCGGCGGCCGGCTGGTAATCACCTTGCGCATCTGGTCGACCACCTTCACGCGCTCGGGGTCGCGCTCGGTTTTGACCTTGCCCCAGATCAGCGTCACGCGGTCGGCCAATCCCTTGTCGTTCAGTCCCAGGATCTGGCGGACATGGTTCACCGTCACGTCGTTGGCGCTGATCTTCTTGCCTTCGACCGCCTGCACCAACGCCGACGCGGCGGCCACGGAATGAGTCAGGGCGTTGATCGCCATCGGCTTTAAGTCTGCGGGCATGTCGGCGTAGCGGGAAACGAGCACCTCGGCGGCGTGGGGATCGTTCATCGATCCCAGCGCGTCCACGGCCGCCTGCCGGATCAGCACCGGCGCATTGGCGTCGTTGGCCAGGGCGGCGATCGCGGGGATGTTTTCCGGCCCGCCCGCTTCGGCCAGCGCCTTGAGCAACTGCGCTCGGACGTTGGACGGGAGCCAGAAGTCGCCGAGGATCGACCTTCCTGCAGTCTCGGCGGCGGGGTCTTTCCACCATAAAGCGATCATTGCGGCCGGAACGCGAGCCGGCGTCTTGCCGGTGGCCTCCTTCACGATGGCCTCGCGCGTCGGGGAGTCGAAAAGCCTGGCCAACTGGTCCGTCTTCATGCCCGACTGCAAAAGGGCGTCGAGCACGTCCTGCAAGGATTGAAATGCCTTGTCATCGGATGGCTTGTTCGCGAGCGTCCGGGACAGGTCGGTCACCACGTCTTTGGGGCTGCGCCCGCCGGCGTTGATTGACTGGCGGATCCAGGGCACAGTGGTCTTGCCGAACGCCTGCTCCACCGAGGGGGTTTTCTCCAGGAACGCCAGGATCTCCACTCCCCGGCCCGTGGAGGCAAGCGGCTTGAGGTTGTTGTAGATGATGGTCGGGATCAGCGGGTCGCGGGCATTCTCCGCGTTGAGCAGCAGTGCCTGAAGCAGCGGCAAGCCGTCCGGCTCTTGCAGCCGGCCCGCTGCCACCGCAACCTGCACGCGCACGTCGGGCGAGCGGTCATTGGCCAATTCCTTCAGCTTCTCATAAACGGCCTGCGGCACCTTTCCCGCCTGTCCGGCGGCTCGCACCGCCCAGTTCCGCGTTGGATCGTTATCGCTATCCAGCGCCTTCATCCAGAATGATTCGTCTAACGCGTTCTGGCTGACCAGCAGCCACAGCGCATGCATGTGGGCGTTGTTCTTGTTCGACGTGTCCAGCGCGAGCTTCTCAAGCGCGGGAACGAGAGCGGCACGGTCCTGCTCGAAGCGCTCGTTGAGAATGCGCTGGGCGGTACGCCGCCACCAGACGTTGGGGTTGTCCAGCAGTTTGACCAGCTCGGCGGTGCTCGACTTCTGCAAATCGAACGGCTTGAAGATCGGCGTGCCGTTATAGCTTATGCGGTAGATCCGGCCGCGCGTGCGGTCCAGCCCCGGCGGATCGCGGTTGGCGTCCTGGTAACAGTGGTACTTGTCATACCAGTCCATGATGTAGAGACAGCCGTCGGGACCGACCTTTTCACTGACCGGCATGAACCAGGCGTCATTGGCGTGGAGGAAGTCGATGCCGCCGTGGCCGTCGGCGCGGTCCTTTGCTGCTCCCGGATCGTCCGGCTCAGACTCGATGCTATGCTGGGTATAGGTGGCCCCGTTGCGGGTCACCACGTCCTGGTTGATGCACGAGCCGTGCAGATTCCCCATGATGAAGCGGTCGCGAAAGCTTTCCGGGAACGCGTCGCCATCGTAGATGCACAAACCGCCGTAGGCGGCCTGCTCGTGGTGCTTCGTGACGATCGACGGCAGCGCGTGCGTCATCGGCGGATAGGGGCCTCCTTGGCGCTGGTAGTAGGCGCTCTGGGTCATGTGGAAGAGGTGGTCTATCACGCAGCAGGAGACGAACCAGTCGCCCTGGCGGTTGTAGTCCAGGCCCCACGGGTTGCTCGTGCCTTCGGCGAACAGCTCGAACTTTTTCGTGATCGGGTGGTAGCGCCAGATGGCGCAGGTGAAGTCATACGCCTTGCCGTCGCCGGGGCTTTTGACGTGCGAGTGGTTGAAGACGCCGTTCATCCCGTAGAGCCAGCCGTCCGGTCCCCAGGTGAGGCTGTTGGGAAGCTCGTGGCGGTCATCGCGGCCGAAGCCGGTGAGGATGACTTCTTCCTTGTCGCAGTGGCCGTCCCCCTTGGTGTCCTGCAGAAAGAGGATATCGGGCGAGTTGGTGACGTAGACGCCCCCATTGCCGATTGCGATGCCGGCGGGGATGTTCAGGCCGTCCTTGAAAACCGTGGCCTTGTCGTAGTGACCATCGT
>Ga0182024_10016189_pt1 | contig 14170 bp, 12 predicted proteins | sample P32metaG_FD_120480 | JGI IMG/M metagenome (GOLD analysis project Ga0182024, IMG submission 120480) | Permafrost microbial communities from Stordalen Mire, Sweden - P3-2 metaG (Illumina Assembly) | ecosystem: Environmental > Terrestrial > Soil > Wetlands > Permafrost | place: Sweden: Stordalen... | reverse complement strand
GATGTCCATCACGGCAACGGTACGCAGGACATCTTTTATACCGACGGTACCGTGTTCTTCTTCAGCACGCATCAGCATCCCTGGTATCCAGGAACCGGCGCGCCCAACGAAACCGGCGAAGGCGCCGGACGAGGCATGACGCTCAACTGCCCGTTCCCGGCCGGCTCAGGCCGCAAAGAGATACTCGGGGCGTTTCAGGAAAAGCTTGTTCCCGCAGCCAAGCAGGTTAAGCCGGATCTGATCCTGATCTCGGCGGGATTCGATTCCCGAGCCGGCGATCCGCTGGGGAATTTCATGCTCAATGACACCGATTTCGCCGACCTCACGCGCATCATGCGCGAGATCGCGGACCAGTATGCGGGCGGCCGCCTGGTCTCGGTGCTCGAGGGCGGCTACAACCTGGCCGGCCTGACCGCGGCGGTTCACTCTCACGTGGAAGCTCTCCAGTGACGCCTGGCTTGCGAATTGTTCCGGCCACCGAGCGCGACGTGCCGCTCATTCTCGGTTTTATTCGCAAGCTGGCCGAGTATGAGAAGCTGTCGCATGAAGTGATCGCTACCGAGGAAGTTCTTCGCGACGGTCTATTCGGCGCGCGACCGATGGCCGAGGTTCTTCTGGCGTATTGGGGTGATGAGCCGGCGGGATTCGCGCTCTACTTTCACAACTTCTCCACCTTCGTCGGCAAGCCAGGCATTTATTTGGAGGATCTGTTTGTGGAGCCCGTCCATCGCCGCCGCGGAATCGGCAAAGCTCTCTTTGCCCAAGTGGCCAACATCGCATGTGAGCGCGAGTGCGGACGCCTCGAATGGGCGGTGTTGGATTGGAATCGTCCGGCCATCGACTTCTACCGCAGCGTGGGCGCGATTGCCAAGGACGAGTGGACGATCTTTCGGCTTTCCGGAGATGGTTTGCGCCGCCTGGGCGATCAGCCCCCGATACCGATCAGCGGCCAATAGAACGGCACCACGATCAACAGCAGCAGCGAATCGATCACACACATCCATATGCCCAGCCGGAACAGATCCTTGCCCGTGAAGTACCCGTATGAATAGCCGACGATAAGGACGGCGTTCTGGTACATGAAGATGGTGGCGCCGGAGGAGAACGTCCAGACCATGCCGAGCGCCAGCGGGTTCAGATGATGGGTGAGGGCGTAGTTCATCAAGCCTGGCATGGAGGTCCCGAGCATTGACAGGCCGCTCGCCAAGAAGATGTGATAGATGAAACCGGTCCAATACAAAGCGAACGAGGAGAGCGCGCTATGGCCCATAACTGGCGTGAGCCACGCGAAAAGCGCGCGCGTCAACACGTCGATGCTCTTGGTCGCCGTCAGCACCTTGCCCATGCTGATGACTGCTCCAATGAAAAACACCAAGAGATAATTTACGCGCTTGAGATCTTCGATATCGAGCACGCCGACAATCGGCAAGAGGGCCAGCAGTCCAATTCCCAGGCCGACCACCGAGGGAGAGATGTGATGGAGAAAATCGGTCATCCAAAGCGCGATCGCGAGCGCCATTAATACCAGTGATTTCTTTTCGATCGGTTTCCACTTGCCCATCTTGGCGAGTTCATTTTGGAGGTATTCTTTCCCGCCCGGTAAAGACGTGCTTTCCGGTGGAAAAAAGCGCAGCGTCAGCCGCCAGGCGACCAGAATTATGAGAATGTCCGACGGAAGATAGGCCAGCAGCCAACGGCTATAAAGCACTTCGACGTGACCAAACTGTTCGATGCCGCCCCGCGCCGTAATCGTGGCCGCTCCCGCGATTATGGTCTTGTCAAAGACGCTGGCCGCATAGGTGAGAATCAGCAGCATGCCGCGGCCGACGTTGCTGCCCGGTCCGAGCCCGAAGGCTTCAATCAGACCGATGGCGATGGTCGCCATAATGATGACACGGGGAACACCGGAGGGCACGAAAAATGTCATGACGGCATCTGCAATGATCAAGCCGAGCAACAGACGCGAATAGGAAGTACCCACGCGCAGCATGACCGAATAGGCGATTCGGCGCGCCAATCCGGATCGTTCCGCCATGGCGCCAAATAAGATTGCGCCCACCACGAACCAAGCCGTGTCGTCGGCGAAACCACTGAACGCGACATCCACTTTTGCTACGCCCAGCGCCCAGAACAGATAGCAGCCGATAATTCCGATCAGTCCAGGGTCGAGCACCTCGAACGCCCAGCCGATGATCATGAAGAGCGTTATGGCGATGGCGTGCTTCGCCGCTGTTTGAAGATGGAGCGGCGCAAACCAGATCCCCGCCGGTATGGCCGTCATGAGCAGCCAGCCCGCGGGCTTTCGCCATCCGAGCGAGCGCTGCTCACGCGAGGGCGCGCTTGTGGACGTTATCACCGCAGAGAACCAGCACCCTGCTCGCACGTCGGAAGGAGAGCCATAACACTCGCGGCAGTCAGTGGCAGCCTGCGAACGCGTGCGCCACAGGCGTCAAACACGGCGTTGGCGATCGCCGCGGCGGCCGGAACCGAGCCGGGCTCTCCGGTGCCAGTAGAAGGCGCGCCAAGCAGGCCTGTGAAGACCACGTTGATTTCGCGAGGAGCATCGTGCGCGGTCGCGATCGGGTATTCGCGCCAATTTGTGGTGGTGACTTCGCCGTCGCGATGCTTCAGCTCTTCGAGCAGCGTCCAGCTGGCCGCCTGCTGGATTCCGCTTTCGATCTGGTTGCGGGCTCCGTCGGGATGCACCAAACGTCCGGCATCCACGGCGGCCCACACGCGCTCCAGCTTGATCTGCCCATCGGTAGAAACGCGGACCTCAGCGACCTCGGCGATGTATGTGCCGTGGTAGATGGCGCAAGCCGCGCCGAATCCGCGCCCAGGTTCGCGTGGGCGGCCGGCCCAACCGCTGCGGTCCCGCACCGTTTCCAAGACATGCTGAAGGCGCGCATCGTCGATCATCCGCAGACGGAAGGCGATCGGGTCTTGATTAGAGGCATGCGCCAGCTCATCCAGGAACGACTCGATGGCGAACACATTGGGCGCTGCGGCGAGCGAACGATAAGCGCCGGTGCGAAGCGCGGCCAGCTCGACGTGCAGGAGCACCTCGGCGCTGCCCAAGCGATACGGCGGCACGGCGTTGCGCCCCGAGGTCATCTCCAGCACTCCCGGGGGCGGTGAGCCGCCGACGTCGTAAGTGTGAAAATTGGTGCGGACGTCGTAGCGCCAGCCAACTAAAGCGCCGGTTGAATCGAGGGCGGCGTGCACCTCAGCATCGAGCGTCGGCCGGCAGGGGCTTAAGCGAAATTCCTCCTCGCGCGTCCATTGCACCAACACAGGGCGTTTCACGGCATGGGAAAGACGCGCAGCCTCGATGGCGGCGTCACCGGCGTTGCCTCGCCCATACATGCCGCCCATCACCTGAGGATGCACGTGAACCTGGTCGGGTGGGAGTTGGAAAAGGCCGGCCGCCATATCCCGCAACGCGAATGGCCGTTGGGTCGCGACGTAGAGATCGGCCCCGTCATCGCGAACATCGGCAACGGCAGCGTTCGGCCCGATGGAAGCATGCGCGATATGAGGCGCATGGTAGCTGGCATCCAAACGGATTGTTGCGCCGGAAAACGCGGCGTCGACGCCTTCATCGCGCCGCAGGACCAGGTCGATCGGCTTCATCGCCCGCGCCTCAGCAGGAGTCCACTCTGCATCCAGCAACCGCACGGCGGTTAACGCCTGCTCGTCCCGCTCGGCGACGACTCCAACGAAATCGCCTTCCTTCACGATCTGGATTACGCCCGGAATCTGGCTGGCAGCCTGGTCATCGACGCGAACCAGCCGCGCGCCTTGAAACGGCGGTTCGAGCGCATGCCCGCGCAGCATACCCGGCAAGCGCACATCCGCCGCGTAGCGTGCATGGCCCGAAACGATATCCAAGGCCTCCAGGCGCAGCGGCGCATCTTCCACAGACGCTGCTTGAGCAGTGGTTCGGACATCAGTCGGTACGAGGCCCGTCAAGGGAGACACGGCAGTCAACTGTTGATAGCTGATAGACCGCCCATCCGGCGCGAGGATGCAGCCATTGCGGGTGGTAAGTTCTCCCGCGCCGAGACCGAAATGTTCGCCGGCCCGGTCGATCAACAATGAGCGCGCATACGCCGCCGCGGCGCGAAGACTCTTACCGTCCACCGAAGTAGACATGCTGCCGAAGGTTCCCATGTCCCATGGCACGCGGTCGGTCTCGCCGAGTTCCACGCGAACGCGCTCGAACGGTACGAAGAGCTCTTCGGCGACAATTTTGGCGAATCCGGTGCGAATGCCTTGGCCATACTCGACCTTGCCGGAACGGGCGGTCACGGTGCCATCGCGTTCGATGACGATGCGCTGCTCCACTCGCTCGGGCGGCCGCTCACCCCAACGCCGGGCGCCCGGATTCATTGCGCGGCCCTCTGGATGGCGCGAAAAGCACGCAGGTAGACGCCGCATCGGCATAAATGGGGCGCCAAGGCATCCCGAATTTCGCCCTCGGATGGATGCGGCTTCTCGGCCAGCAACGCCGCGCCGGAGATTAACATTCCGCTAATGCAGTAGCCGCATTGCATCGCGTCCTCCTGGATGAACGCGCGCTGAATCGGATGCAGTTCTCCGCCATTCGCTAAGCCTTCCAGCGTGGTGATTTTCTTGCCGGCTGCCTCTTCAATCCTGGTCATACAGGAAGCAATGGCGCGCCCTTCAGAGAGTACATAGCAAGCGCCGCACGCGCCTTGGCCGCAACCGTAGCGCGCGGCTGTCAATCCGAGGTCGTCGCGAAGAACGCTGAGCAAAGTGGTCCCGAGCGGGACGTCGGCCTCGCGCGGCTGGCCATTCACGTTCAAACGAAAGCGCATGCACGCATCCTTTCAGGATTTAATAAACCCCAGATCCTCTTTGACCTTTTCCATCCAGTTATACACGATCGGGCAATAACCGGCGCGGTTCACGAGCTGCCACATGCGGCTGTCGATCGAGCCGCTACCGCGGACCACGTGGGGGAAATTGGCGCAATTTTGCGGACGCGCCTCATAGACGCTGCATAAATTTCCCTCCAAGAAGACACAGCCGGCCGGGTTGCGCTTTAAGATCAGATGGCCGGACTCATCGGACTGCGTAAAATCCCGGTGAAACTCTTCCATCGTCAAGCCCAGAAACTTGGCTAGCTTCTCAATATCGCGCTCCGTGATGCCTACCTCTGTGACGCGGCAACAATTCGCGCACTGAGTGCAATCGATCTGCGCTTCGATCTCCTCGCCGAAGCGCCGCAGACGACGGTCCGAGTGGCGATGCCTCTTGAGGTATAAGCGGAACTTGGAATTTTCATTCCTTTTTTGCCGCTCGAGCCGCTGGATCTGAACAAGGTCGGTGAGCATTGTTTCTTTTACAATAGATTATGGCCCTCGTTACCGACCAGTTCTATCGTATCCAGAAGCTGCCGCCCTATGTGTTTGCCGTCATCAACGAGATGAAGGCCAAGGCGCGCGCAGCGCAGCAGGATGTGGTGGATCTGGGGATGGGCAATCCGGACGGCGCGACACCCGAGGCGGTGGTCGAAAAGCTGGTGGAGGCGGCGCGCAACCCGCGCAATCACCGCTATTCCATGTCGCGCGGGATTCCCCAACTCCGTCTGGAAATTGTCAAGCATTACCGGGCGAATTACGACGTGCAGCTCGATCCGGAGACCGAGGCGATCGTCACCATCGGCGCCAAAGACGCGCTCGCGCATCTGCTGTTCGCGGTAATCGGCCCGGACGACACCGTGGTATCTCCGAATCCGGCTTACCCGATTCATCAGTACGGTGTGATTATGGCGGAAGGCCACGCTTGCATGCTTCCCATGCCCGACCCGGCGACCTTCCTGAACCGGCTGGAGCATCTGTACAACACGTCGTCGCGCGAGCCGCGCATGATCCTGATTTCATTCCCGCACAACCCCACCACACACTGCGTGGATCTGCAGTTTTTCCGCGACCTGGTGGGTCTCGCGGCGCGGCACGGGACCTGGATCGTGCACGATTTCGCTTACGCCGATCTGTGCTTCGATGGTTATCGCGCACCCAGTATTCTCCAGGTGGATGAGGCCAAGGAGATCGCCGTCGAAATTTATTCCATGTCCAAAAGCTTTAACATGGCCGGATGGCGCGTAGGCTTCTGCGTGGGGAATCCGAAGCTCATTGGGGCGCTGGCTCGCATCAAAAGCTACCTGGATTACGGCGTTTTCCAGCCGATTCAAATTGCGTCCATCATTGCGCTGCGCGATTGTGCCGACGACACAAAAAAAATCTGCGCCACCTATCAAAGACGGCGCGATGTCTTAGTCAGCGGTCTGGAGCGCGCCGGGTGGCCTGTGGATCCGCCGCGCGGTTCGATGTTCGTCTGGGCGCCGATTCCGGAGCCGTATCGCGATGCGGGTTCGCTCGAATTCTCGAAACTGCTGATGGAAAAAGCTCTGGTGGCAGTGTCGCCCGGCATCGGATTTGGTCCACTCGGCGAGGGATACGTACGCTTCGCGCTGGTAGAGAACGAGCACCGTATCCGGCAGGCAGCCAAGTCGATTCAGGGGTTCTTGAAAAAATAAAAGCGCCCCGCGCTTACGGGCTGACCGAGACCCGCTCCGCGACGAAGCGGGCGACCGCAACACGTGCATGCAGATCGTAAAATCCCTGCTCGTATAGCACCAGCAACACTTCGCGCACGCCAGTTTCGGGCCGCCGTAAGTGTTCGGCAATCGCGTCGACTGCAATTGCGGCTGCTTCCTCCACCGGATATCCGAATATGCCCGTACTGATGGCCGGAAAGCTGATGGTGCGGACGCCGTGCTTTTCACCCAATTCAAGGCACTTGCGGTAACAACTCGCTAGATGGTCCGCCTCGCCGTGCTTGCCATCGCGATACATCGGGCCCACGGCGTGAAAAAGATACTGTGCCGGCAGCGCTCCGGCAGTGGTCACTACGGCGCTGCCCGTCGAACATCCACCGGATTTCGCTCGAATTTCGTCTAAAGCGCGCATGATAGCGGGGCCGCCCGCGCGATGAACTGCGCCATCCACGCCTCCGCCTCCGCGAAGACCGGCATTGGCGGCGTTGACAATTGCGTCTACGCGAATCTTGGTGATGTCGCCGATCACCAGCCGGAGTTTCTTCCCGTGGGGGAAGTCGATCTCCATGCCTTCATCATAACAAGCGCCGCGGTTCGCCCATCCCCGCATCTTCGGGCTCGTATCCCACGCAGCTCCTGACGGGCAGAACCGGGTACTTGGGAAATCGCGCATCCGTAGCCGAGCGCCGGCACAAATAAAAGGTCGAGCCGCGATCGGATGTAATTATCCGAACGTGCCGGCACACCGAACACAGGCCCACCGAATCGGGACTCAGTTTGGCCACAACTTAGATTCTGGACATCGCCGCATCGCGCCGCAACCGGGTATCATTGAGCGACGGGGCTGGAGCGTACTGTATGGATCGCCGTGAATTCCTGAAGTTTTCGGGGTTGGCCTCCAGCGGGCTAATTCCGATAGTCGGACAGACCGCGCAGGCAGCGGACTCGGATAAAGCGAACGTAACGTTGCGCATCGCTCCCATCTCTCTGGACATCGGCTCAGGCAAAGTGATCAAAACCGTGGGATACAACGGAACTTTTCCCGGTCCGATTCTGCGGTTCTCCGAAGGAAAGACCGTTACAGTAGATGTGTTCAACGAGACGGATGTTCCCGAGGTGGTCCATTGGCATGGGCAGCATATTCCGTCGCTGGTGGATGGATCTTTGGAGGAAGGTACGCCGCCTGTGATGCCCCACAGCCATCGGCGTTACCGCTTCGCAGCCAAGCCCGCGGGAACGCGCTGGTATCACACCCATACCATGGCGCACGCCGACCTTACGCGCGCCGGCTTCTCGGGCCAGTACGGTTTCGCGATCGTGGACCCGGCTCGTCATCCGGGCGACTACGACCAGGAGATCTGCATCGCGGCTCATCACTGGGAGCCGTCGATTGCCGACATGGGACCTCCTGATAATGGATTTGAAATCGCCTATCGCTCGGCGACATTTAATTCCAAAATGCTGGGCGCGGGAGATCCGGTTCGCGTGAAGAACGGACAGCGCGTTCTGTTTCGCCTGCTGAATGCGAGCGCAACCGACGAGATCCGCCTGGCGCTTCCCGGCCACCGCTTCACCGTGATCGCGATGGATGGAAATCCACTCGCACGTCCTCAAATAGTCGACACCTTATACCTAGACATCGGCGAGCGGGTCGACGCAATCGTTGAGATGAACAATCCGGGCGTGTGGATATTCGGTTCGGTCAAAGACGACGAACGAAAGATGGGCATGGGCGTGGTGGTTGAGTACGCAGACAAGAGCGGCGAACCGCAATGGCAACAGCCCGCGAACGTAACACGCGGTCCTTGGGATTACACCATGTTCGGAACCGGGCAGGCCGCGCCGCAGCCCGATCACACATTTCAAATGAAGTTCGAGAAGATTCCCGGTCACAAGAAAGATTTCAATCATTGGACCATCAACGGGAAGTCCTTCCCCGATATCGAGAGGCTTAAACTCGAAAAAGGCAAGCGCTACCGGATGGTGTTCGACAACGATAGCGGCGACATCCATCCACTGCATCTGCACCGTCACACCTTCGAAATCACACAAGTGGGAGACAAGCCCATGGCCGGCCTGATGAAAGATGTGATCAGCGTGAACCGCCGCAGTAAGGCGGCCATCGATTTTGTCGCGGATCAGCCTGGCCTGACACTGTTCCATTGCCATATGCAACTGCACATGGATTTCGGCTTTATGCAGTTGCTCGAATATGCAGGTTAGTTCCGACGCATTGGTGCTGTTCGATATCGACGGTACATTGATCCGTCGGGCTGGGCCGCACCACCGCCAGGCGCTGGTGGACGCCATCTGGCGCACGGCCCGCGTGGAAACCACTACCGAAGGCGTGCCCGTGGCCGGCATGCTGGACCGCGACATTCTCGCCACCATGATGGCGCGGGGGGGAATGACTCCCGGTGCCATCCGCAAAGCGATGCCTGCCGTCGTCGAGCGCGCCCAAGCCATCTACGTGCGGCGTGCACCCGATCTAGTAAGAAAGGTTTGCCCAGGTGTTCGCCGAACGCTTGGCCGGCTGGCGCGCCGCGGCGCCGTGATCGGCTTGGTGACCGGGAATCTTTCGCGGATTGGCTGGAAGAAGATGGAGCGCGCGGGTCTTCGTCCGTATTTCCGATTTGGTGCATTCGCCGAGTTGGCCAAGGACCGCGCAGGTCTGGTTCGCGTCGCAATTCGCCACGCCAGGCGCGAACATTGGATTGGACGCAATTGCAGCATTTCATTCATCGGCGATCACCCCAACGATATAAAAGCGGCTCGAGCGAACGGGGTGCGCGCCATCGCTGTCGCCACCGGACTCGCCAGCCTGGAGGAGCTCCAAGCCCACGCGCCGGATTTGATCTTGCCGGATTTGCGGTCTCTGACCCTGGAGATGCTGCTTTGATGGAAGCGCAGTCTCTGGCGGTGAAGCGCGCGGAGGTGGAGTTTCACAATTTCGCGTCTCTCGGCCAGCCGGAGCGTGCCATAGCGCATTACGCCGAGCAGAACACGAACCGGGCCGCGCTGATCCGCAACCATCTTGGCTTTATCGGAGGCATGACGCCGTTTCTCGAAATCGGTTCGAATGTCGGGCATAGCAGTTATATGCTGGCCAATGAGTTTGGCGCGAGCGGCTTCGCATTGGATCTTTCGGCCGATTCTCTTCGCTACGGCGCGGCGCTGAAGGACCACTGGCGGCTTTCGCGCGGGCCCATTCGCCTGGCCGGCGACGCCCTCAGCCTGCCCTTCGCCGACGGCTCCATCCGCTTCGTGATGGCTTTTCAGATGCTCAGCCAGTTCATGAATATCGAGAGCGTGTTCCAGGAAGTGAAGCGCGTGCTTGCTCCCGGAGGAACGTTCCTGCTCGCTGAAGAACCGCTGAAGCGACTGCTGACGCTGCGCCTGTATCGCTGCCCGTACTACAACACCATGAAGCCCTGGGAACGCAAACTGTACGATTGGGGCTTGCTCGGATATCTAACGCGCGACGTGATCGGAGCGCGCCAGGAGGAGAGCTTCGGAATCCGTCAGAACCACGCCATGGATCTCAGAGCTTGGCACTCCCTGATCCGGAAGCATTTCGTGGATTCCGAGGAAGAGGTTCTGGTGCACGAGCGCGGCTGGGGCGAGCGCATCATGAAACAGATGGCGCTGCGGCTCGACCCTTACCGTTCCCCCTGGCGCGCGGCGCGGTTGCTCGGTGGCACTTTGGCCGCATTCGCGAAAAAAGATGGAGACGCGCCGACGCCTTTTAATGAAGCCGAATTTGAATCCCTGCTGCGCTGTCCCGACTGCCATGGTGCGCTCGCGCGCGATGCGGACGACACCTTGCATTGCGCCCTGTGCGGCTACAGCGCCACTAACGACGGCGGCGTTTATAATCTGCTGCCTGCCACCGAGCGCGCCGAATTATATCCGGGCGATCGGGAGGACGTCATCGATTTTTGTGTGCCGAGCCACGCTTCAAAATTGCTGGAAGGCTGGTATGAGCTGGAAGGCGTATTCGGGAACAAGTACCGCTGGATCGGCGAGCACGCCGCCGCGCGACTGGTTCGCGTCAGTTCCGGCCCGCAGCGGCTGCGAATCCGCGGAAACGCTCGCGACGGACATCTGGTGCAATTATCCGCGCGCGTCAATGGACGGCCGGCCGGAGAATGGAAGCTGGAGCGGCCCGGATTGTTCATCCTCGAGGCCGATTTGCCGCAGGCCGATGAATACCGTATTGACATTCAGGCGGCGCCATCCTGGAGTGTCCCTACCGACGATCGCACATTTACTGTGAATCTGAGTATGATCCGGCTGGTGCCGCCGGAGTAATCTAGCTCCGGCCGCTGCTTCGCGGACCGTGAGCCAGCCTGAAATTCACAATGGCTTGGCCGGCGGGATCGAACGAAACCGCTACCCGATACATGCCTCCGCCCATCCAGACCGGCGGACCCGCACTGCCTGCTATAGCCGCCACCAACGGATGGGACGGCGAATACAGATGCAGCACGATTCGCTTTTCGCCTCCCGCGAATTGGACCTGCACTTGAAGAACGCCATTGCTATCGGAAAGCTCTCCGATGCGCTTCTTTCCACAGGAAACGAACTTGTCCGCGTCGCCTAAGAACGCGATGCCGGATGATCCTATTGGCGCGACGACGTAATAGGAACCGTTGTAGTCCACCGTGCCGGTGAAATAGCCGCCGGGTTGCACCACTGTGCCAGTCTGGTTGAAATAGTCATAAACAAAAGCCGGCGATGAAACTCCGATGGACTCGGGCGAAATGGAGACTGGACCCTGAGCGCCGCTGGTCCGCTGATAAGCCAGGACGTAGCAGGTGCGCAATCCAGCGTGATCGGTGTACGTGTAGGCGATCATCGGGGTGGTTTGACTCGCCGACAGCGCCAGAAACGTTGCGTCCGTGGGCGCAATCGGAACGTCGGGTTTCACAATGACGCCGTCGGAACGAACCGCCTGGCTGAGATTCGCGGCAACCGTCGCGCCCAGAGCGTCGCCGGAACCGAGCGGGCCGGCCGTTAGGGTCGCCAGCAGCACATCTTTCAGGTTGCTGCTCTCAAACTCATCCGCGAATGGCCACAATCCCACGGCACTCGCAATGCGCGAGTTGAAGATCATTTCATCCCAGCGGGCGCGGCCGAACGCGTCATTGCTAACTCGCGCCGCGATGACATTGTCGTACTTAGTGGACTGCATGATATGCGTCCACAAGGGCATGCAATAGACGATGCTCCGGCCAGCCTGCTGCATCCCCGAAGCCATGTTGTCGAGAAACGCATCCGGATCGGTGAGATTGAAATCGGTAACCGCGGGGCCGGAGAGCCAGTCCTGCTCCAGCACGTCGACGCCGCTGGAGGCTAGATAATTGGCGTAGTCCTTCCAATATTGCGGATCGATGGATACATTCCCGGACATCTGATATTGATTCCGAAGAGTGCTGCTGGGATCAATCCAGCGGGTGTGCGCCACCAGCGACACACCCAAGGTTTGCTGAAACGCAGCCAAGCCAGCCGGGAACAAGCTCGGATCCGCATCGAACGTCGCCATCCCGGACCCGTTATTCTGCCAGGCGGGAGGGCTGCCCTTGGGGTAGTGCCAACTATCCAGCTCCATGGAGCCGATGGGAAGCGAAGATTGCATGAACTGCGGCGGAATCTGGAGCAGCGTAGGAACGTATTGGGAGCCGTCCTGCGGATGGTAATAATATGCACTGCCGGCGTCGGTCCAGTAGCTCAATCGACTCAGCAGCGTGGCGGAATCATTGGCGGGACGATTCTTTCCGGTGAGGCCAGTGAGCGTCTGGCCCCATAAGTCGAAAGCTGCATTGATCCCGCCGGCAAACGTCAGAACGGCCCGATGCGTAAAACCTGCCGGGAGTGCGGTGATTCGGCTATCGATGGCGGCTTGAATAGAGCCATCGCTCCCAACTTGGCTTACCGCGGTCATGAAGTTAGCCGCCGGAGAAAAAAGGATGGAGTTGCCTTGTCCATCGAAGAACAGCCACGGACTTGCTGGATTCAGCTTCGCGAACTGATAAGACCACAAACCCGCATAGCTAAAACTTGACAAGCCTTGCGGGAATACCGTGAAGCGGGGAAAAGGGTCGGTGTTGGCGCTGGCCTGGCCATACGCTGTTGAGAACAGCACGACCGCCTGGCCGTCATAGAGCCGGATCGAGCAGGTTCGAGCGGGCTGGTATGCAAGATCGATTTCCTGCCAGTTGCCCAGCGAATCGGCGCCGCTCGACACACTGATGTTTCCGATCGGGCTCGCCACCGCGCCGCCAAATGTCCATCCGAACTGACCAATGCTGATTTGATAGCTGCCGTCGCTGAAGACCGCGACCCGCACGCCACTGCTGGAAGAGATCTGCTGCGCCGGAACCGCGTCGTCTGCGGCCGCCCTGTGCAGGCTCGCAACAGCGAAACCGGACGCAACTCGAAATAGATCCCGGCGGCTAAGCTTCATCGTGGAGGCCCAACAACATAACTATTGGTCTCCGGTATTCTAACCACACTGGGCGCGGATAACTAAGCGGTACAGTACTAACGCCGAACGACCGGCTCGCCCGTCCTCGTGCCGATATTAAACCTCTTGGAAACCGATATCGTTTATACCAGCAAACGGCCTGCCACGCTAGTAGGCGAACTATAAGAAACCGCCCAGTACTCCTACCGCGTCGAAATCGAAGCAGAGGTGTAGGACGTGTCAAAGGGAATTGGGGAAGCCCAAGGTAGAATAACCGGCCGCATCATTATCGAGCAATTGATCCGGAATATAGAGCTGGGCCGGTTCGAAATGGGCTATAGCGTCCTGGTACCTTGCATCTTCAGCCTTTATTTGCATCCGGATGACTACAGCCGGCTGGCCGCGGTTCTGGACCTGATTCGAGCCGATGCCAAACGGGCGCTCTCGGCGCGGCTCGATCAATGGAACGCCAAGCCGCTGGGGCTGGGCGCATGGAAGGGCGCCAAGGATCGAAAACCCTATAAGATCGCCTGCAAGGACTGGGCGTTCGAGTTTTTCCCGGATTCAGAGGGAGTGGTGCCCTTGGGTGATGTGGAAATTCATTCAGAGTTGAACGAAATTCCTCAACCCGGATACCACGGAACCAAAACGACGCTTCTGGAGCGGGAACCCAGCGTTGGAGCGATCACCGGACGCACTGGCCAAGTTGGTTCCGAAACCCGCCAGTCCGCCGAGCGAATATACGCTGAGATCCGTTATGAGGACGATTCCGGACCGCAGCTCTACCTCATGACACAAAACGAGATCAGCATCGGCCGGGGCGGCGATGGCACGCAAGTGAACCTGGCTCTCTATACCAATGACGAAGTCTCTCGCGAGCATTTGCGGTTGCGCCGCGATCCCGCGGGAAGCCGATTTCTGATCGTGGACATGAGCATGAACGGCACCTGGCTGAATGGCAGGCGCTTGGCCCGTGGAGCGGAAGAAACCCTGCCCGTAAGCGCGCAGATTAGTATCGCCGAAGTCATCACGTTGCAGTTTGAGGCCAAAGCATGAAGGTGCCGTATCTGTCTCATATCCCATTCGTACTGATTTTTCTGGTGTTTGTGGTTGGCTTC
>Ga0182024_10016188_pt1 | contig 14172 bp, 13 predicted proteins | sample P32metaG_FD_120480 | JGI IMG/M metagenome (GOLD analysis project Ga0182024, IMG submission 120480) | Permafrost microbial communities from Stordalen Mire, Sweden - P3-2 metaG (Illumina Assembly) | ecosystem: Environmental > Terrestrial > Soil > Wetlands > Permafrost | place: Sweden: Stordalen... | reverse complement strand
CGCGCCAGACCCCGTCCTCCCCCGTGGAGACGAGATCGACGAGCATTCCCTCCGCCCGAAGGCCCCGCTGCAACAGCGAACCCATCTCAAGCTCATCCTCGACAACCAGCACGCGCACCCCACCAGCTTTCCAGAGTCGTGAGGCGTCCACGAAACGGACTCTTCCCGGCCGCCTATCCAACAAGCGCCGGCGCACTGCAGCAGCAACCAGGCTCAGCGCAGCAGCTCCGGCGCACACCGGCCACGCGTCGGGAGCAAGCTGTGAGTTGCCAACCAGCGTAAAGATCACGGCAAGCCAAACGGCCACGCATGCGAGCACGCGCGTCGCGAGCCACAGTAGAAGGCTCGCGACGATCACAGCGAACACGCGGAACGTCCCGGACAATCTCAACAGATGGGGCTCAGACGTCAGTCACTGCTGATCGGTGATCATTGGGTGGCGAACGGGAGGCCAAAGCGGGTCGGCGTCCTGTGTGCGGACGACCGCGTCGCCACCGACCCGCGTGGCGCCCGAACGGTCACGGTTGCTCAGCAGGGCGAGCACGCTGAACGATCGGTCGTCTTCACTGCCGCGAGTTGTAATCGACGCACGTGACAAGAAGATGACGGCGGGCCGTCTGGTCGAGGCGTCCGCAATCTGGAGCGCCCCAGGTCCGCGATGCGAGCGAGCTCGGGTTCGGGCGCCGGGTTCTCGGTAGGGGCGTGGTCGCAAGCATTGTCTCGCGATCGAAACCCAATCGGGGGTGCCGCGTGGTCCTGCGGTACGGCTGCTGGTACGGCTCGACGCACTGGACCCGAAACCCGCATGGCGCCTGGCCTCACAGCTCGCGGGACCTTCACTCGTAATCCAGTGCTCATCGGCGCACCAGCCGCCCGTATCACGGTGGTCAAGAGCGCTTTCGGACGTGCTCGGACGTTCTCGAGCGGTTGCGAACGTCCAGGGTCGGCCCATAGGTGGGCCTGTGAGTGCGCCCTTTACTCCTTGGCCCTCGGTGCAAGCCGAAGGGCCGTCCTTCTGCTCGGCCTTCTGTCCGCCGGGCCCAACATGATGCTGGGTTCAATGTGCGACCCAAGGGGACCAGGCTAGTCGAGCCTACTGTCGTAGCCCCGGAAATCGGAGGAACGATTCGTGCCCGTAAAGGCAAAACCGAGCCCTAGGAAAAGCGGCCGCTCCGTGAAAAAGAGCGCGGTCAAATCCAAACCGAGGACAGCCGCCAAAGCATCAACGAAGAGCGCAGTAAAACGCGCTGTAAAACGCAAATAGCATCCTGCGCAAAGAGACGTCGCCGGACACCATTTGGCGGCGTCTCCTTGCGGATCGGCTGATCCTTCCGTTCGCTCCGGACGGAACCTCTCGAGCTGGGACTCGGGCCGAGGCGCGGACCAACGGTGGCTCCGCGCGGAGGCGCCCGGGTGCGTGGCTGGGGTCGCCGATCTGATTCGTCAAGAGCCGCGGTGCCAGGTTCCTTCCCGGCGGCGCTCCGCGGTCAGACAGTAGGTACTGCTTCCCATGCCTTGCAGGAGCCCTGGTCCCCGGCATCGCGCTTCCCCTTCGCGCGACAAGGAGCGAGCGTGATCGAACGAGTGACGGGATCACGAGGCTACGGCGCCTTGAAGTTGCCCAGATGCGCAGGTGGCCATGGTCGGCGCCCCAGATTCCGGAGTCCAGTGGCGGCGGGCCAGCCGCGTGACCTGCCGGCGCGGCGGCACGCATCATGCCGTGGGTGGAACAATGACTGTCCTCGACGGGGAAGGACATCGCCATGACATTGATCATCGACAAGCGCGTGACGGCAGAGATCGAGGGTGACTTCGTCGTCTTCCTCATTGGCATGCGGATCAACAGGCTCTGGAAGGCGAAGAAGTGGCTACCCGTCTTAATGTCGATGCCGAAGATGGTGCGCGAACTTGAGCAGAACCCCGACTCCGGGTTGCTCGGCGCCAAGCTGTCCCTCGGCAGCCCGCGACAACCGATGCTCGTTCAGTACTGGCGCTCCTTCGAGCACCTAGAGACCTATGCGCGCAACCGAGGCAACGCCCATTGGCCCGCCTGGGTCGCCTTCAACAAGCACGTCGGATCAAACGGCGACGTCGGTATCTGGCACGAGACCTACCTCGTCCCCGCCGGCAGCTACGAGTGCGTCTATAACAACATGCCGCCCACTGGCCTTGGCGCGGCGACGAGGCTGGTCCCGGCCGCCGGTCGCAAGGCCACGGCCGCAAGCCGAGCAGGGTTGCGTGACGAGCCCTATCCCGAAGGCGCCCCCACGGAGGGCATCGAGGTCTGAGCTAGCTTCGCTCTTCCCCAAGTCCACAGGGTCGCCAAGCGACCGTGCGCCTTTACAGCAGGAGCGGTCGGCCTCGGGCTCGACGGTGTCGCTCGGGACGAAGAACTCGGACGAGCGCTCGTCGTCCGCAGCGGCAGCGAGCCGCGTCAGATGCAGGCGCCTGCTTTTCGCGCGAAGCAGCAACGCGGCGGGACATAGACTTCGAATCGTGACGGAAAGGCACGCGGGGAGCGTGGCGGCTTGCCGCTGGGTCTATCCGGTTCGGCCGCAGCCGATTCCCGCAGCCGGGTCGCGGAGGCATAACGACACACAACAGAGAGCGGGGAGATCCACGATGGCGATCGTGCAACGCAATGTCCAGATCAAGGCCTCGCCGCAGGAGACCATGGCGCTCTTGAGCGATGCCAGTCGCTGGCCGGACTGGTATCCGGGCATGACGGAGATCGACATCGCCGCTCCCTTCCCCGACGAAGGGGGCAAGGTCGCCTTCAAGGTGAAGTCGGCGGGCATGTCCATGTCGATCACCGAGACGGTTCTCGAGTACCAGCCGGGCAAGCTGCAGCTTCTCCAAATAGACGGCATGATGTCGGGGCGAGCTCGCTGGGAGCTCACCCCGGAAGGCGATGGAACACGCCTGACCACGACGTTCGACTACGCGCTGCCGGGCGGCGTGTTCGGCACGACCGCTGATGCGCTCATCGTTAAGCGCATGAATGCCAAGAGTCTCGAAGAAGCTCTCCACAACTTCAAAGCGCTCGTCGAACGGCAGTAGGTTACGTGACGGGCGAGGCGGGTTTCGAACCTGCGACCTCTCGCGGGTGAAGAGCGATCGGGACGAGAGCACGTTGATCGCCGCGTGTCCTTGCATGTGGCGACGAGGTGGGACCGGTCTGCAACGACGAAGGAGGTCTTGATGCGCAAGCTGATCTACTCGATGACTGTGTCGCTGGACGGCTACATCGCCGGACCCGATGGCGCGATCGACTGGACGGTGCCCGACGAGGAGCTGTTTCTGTTCCACACCCAGCAGATACAGGAGACTGGTGTGCATCTCTGCGGACGGCGGCTCTACGAAGCGATGGTCTACTGGGAGACCGCTGAGGAGAGTCCGCTTGTCGCGGAGCACGTCAAGTTCGCCCAGATCTGGAAGGCCCTGCCGAAGGTCGTGTTCTCCACGACGCTGGAGAGCGTGGTGGGCAACACCACCCTGGCCAGGGACGGCCTCAGCGAGGAGGTCTCACGGCTCAAGGAACAGCCCGGAAAGGACATCGCCGTTGGTGGCGCCGGTCTCGCCCGCGCGTGTATGAAGCTGGCGCTGATCGACGAGTGGCGGTTGTTCGTCAGTCCTGTCCTACTCGGCGGCGGCACGCCCTACTTCCCTCGCTCGGAGAACAAGATCAGCCTCGAGCTGATCGAGACACGCACGTTTGGCTCTCGCGTCGTTTACCTTCGCTACGGACGCGTGTCAGACGGCCTGTAGCTGGTCGTCGGCACCCGCGCTCCGTGGTAGGACCGAAGCGAAACGGTCGTGCCGCCCTTGTGGTTGCACTATCGCACTGACCACAAAGCGAGCGTCGCTGAATCTCCGCGACTGACGATCCTTGGGACGAGTTCCGCACGCGTCGGCTGAAGTTGGGCTCACGCCCGCTTACGCAGCGCAATGCGGAAGCGTCCGGGTCGATGCGCGTCAGTGCTCCTGCTCGTCCTGGCGGAGCGGGCAGCGTCTGATTCGCGCCCGTGCTACTTGCGCAACGCGCCATTGGATGGTGAGTGGCAGTAACGCGGCTGGCGAGTCTAATGCAGCGTGTCGAACTCGATGCCGGACAGCGAGATGAACTGCTGGTCGTGGTTCCCGATCACTTCAACGGTGCCGTCAGGATCAACCTCGACGGCGGCGATAACGAATGTATCGGCCGTAGGGTTCGTGGCGGTCGCGACGGAGAAGGTCTCTTTCGTCAGCGGCCGGTAGCCCGCAGGCAGGTGGAAGAGCGTCTCGCCCGCCGGGGGGGAACCCGTGTTGGGCGCGCAGCCCTCCGCGCCTCGGAGATGCACGACTCCATAGGCGTCGAGTCGGTAGGAGGGTTCGGCATATCCGTTGCCATAGGACTGGTATTTCGATGACGGCCCGCAGAAGCCGAGCCCGGTGAGGTCCACTGGAATCCACGGTCCGAGCGGCGCGAGCTTGCTCGCGGTGACACGCCCTTCGGCGATGCTGGGATTCGGGTAGTCGCCCGTTAGGTCGCCGCCGGCAGGACCGGTGGAGAGACCGGCTGGACCGGCTGCACCGGCTGCACCGGTTGCGCCAGCCGCACCAGTACTGCCGGTCGCGCCGTGCTCGTTGAATGCGATTGCCTGCGCACCCCGCGGGCACTTCTTGTGCGCCTTTACGACCGTCAGGCCGCCGTGCTGATTCACGCACGCGTGTACAACTCCGTCTGAGCCGACGAAACCATGGGACGCCGCATAAGCCCCGCCGCCGAGCGCCACGAATACGGCGATCGACGACATCACGTTGGCATAGCTGAGATAGCGGCGAACAAAAGCCATCCCGGGCAATCCTACTCGTCAGTTCGGCAGCGCCTTGATCGCCGCGCGCGTGGTCACTCGCCCGGACCGACCGCAGTCGCGCTGCACGCCCCGTTGTGCTGCGCGCCTGCCGCGTGGCTGCGAGCGAGAGTCTTGCTTATCGAGCTCGACACGGCCGCTCAGGCCCCGCATGGCGCGTGGTCTCACCGCCCCAGGCATCGACCCTCGTATCCCGCATCACCGTCTCGGCCAAAGCGACACTCTGACCGACACTGGAGCTCACGCTCGGTCTCGCCGAAAAGGAGGCACCTCCGCCGAGACCTGGGCCATACTGGCTCTCGATGTCTCAGCGCAACTTGGACATCTTCGGTCGAGGTGCCGCTTCCATCACCTTACGGATGCGCAAACCACCGGAACACGCTCAAGGCCCACTGCCCGAAGGGATACGCCGATGACACCGCAAGACCCTACGTCCGGCACCGCGACTGCCGGGCCCGTCGCAACGAAGACGCCGCCCGCCGTAAAAACACGACACCATCTCGCCAAGGCGGTCCGCTTCAGTCCGTCTGAAATCAGGCACGCAATGAGCGAGGTTGAAGGCTTCAACGCCAAGCTCGCAGTCATCATCACTCACGCCGTTGGCTCGATGGCAATGGCATATATCTTCTGCGTGATCGCCCTGACGAGCCTTCCGGCCATCCTCATTGAGGCCGGCGTCCTGACCAACAGCGATGTGCCCAAGTTCCTCACGAAGCCGGGGCTCATCCTGATCGTTGCGTGGATCGCGCAGACCTTCATCCAGCTCGTCCTCTTGTCGATCATCATGGTCGGGCAGGACGTACAGTCGATCGCATCCGACGCTCGCTCGGAACACACGTTCAAGGACACCCAGGCGATCCTCGATGCGATGAACACGGAAACCGAGGGCGGCCTGAGGACGATCCTCGAAGCGATCCAGGCGCAGGCTAAGCCCGTTCAGCAAACAGGCTGACAATGCCGCCTCCCGTCTGGCAAGCTCCGATTCGGAGCACCCAAGCGAAAGGGCACTAGACCAGCGTCGGCTCTCCGAAGCGCCCTGCAAGAGGCCACTTTCTTACTTTCTTGCTCGCGCGGCCTCGCAGGATGACGCGATCCGGAAGCGGCGCATGCCGGCGGTAGGCTTGAGCGACAAGTCCACACGCGAACACCGAGGGAAGGCATGACTGACTACACCGTCAAGCGCTTCGATGAGATGGAGCCGATTCTGGGAGGCTTCTTTCTACGCGCCCGCGCGGCGCTGGGCGCCAGCTCGTTCGGGATGCAGATCCTGCAGATGCCCCCGAGCGGCGGCGACTTCTATCCCAACCACGATCATGCCGACACCAACACCGAGGAGGTCTACGTCGTACTCGAGGGCGAGGCCGACTTCGAGATCGAGGGCGAGCGTGTGCACGCTGGGCCGGAGACCGCTATCCGCGTTGGGGCGAGCACGCATCGCAAGATCCTGCCTGGACCCGAGGGCGTGAGGATCCTGGCGGTCGGCGGCGTGCCGGGTGGGGTCTACTCACCGCCGCCGTTCACTGAGCTCGGCGGGCCGGACCCTGCACCGGACCCCGCGCGCATCGCCTGACCGGCGCGACAGCCGTCAGCGAGCCGCTCGAGGATCTCGGAGGCGCAAAATGGAGCAGCGCACCAGCGACGCGGCCAGCTATCGCAGGGCGCCGATGGGCCGCGACCGCATCGCCTCCGCCGCACGCGACGATCTGCGCGCGCTCTGGCCACCGACGCGACACTCGGTCCGTTGCGCACCGACGCCGGCCTCGGCGAGCGCGAGGTCACGGTCCCAGTAGGCAACGAGCCTCGTGACCTTGCCGTCGCGCACGTGGAACAGGTTTGCGCGATTCTGGGCGATCTCCAGTCCGCTCGCCTTGCCGCGTCCCTTCGCGTAGGTGAGCACGAGCACGCGCTCGTCATCGAGCTCGCGAAACTCGAGCGCCTCGCTGTGGTACTCCTCCCACGCACTCTGGAAGTCGAGGAGGTCTGGGGCCAAGCCCGCCGGCCCCGTCGAGTGGCCGGGTTCAGGGCCGTCGGCGATCACGAACTCGATATCGGAGTCGGCCCACTCGACCGATCCATACTCGCCGCTCTCCCACGCTGCTGAAATCGACTTCACTAGGTCCAGCTTGGACGCCGTGGATGTCATTGCTTGGCTTCTCTTTCCTGGTGTTGCGCACACAATGCCGCGAGGCGTGGCGCGTGTCGGTGAGATCCGTCCGCTTGGTTCAGCCAAGTCCGGGGTTCGAGTCCCCGCGTAGGCTTGTGCTACAGGCCTGCCCTTGCGTCGAGCCCGGGGAGGCGGCCATCGAGGGCCGGAACTACCCCCCGGAGGCGGTCATCCGTGTGCGCCCTCCGGCGTGGCTGTGAGAGCCGGCACGTCGGCGCAGTCGGTGTCCGTTGCCACCCCACTGGCCCGTGCCTTCGGCACCAGCGTTCCGGCTAGGAGGCAGACCAGGAGAAAGCCGGTCGCCATTAGGAACGTCTCGGTGAAACCGGTGACCGTCGGCTGTCCATGGGCGCTGTGCGCGGCGATAAAAGTCGCCGAGAGCTGGCCGCCGAGCGCGCCGCCGAGCGTTCGCATGACGGTGTTCATCCCGCTCGCGACCCCGGTCTGGTGGTTTGAGACGGCCTGGACGATGAGGTTGCCGAGCGCCGCAAATGCAAGGCCGATCCCCACGCCGAGAAGAGCCGCTGCAATCAAGAGGTCGTATGGGTGGCTGTGAGCCACGGTCAGGAGCGCGAAGGACGCGCTGGTGAACGCGGTTCCTGCCAGTAGCGCGGTGCGCGACCCGAAACGGGCCGAGATCCGGCCGGCGTAGATGCCCAGGATGGTCATTCCGATGGTCGAGGGCAGCAGGTAAAGCCCGGAGACGACGACTGAGGCGCCGAAGCCGAACCCGGTGCTCTTTGGCAGCTGGGCGAACTGCGGGAAGACGATGAACGACGCATACATCCCGGCCCCCAGCAGGAACGCGGCCAGGTTCGTCGTCCACACACCCCGTATCCGCATCATCGTCATGTCGATGAGCGGATTGCGGCTGCGCACCTCCACCGATATCCAGACGAGCAGGCAGGCGACGCCGACCAGGATCAGGCCGAGTGTCTTCGGCGAGCCCCAGCCCCACGTCGTGGTCTCGCTGATCGCGAGCAGCACCGTGGAGATTCCAATCGTCATGAGGCCCGCGGCCAGCCAGTTGATCCGCCCTGGAACGCGGACCGGCGACTCCGGAATGAACCTCCACGTCGCTACCGCTGCAACGACGGTCGCGACGAGCGGGATCCAGAAGAGCCAGTGGTAGTTGAGGTGCTCGACGATCACTCCCGAGAGCACAATCCCCACGCCGGCGCCCACGCCGAGGATCGCCGACAGCAGGCCGATGCTGCCCGCCACCTTCTCGCGCGGGAACTCGTCGCGGACGATGCCGAACGCGAGCGGGAAGATCCCGCCGCTCGCTCCCTGGATGAACCGGGCGACGATAATCACCCCCAGGGAGCTCGACACGGCGGCGAGCAGCGTGCCCGCGGCGAGGATTATGAGAGTCACAAGGAGCAGACGCTCCTTGCCGTACATGTCGCCGAGGCGACCGAGGATCGCGGTCCCTACCGAGGCGGAGAGCAGGTAGGCGGTGAGCAACCACGTGATCCCCGTCTCGCTTGTGTGGAGCGCGTGCTCCATCGTCGGTAGGGCGGGCACGACCGATGAGCTCAGCATCGCGTACGCCACCCCGCCAAGCGAGAGCACCGCGAGGATCAGGGTCGGATGCGTGCGGTCTTTGGTCGTCTGGGTCATCCGTGCGAGGGCCGCCCCCGCAGCGGAATGGTTGTTCCGCCAGCCCAGCCAACTACAGTAGCGGAATGAGCATTCCGTCCCCGTCGCCGACGACATACTGGTCAGAGCTCAATGCCGAGGAGAAGCGGGCGAGGCTGCTACGCGCCGCCGGGGAGGTCTTCGCCCGGGACGGCCTCGATGCGCCGATGCCGGTGATCGCGGCCGCTGCCGGCGCCGGTGTCGGCAGCGTCTACCGCCAGTTCCCCTCCAAGCGCGACCTGCTCGAGGCGTTGGTCCTCGAGCGGCTCGAGGACGCCGAGCGCGGCGCCGAGGCCGCGCTGGCGAGTGCCGAGGGCCCATGGTTGGCGCTTACCGGACTGCTTTGGACGCTGGCCGAGCGCCAGGCCGCCGATGACGTCCTCGGCGAGGCGATGGCGACCGTCTCGGAGCATCAGGCGGTCAATGACGCGCTTGCGAGCACGACCGTGGCGCTGGAGCGCCTGCTCGCCGCCGCGAAGGCCGAGGGTCGGCTCCGGCCAGATGCCACGACGCTCGACCTGCGGCTGCTCTTCGCGGCCACTCGCGCGGCGGGCCAACTCGAGGCGGGGGCGTGGCGGCGGATGCTCGAACTGGGGGTTGATGCTCTCGCGGCGAACGGCGGCGCTGGCGCTACTAAATGAAGATGGTGCGGCCTTCTCCCTCGAAGGACAGTTTTGCATCGGCTGGTGCTCGCTCCTTGAGTTCGTCGCCGAGCTTGCGGGCACCAGCGGCGTCATCGGCAAAGAGGAACACATATGACCCTGCATGGTGGACGGCATATCCGTCAGCGGCGAGTTCATTTGCAAACGCCTGCGCCGCATGCTTGCCGCCCAGCTCGAAATGTGCCTGTACGCGATTGGGATCCACCTCGGAGCCCCAGGGACCCTTGCCGCGATGCTCGCTGACCGAGCTCGCATCGCGCGCGGGTAGTGGCTGAAGTTCAACCGATTCCCACTCGGCTCCCTCTCGGGCGCGATGCTCGGCCTGCTCCTCTGCCTGCACGCCCTCGATCTCGATCACATTCAATACGGTGGCCTGGCCGCGGCGCAGCGCGTCGTAGGAGGCGGCATAGATCCGCAGCCACTCGGCGTCGTGCTCCGCAACGAACCCGTCTTTCAGTCGGTTGGCCGCGAGCGCCGCTGCAGCATGAGTTTTCAGAGCGGAGAAGACGCCATGGGCGTGCCTCTCGGACTCAAACTCGACGGTCAGACGCCAATCGAGGTCACTATCCGAGGTCACTACGCGCTCCTGCGGCCCAGTCTCGAGTCACGGCCACAAGCGAACGTAGGGAGATCGCTACTTCTTGCCGCCCAACAGACCGCCCCGTTTCTCGGGTATTGCAAAGCCCGGGGGTGCGGTCGTCGGCAGCTGTGCTGGCGGCTTTGGAGTTGGGGGCGTTTGCGGCGGTGGAGCCTTGATAGCCATGGCTTCAGCTTACCCCGTGGGGCGATGGTGGGTCGATGTTGTCCAAATCTGGTGGTGTGCTGCGTCGTAGATAATGAGGCCGCATCTCGGTGCGGCGGGTTCGAGACGATGGAGGCATCATGCCGAACCGAGATCCTCGATGGTCCGTTCGCCGTGACCAAGGAGTTCCTGGTTGGCTACTTCCTCCTGCAGTGCGCCGATCTCGACGAGGCGCTCAAGCAGGCCGCACGTGTGCCCTTGGCCCGCTACGGATCGGTTGAGGTGCGCCCCGTGGTGGATATGGGCGCGCCGGTGACGGTCGACGAAGAGGCAGCCGCAGCGCCGTGACGGCGGTCGGCGAGCGGCGCGGCGGGTCCGGCGAGGGACCCGTCGCCGTCGAACGCGCTTTCCGCGAGGAGCGCGCCGGGATCCTTGCAACGCTCATCCGTCACGTCGGCGACTTCCAGCTTGCCGAGGACGCGGTCCAGGACGCCTTCGCCGCCGCCGTCGCAACGTGGCCCCGCGACGGGGTTCCGTCGAACCCTGGCGCGTGGATCACGACCACCGCGCGACGGCGAGCGATCGACCGGTTGCGCCGCACGCGCTCGCTCGCCGATCGCGCCGACCGGCTTGCAGAGTTGGCGCGCCTGGACTCCCAGGAGCATCCGTCGGTGACGGAGGACAGCTTGGTCGCCGATGACCGGCTGCGGCTGATCTTCACGTGCTGCCATCCGGCGCTGGCTATGCCGGCGCGCGTGGCGCTGACGCTACGTACGCTGGGAGGCCTCAGCACGGTTGAGGTCGCACGCGCTTTCGTTGTCAGCGAGCCGACGATGGGCAAGCGGATCGTGCGTGCCAAGCGCAAGATCGCTGACGCACACATCCCCTACCGGGTGCCCTCTGATGATGAGCTTCCGGACCGCCTGGGCGGCGTGCTGCGGGTGCTCTACCTGATCTTCAACGAGGGCTATTCCGCCAGCGAGGGCGACCGTTTGGTGCGCGGCGAGCTGTGCAGTGAGGCGATCCGCCTCGGGCGGCTCTTGTGCAGGTTGATGCCCGACGACGCCGAGGTGTGGGGGCTGTTGGCGTTGATGCTGCTGCACGACGCGCGCCGCTCCGCGCGCGTCGGCCCTGAGGGAGGCTATGTGGCGCTCGATGAGCAGGACCGGTCACGTTGGGATCAGGGTCGGATCCGCGAGGGGCTCCGGGCGCTTGAGCGGGCCGTGCGGCTGAGGTGCCCGGGCCAATACCAGCTGCAGGCGGCGATCACCGCCTTGCACATCCAGGCCTCCGATGCCGACGCCACCGATTGGGCACAGATCGCCGAGCTTTATGGCGCACTTGCGAAGCTAAGCCCATCGCCGGTGGTCGAGCTCAACCGGGCAGCGGCCGTCGGATTTGCCGTCGGGCCCGATGCGGGGCTCGAGCTGCTCGAGCCCCTGCTTGAGAACCCCGTGCTCGAGCGCTACCAGCCGTTGCACGCCGCGCACGCCGAGTTGCTCCAGCGCGCCGGCGACCTCGCGGGCTCCAGGCGCGCGTACGAGCGTGCGATCGAGCTCAGTGCCAACGCGGTCGAGCGCTCCGAGCTCGAGCGCCGGCTGCACACGCTGAAGGCCGGCTGAACCGCTCGGCCGCCGCGCAAGCTTGGCGGAGACCGCGGCGTGGCCGATGCGCGGCGAGGGTGCGCCACCTAGGGCTAATCTAACCGTTCGGTTCTAATGCAGGTGGGCGCAGAGCTGCTGACGCAACGGCCCCTGTTACGGTGAGGCCGTGATACGGCATCTAATTAGCCGCATGCGCTTGTATTCGACGCACCGCGCTCTCGACGGCGCCAGCGAGTATGCTTAGATTACGTCGTTGTTCATATAGAGAGCGGCCTGGCCGTGCGTCAGCCGAAAGCCTCAACAGGAGAGGGGCAGATCGGATGGACAGATTGCTTGCCGGGGGTCCGGGCGCGGGCGGCCTCCCGGGCGGCTTGTGCGACCTTCCTGCTCGCGCTGGCCTTGCGACCACGACTGGGTCTCGGGTCTACCCGCAGGGAGCTTGTCCGAGCGTCACCATACGTACACCGTGTCTGCGCATTCCTGCTAACCGCCGTCGCTTCTGCACAGGCCGACGAGACGGTGCGCATCGAAGCGGGCCGCGCGCCTGACCAGCTGGCCGTTCTCACGGTGACTGAAGTCGTCGATCTCGTGGTGATCTGGGCGCTCGTGAATGCGCTTGCCGTGTGGTGCTTCGGCCACGCTAGGCGACGCGACTAAACGCCCCGCGACACCAAGAGATACGGGACGGCTCCATGAACGTTCGTGGGCTGATGCTCGGGGCCCGGAGGTGGACGAATGAGAAGAGCGCCGGCGATTCCCGTAGAGTTATTGGCTCACCGACTCGACTAGCACGGGTGTAGACGCATCCTGACCATGATCGCGCGCGGATAGACAGCGATGGTCAGACTCTCGTCGGCAAAGTGTATGCTGGCGCGTGATCTCAGATGCCACGCTCCCCTTCTCCGCAAGCCCGATCACGGCCCAAAGGCACCGCCGAACACCGGGGCAGCGTGTCCGGCCGGACGGCCAAACCGAGCCAGCGCGAGCGCTTGCTCGAAGCGATGGCGCGGGTCGTGGAGCGCGAAGGATACGCCGCGACGAGCGTCGCCAAGGTGATCACGCGGGCCGGGGTCGGGCGCGTGACTTTCTACGACGAGTTCGCCAACAAGGAGGAGTGCTTCCTGGCGAGCTACGACGGCATGGCGCAGCGGATCCTAGAACAGGTCAGGCACGCCGCACATGCAGAGGAACGCCAAGCAGCGCCACGCACGGCGCTGAACGGCCTACTCAAGACTCTTGAGGCCGAACCCCAGGCGGGATGGGGGATGCTGTTCGAGCCAATCGGCGGGGGACCCGAGTTGCGGGCTCGTAGCCGCCGTCAAGTCATCGAGATCTCTGGAGCGCTTGAGCGGTTTCTCGGCGAGGCCTCGCCTGAGGGCCCACGGCTGGAGGTGCCGGCGTTGGCGCTGATCGGCGGGGTTCGACAGGTGATAGCGAGGCGCCTGCGGCGGGTCGAATACGACATCCTTCCCACGCTCACCGACGATCTCCTGACGTGGGTGGACTCCTACGCCCTAGCGGCCGGCGACGCCCCGCGGGCTGCATTCCTCAAGAACGGCTCATTCCAGCAGTCAAAAAAGGAGCGGTCACCGGCCGACGAGCGGGCCCCCGCGCGGACAGCGATCGCGCCTGCAGGGGCCTCCCAGGCCGCGGCCGCGCAGCGGCTGCCACGCGGTCGCCGCAAGCAGCACGAGAGCTTCGTAAACCGCCAGCTGCGCGAGCGGATCTTGGGTGCGACCGCGGAGGTCGCGCTGCTCAAGGGCTACACCGAGATGACCGTGGCCGACATCGTGGCGTGCGCGGGAATCGGCCGCGACGTGTTCTACGTCCATTTTCGCGATAAGCAGGACGCGTTTCTCGCCGCCCAGCAGCACAATCTGCAAGATCACATGACGGCGTGCGTGGCTTCGTTCTTTGCCGGGCCAACCTGGCCCGAGCGGGTCTGGAACGGTCTCAAGACCGCCATGGAGATCATCGCGAACGATCCTGCGCTCGCGCATCTTTGGTTGGTGGAATCTTTTTCCGCCGGGCCGCTCGCTGTCCAGCACACCGAGGAGATGATGGTGATCTGCACGCTGTACCTGCAGGAGGGTTACCACTACCGCGCCGAGGCGACCCACCTGCCGCAGCTGTGCTCGGAGGCGATCGTCGGCGCGATCTATGAGACCCTCTACCACGAGGTCGACGAGGGTCGTGGCGCGCGCGTAGGCGAGCTGTTGCCCGAACTCGCCTACAGCGCAATCGCGCCGTTTACAGGGGTCCAACAAGCGGCAGAACTCATCGACGGATACATGAGTGCCCGCGGTGATGACTCGAGCGGCCCATAGATTAGATCCCAGGAGCTCGCGCAGCCAACGCACGCGGCGTTTCGACGCCATGGCAGGCGCAAGGCTTTCGAAACTGCGCGTCCGCCGCCCCCTGCTCTTCGCGGCTCTGCTGTGCGGTTTCCTCCCCGCGGGCGCCGCAGTCCTCCAGGGTGACGCTCTGGCTTCCAATGGGAGCCTTG
>Ga0182024_10016187_pt1 | contig 14173 bp, 8 predicted proteins | sample P32metaG_FD_120480 | JGI IMG/M metagenome (GOLD analysis project Ga0182024, IMG submission 120480) | Permafrost microbial communities from Stordalen Mire, Sweden - P3-2 metaG (Illumina Assembly) | ecosystem: Environmental > Terrestrial > Soil > Wetlands > Permafrost | place: Sweden: Stordalen... | reverse complement strand
GACCTGAACCTGAAGTTGCCGCTGGCCCTTTACAGCGGCTCCGGCTCGGGGCGTCAGGCGTCGGGCGGGCCGGACGGCCGTCACTGGTCGGCGGCCGCCCCGAACGCGACGGACCCGCCGGTTCTGACGGCGCGGGCGTTGCCGAACGAGGCGATTCGTCAGCTGGCGAAGGAAATCGCCGCCGGGCAGGTGCAGACCGTGCTGGCGCCCGGCATGACCGTCAACGTCCGGGTGGACGGGGCGGGGCCGGACGCGGACCCGGACAAGTTCCGCCGCGACCTTGCCAACGGCGAGAGCCAACGCCTGCGCCAAATGGGGATCAAGACGGGGGCGGACGGGCCGGTGACGCTGGCCGTCCAGATTCAACCCCCGCGCGCCACCGGCGAGAAGCTGAGGTACACGCCGGAAACGGGGGGCGGCCCGCCGAGCGAAGTTAACATCGTGCAGGTGGACGTTCAGGTGAGCTTGACGGACGCGCGCGGCGGGGTGCTCTGGACGCAGAAGCAGACGTACCAGTCGGCCCCGCCGATGCGTCTTGAGATCATGGAAACCGCCCAGGCGGCGGTGAACAAGGGGATGTGGAACAGCATCGCCTTGCAGGCGGGCATGATGGCGCCGCCCGGCGTCCTGATCCGCACCCCCCAGGGCGTCGTGCCGCTGCCGCGCCCGCTGGCGGAACATTGAAAGGCGAGCGGGGGCGTAAGTCCCCTGATTTAGCCTAGCGCCTCGGAACTAGCGACGAATCAGGGAGGCTCACGCCCTCCGCTCGCCTTGGAACCGCGAGTTTTCGACAGACGAGACCATCATCAAAGAGTAACGATCCATGAGTATCCGCGTCCGTTGCCCCGGTTGCGACACCGAATACGCGCTCGCCGACCAACAGGCCGGCAAGAAGGTTCGCTGCAAAAAGTGCGAGACCGTCATCGCCGTCAAGGCGGCGCCGGAAGCCGACGCGCCCCCGGCGAAGCGGCCCGCGTCCGCCGTGCGCGCCGAGCCGCCGGGTCGGGAAACGGAACGGCGCGTCCCCGCCAGGCAGCCGGATCGCCCCCGACGCGACCGCGATGAGGACGACGCGGATCGTCGGCCGATCAAGAAGAAGAGTGGCGGCATGGCGCTGTGGCTGATCCTAGGCGGCGTCGGCGTGGCGCTCCTGCTGATGCTCGCCTGCGGCGTCGTCGGGGTCTTTATGGTTGGAATGTACGGCGGCTCGTCCGCCGGCCCGTCGCACGTCGCCGTCGGCTCCCCCACGCCCACCGTCCTCAATGACAAGGCCGCTGTCCCAGGCGACAACGGCCAGCCAGCCGCGCCTCCCGCGGCGCAAGGTCCGGCCGACGCGACCCCCTTCCACCTGGCCGACGTCCGCAAGAGCGTGGTGTTCATCCGGCGTTCCACGCCGGGCAAGCCCACGTCCACCGGCACCGGCTTTCTGGTAAGTAAAGACGGGTTGATCGCCACCAACCGGCACGTCGTTCAGTCCGAGGCCGGCCCCGACCCCGCCACCGTCCTCTACGTGGGCGTCCCCTCAGCCGCCGACCCGGACGTGCTGGACTACTTCAGGGGCCAGGTCGCCTTTTGCGCTCCTACCCAGGACACGCTCGACTTCGCGATCGTCAAGATCGCGGCCCGGCCCGGCTATCAGCCCTTCCGGCCGCTGACGTTGGCCTCGACCAAGCTGGAGCTGGGCGCCCCGGCGGCCGCCATCGGCTTCCCCTTCGCCCAGGTGAACAACCCCGTCCTGTCCTTCAACAAGGGCAGCATTTCGGCCTCCCGCGTCGCCATCGAGGACCGCCCGTATTACCAGACCGACGCCGCGGTCAACCCCGGCAATTCGGGCGGCCCGCTCGTCAACACGGACGGCCAGGTGGTCGGCATCGTCTCCCGGAAAATGGAAGACGCCAACAACATGGGCTTCGCCCTCTACCTAAGCGAAACCGGCCTGCCCGCGGTCCTCAACCAGGAACAGGTCGTGCGCGCCCGGCCGGAAGCCGGGCCGCTCGACCCCAAACAACTCCCCGCCTCCAGCGCCCTGAAGCCGACGAATCTGGCCAGCTGGGATGTCACGCGCGGGGAGGCCGCCGAGGAGAAAGGCGTGGTGATCGCCGAGAACCGAGGCAGCTCGTACTGGCTGACGAACAAGGCGCCGCTGCCGGAGAACTTCCAGCTCAAGATCGAGTGTTACGTCGTGCCCGTCCTGCCCCGGCGCGAGCGCCAGCGCCCCGGCTTCGGGCCGCCCGGCGTCCGGCTGCCCCAGCCCGTTCTCCCCCAGCAGCAGGTGAACATGAACGTGTTGCGCTCGCTCTACGTCCGCTTCGGGACGGACGCCGTTAGCGACGACATTATGACGATGGGCGGAACGACCGTGCATCTGTCGGCGGCGCGGCTTGAGGTGGCCGAAAGCGGCGGCGTCGTCGCCGCGCAAGCCAAGGGCATTCCCGCCGAACCGTTCGTGCTGACGGTGACGCGGCGCGGCGACGAGCTGACGCTGGCGGTCAACGACGACGTTTGGGCGACGCAGAAGCTGAAAAGCGCCCTTCAAGGGTCGCATAAGTTCTCCGTCGGAGGCTTCCAGTCCGCCCTGCTGCTCCACGCGGCGGTGGTCACGCCGGTCGACGGGCCGGCCGTGCCTCCGCCCGTGGCCGTCGTGCCGCCGAAGCCCGGCCCCGTGGGTCCGCCGGCCGTGCTGTCGTTCGCGGCCGGCTGGGACAAGCCGGTCGACCCGGACGGCGACTGCAAAATCGTGCCCGACAAGGAGGCGCTGACCATCGAGGCGCCCGGCAAGCGGCACGACCTGGCGGGCGAAGGCGCCATGAACGCGCCGCGGCTGCTCCGCGACGTGACGGGCGATTTCACGGCCCAGGTGAGGGTCGGCGGCGACTTTAAGCCGACCGGCCCGTCGACCGCGCCCGGCGGCCTTCCGTTCGTGGGGGCCGGGCTGGTGTTGATCGCCGACGACCGGACGTTCGTCCGGCTGGAGCGGGCCGCGCTCGACCGCAACGGCGCGACCGACCCGTATGTCAACTGGGAGGTGCGGGCGAACGGCCGGCAGCAGTGGGCCGGCACGGCCAAGCTGGGGCCGGACGACCAGACCGCGTACCTGCGGCTGCGCCGGCTGGGGGACCGGATTTTCCCCGGCTTCAGCCCCGACGGCAAGACCTGGACGGAGATGCCGTCGCAGGCGTTGGTATTGCCGGCCTCGGTGAAGCTCGGGGTGGCGGCCGTGACGAGTTCGGCGGCGGAGTTCAAGCCGCGGTTCGACGACTTCCTCTTGGGCGGGTACACGGACCCGAACATCGCCCCGCCGGTGGACCCGAAGGTCTACGCCGCGAAGCCGCCGGCCGACTGGAAGGGGCCGCAATGGACCACGGATCTCGACAAGATGAAGGCGCCCGACGACCCGGCGTCGGGGTGGCTCTTCGGGGCGGAATTCAAAATCGACGAGGCGACCATGGCCCCCAACACCGGTCAGCTGATCCTACGCCAGGGCAAGCCGTTCGAGCCGGGCGCCTACATCTCCCTCGGGTTGGGCTTCAGGAAAGGGCTGGCGGACTTCGAGGGGAAGACGATCACCGTCTCGGGCAAGCAGCAGGTGAGCGGCATCATTTTCGCGCAGGTCGGCCGGACGCTGGAAGGCCAGAAGATCCCGAAAGTGCAGCCGTTTACGGACTACACCATGAAGCTGGTGTTCGGCAAAGGCGAGGGGCTGAAACTGCCAGGAACGATCTACATATGCTTCCCTGACGAGGGCAAGAGTGTGGTCGCGGGCAAGTTCCTGGTGGAGAGCAAGTGACGGGCCCGCGCGAGTAACTTTAGGGCGAGCGGCGCGGCGGGCTGACGCCGCGCCGCTCGCCCTAAAGTTATAGCCTCTAAAAGAATGGTCGTTCGTCTTTCGCAATTCTCTTCCCGGAGCGCGGCCGCTCTGGTAAAACGAAGATTAAGAAGGGGTTTTGGCGACCCCAGGCGCGATAAGAATCGGGGGCCGAATTCATGCCTTCCGAACCACACCCCACGGAGAAAGATCTGAAGCAGCTGACGTCGCGCGCCGCGGCGGCGTTGGCGGCGAGGTGCGCGCGACGGGTACAGCCCATTCTGGCCCAAAAGGGCGACCTTTTGGAGGCGAGCCAAAAGGCGATCGCGTTAGCGGAAGAGTTCGTCCGCGGCGTTGCCCGCGAACCAAGGGTGGCGAGCGCCGTCGCCTTCCAGGCGGAATTATTTCCACGCCCGCCGGCTCAAGAGCCGTTCCCCCGTGACCCCCGACTCGACCTGACGCATGCAATGGGAGCGGCCCGCGAGGCCGCGCGGGCCGTGGCGGCCGCGCCCTTTGTCCCTTCCCAAGGGCCGGCCGTCCTTCCGACCTCCCCTCCCGGCGCACAGGATCTGATTCCCCACGCCGCCGAGGCCGTCGAGCAGGCCGCACTCGTCACGGCAATCAGTCTTGAGTGGATTCCCATCCCGGAAGATTTTCGCCGCGACTATGCGGCCCGCTTCCCGCGGCAGGCGCGGGAAGCCGTCCTGGCCGCCGAAGCGATATGGGCGGACTTCGAGACGCTCCGGCGCCTCCATCCCGGGACCGGCACGGAGATCGGCGGCATAATCGATCCGTCGGAGGGGGGCGCAGTCGGCCGTCTGTGGCCGACGGAGGCGCCGCGCTGGTTCGAGGAGTTGCGGCCGGCCGTCCTTCCGGCGCGTCTTGCCGTCGTCGTCCCCGTGGATGCGCGGCAGACGCCCGCCGGGGTTCGGCAAGCTTTGCAGAGTTCGCCGAACCCCGCCGACGTCCTCTGCCTGAGTGTGGGGGAGGAACCGGACGCTTTCCCCTCGACCCCGGAGGCGTTGGCCTGGGTCCGGGGATTCCGCGCCTCGGCCCCGCCCGGCCGCTCCCCCGATTTGATCGTTCTGGCGTCGACCTCTCCGGCCGTCGCGGCCGCCGAGGAGCAGAAAACGCGGTTGGCTTTGGTCTACGAATGCGGCGCGGTTGTGGTCGCCCGCGGGGATGAGCTTGGCGAGTGCGCGGACTGGATTCGAGTGCAGAGTGTTATGCCGACGCTACTGGCGGCGTCCGCCGCGGGCGCGACCGCCTTTCCGGCGGCAACTACGATCGGGCCGCCCCCGGCGACCGCCCGGGGCTACGGCCGGCAACCGGCGCACGTGGACGATTACGACCCGGTGCAGTTTGAGAAGGCGGTGAATCGGTTGAACCAGGCCGAGTGGTGGGAACTGAATTACTAATCATGAGCTTCCTCATCGCCCATCAAGTCTATCCGCACTTCTTCAACCTGGGCGGACCTCTGGCCCCGATCAGCATCCGCGACCAGATGGTGCGCGCCCAGGCGATCGTCGAGGACGCGGTCGCGGAAGGGCTTATCCGCGCGCCGGATCGCCCGCTGTTGGTGGTCGGGGCGGCGGCCGCAGGGGCGGCGGCCGCGATCTGGTCGGCGGCCCACAACGTCCCCACCACCCTCATTGATCGTGGGCCGGGCGCCTTCCTCTTGCAGGCCGGTTGCGCCAGCCGCGAAATCGATCCGGGCCAATACGATTGGCCGATCGATCACTGGATCAACCCGAACTTTCCTTGTGCGGCCCTTCCCGTCCCGATGCCCTGGTCGGCGAATTTTTCGCACCTGCTGGCGGCCGGGTGGCAGGGACAACTCAACGCCGCGCCCCACGCCTACCCGTCGCTTGCGGTTCATTACGGAACCACCCTGGCCGGGCCGGGGATGATGATCTTGGGCGGCGTCCCGCCCGCGCCCATCGGCTGGACGATGCCGCTTGCCGGAGGGTTGAACGGATCGCATCCCTTCGCGATGGTCTTGTGGACGGTCGGGTTTGCCCCCGAGGCATGCACCTGCGGCCCTTATCGCGGCTTCGCGTTCTGGGAGACCGACCCGTTCGCGCTGCCGAACTGCGGCCTACCCGCGACGACGCCCGCCGACGTGGTCATTTCGGGGGCCGGCGACGGGGCGCTGCAAGATTTTCTCCGCATCACCACCGGCCGCACGTTGGCGCGGAACGTGTTCAACACTTTCTTCAACTTGGCCGCGCCGACGCGCGTCTCCCGCGAGCAGGTCGAGCGAGAACTTCACTGCGCCGAAGACCTGGCCCAACGCGCTTCCTCGTGGGGGCCGGGCCGCCGCGGCGGCGCCACGGAATTGAACGATCATGCGTCCTTGCAAACGCTACAGGACGCCCACGACCGGCTGGTCCAGACCCTCCTGTTCGTCCCAGGCGGTTTCGGTGCGCCTCCCACTCTCGATCCGGGCGCCGCCGCGGCCCTGGCGGCGTTGACGGCGAAGGCCACCGCGACGAAGGTGCGGCTCATCCACGGTTGCACGCACTTTTCCAACGCCTACGGCCTGAATCGCTTTCTGGTCCTGCTGATCGGCCGCTACTTGGAGACGCTGAGCGGCCCGGGGAGCGTCTTCATCGGCCAGCGGCGCGTCGCCTGCGAGCGGGCGGTCCCTCCGGGCGTGGTCTGCAATCACCCGCCGCCGATCACGCCCGCCGACTGCCTGGGAAAGCCGCACGACGTCAACCTCGCCCTCGCTCCGAACTGTCGTGCGCCGGCGATACCGGCCGCGCCCGCCGAGGTTCTCGCCGCCAACGCCGTTATCATCCGGCACGGGCTGGATAACCGGGCGCTGCCGGCTTGGCCGCCGCGCATCCCGCTGTCCCGGCAGATGACGCCCTATCACCCCCTTGCCTGAACCAGGATGCTTGCGATGGCGGCCGTCTGCTCCCCTGATTCCACACCATTACGGTGACGGCATGAAGAATCAAGGGGCTTGACGCTCCCCGCTCACCTTGGCAGTATAAAAGAACAGCTATTATCCGATAATTGAGGCGCCACGCATGAACTGTCAGACACGTCTCCTGAGCGGCCGGGACCCGACAGGGATCACCCGCCGCTGGTTCTTCCGCGATTGCGCTGTGGGACTCGGAAGCATCGCCCTGGCCGAGTTGTTGGGCCGCGACGCCCGCGCCGGCGACGTGGGGCCGGCCGGCGACCCGCTGGCGCCGAAGAAACCGCCGCTGCCGGCCAAGGCCAAGCGCGTCGTCTACCTGTTCATGGCCGGGGCGCCGAGTCACCTGGAGCTGTTCGACTACAAGCCGCAGCTGGCCAAGTTCGACGGCACGCTGCCGCCGCCCGAGCTGATCCAGGGCTACCGCGCCGCCTTCATCAGCCCCAACTCGAAGCTGCTGGGGCCGAAGTTCAAGTTCGCCAAACACGGCCAATGCGGGGCGGAGTTGTCCGAATTGCTGCCCGGACTGGCCGGTGTGGCCGACGACATCGCCATCGTCAAATCAATGGTCACGGACGCCTTCAACCACGCGCCGGCGCAAATCCTGATGAACACCGGGGCGCAGCAGTTCGGTCGGCCGAGCTTCGGCGCCTGGACGACCTACGGCCTGGGCAGCGAGTCGCGCGACCTGCCGGGCTTCGTGGTGCTCAACTCGGGCAAGAAAGGGCCGAGCGGCGGCAATTCCAACTTCGGCAGCGGCTTCTTACCCACGGTATATAACGGCGTGCCGTTCCGTGGCAGCGGCGAGCCGGTGCTCTACCTGTCCAACCCGCGCGGCGTGGACGCCGGCGTGCAGCGCGACACGCTCGACGCCGTGAAAGACCTCAACCAGAAGCGGCTCGACGCCGTCGGCGACCCGGAGATCGCCACGCGCATCCAGTCGTTCGAGATGGCCTACCGGATGCAGGCCAGCGCCCCGGAGTTAATGGACCTGGCAAGGGAGCCGCAGTCGGTGCTGGAAATGTACGGGGCGGAGCCGGGCAAGGCATCGTTCGCTAACAACTGCCTGCTGGCCCGGCGGCTGCTGGAGCGCGGCGTGCGCTTCGTGCAGCTGTTCCACGAGGCCTGGGACCAACACGGCAACCTGAAGGCCGACCTGACGAAGAACTGCCACGACTGCGACCGGCCATCGGCGGCGCTGGTGAAGGACCTCAAACAGCGGGGACTGCTGGACGACACGATCGTGTTGTGGGGCGGCGAGTTCGGCCGGACGCCGATGGTGGAGGGCGGCGGCAACGACGGCCGCGACCACCACCCCAACGCCTTCACCTACTGGATGGCCGGCGGCGGCTTCAAGCCGGGCCTGACGCTTGGCGCGTCGGACGATTTCGGCTTCAACGCCACGGAGGACCGCGTCCACGTCCACGACCTGCACGCGACGCTCCTCTATCTGCTCGGTTTCGATCACACGAAATTGACGTACCGCTTCCAGGGCCGCGACTTCCGGCTGACGGACGTGAGCGGCAAGGTGGTGGATAAGTTGCTGGCGTGAGGTACGGCGATCCTCGCGCCTGCTCCCGGCACACGGTTTGCTTATCCATTTCCCGCGAATGCGCGGGCCGGAATGTCGCGGCCGGATCCTCATATCCGCTCCGAATTTTTTCCTTGCGGGCGCCGCGGCCGGCGGACACAATCGGGCGTCGATTCATTTTCTCCGCCCTCCCCCAGGCGGCGGCTGGACGCCCGTGATGCTTATCCTCAGTCCATACGCGCCGCCCGATCCGCTCGACCGGCATCAGCGGCGGCGGGAGCAGTCCATTCCGACGGTTTCCGTTCTTTGCGGCCCGGTCGGACTCGGGGTGCGCCGTTGGCGGGCCTGGGCGGCCGGGAGAGGTGCGGCCGCCGTCGTCCTTTCCACGACGGACCTGGACGCGGTTGTTGCCGCATGGGTCCGGTCGCAGGCCGCCAGCCGCGACCTCATCGCCGACGCCGTCGCCTGGTTGGCGGCCCTCACCGCGGACGACCCGGCAAAGGTGGGACGGAGCTTGGCGGCCAGGACAAGCCACGACCTCGAGTGGTTTTGGAGGGACCTGCCCATACCCTTCGGCCGGACCACGGCCGGCGCCTTCTGTCGCTTGATCCTGACGGACTACCAAGGGAAGACAACGTCGGACGGCGTCGCCGAGCGACTTCTCCAAGCCATGACCGACGGCCGGCTGCCGACCGGCTTGCCCGCCGTGGCGAGCCTGACGGACCTGGCGGGGCGTCCGTCGCCCGCGTTGCTCCTCACGCCGCCCGGCGACGGTCGGCTTGAGGACGCCGCCCGTTTGCTCGAAGGACTTGCCGCCGCCGTCCCGTCGTTGTCCGCCGGCCTCGCCGCGGAAGCCGCTGAGGTAGATAGCCTGTTGCGGGCCGGGCCGGCGTCGCACACGCTCGACGTGCTGCGCGAAGGTCTCATCCCCGTGCAATCCCTTGATGAGGCGGAGGTGGCGGAGCGGCTGCGCGCCGCGGGCGCGACGGCCGCGCCGGCGTCCGCCGCTCGGCGCCTCGCCGAAGATGGGGCGTCGGAGGAGTTGGCCGCGGCCTTCGCCGACGCCGTCCGCCGGGCCGGACGCAAGGACGCCCCCGAGGAAGAGGACGCGGCCCGGAGTGCGGCCGAGCGCTTCCTGTTCGAGCGCCTGGAGTCGTTGGCCGCGACGGCCGGACGGTTCGCCCTCAATCGACGCCTCGACTTCCGCCACGGCCCGGCGGCCGAGGTGGACCTGTTGGCCGCGTCGCTGCGGCTGATGATCGAACTGGACGGGTCCTATTTTCACCTGCGAGCAGCGTCCTGTCTCGCCTACGATGCGGCGGCAAATTGATCCCACGCGCATAAAGGGACCAGCCTGGCGACGCCCTTCCACCGGAGCGACCCCTTTTCCATTCGCGTAGCACAAATCAGGCGGATTCTGAGGCGCATGAAGCGCACCAACTCGGCTTCGTGAGAACCGACCGACCTTGCAACTCCTGCCACATGGCTTACTTTGGATTGGCACGCCCCTTGACAAGCGGACACCTGTTACCTATCGTCCACATGAGTAAGGCCGGCTGCTGGCGCAGCGAAGAAAGCCGGACGTGAGGGACTTTGCCGGTGGCGGAGAGCGACGATGACGCAGGCGGCGGAGAGGAACAGCGACGGATTTAGCGTCTTCCGCAAGATATGCAACGGTCCTGCGGTTGCCATTCACGGGCAGGTCTTCACACGGCCACACGTCGTAGACCTGATGCTCGATCTTGCCGGATACACCCCTGACAAGCCCCTCCACCGGCTGACCCTGCTGGAGCCAGGGTCTGGGAATGGTGCGTTCCTCATCAGGGCGGCAACACGCCTCCTCGCCAGCAAGCCGACAAGCATGACCCTAGAAGCGCTTTCCCCGTGCCTTCGGGGGGTAGAGAAAGACCCGAACCTTGTTGAGCAGACACGAAGCGAACTCGCAGAGCTTCTACGCGCCGGCGGCTTGATGAAGAACACGGCTACGGCTCTGGCAGCGGCATGGGTGCTATGCGCCGATTTTCTGGACATGCCCGGCGAGAGGCGATTCGATTTCGTCGTTGGGAATCCTCCTTACGTCCGGCAGGAAGCCATCCCGAAAGCGCTGGTGGAAGAGTACCGCAGGCGTTTTTCGTGCTTCTATGACCGTGCCGACCTGTATGTCGCCTTCTTCGAGCGTGGCCTAGAGTTACTGTCCGAACAGGGAACCCTGGCGTTCATCTGCCCGAATCGCTTCACGAAGAACAACTACGGTCGCAAGCTGCGTCAGAAGATCGGTCAGGACTTCAAGCTGACGCATGTTGTAGACATGTCGGAAGCGTCCCCGTTCGAGCCGCAGGTACTATCGTATCCTGGCATCTACGTCGTCCAGAGAGGGCGAACAGAGGCCGTCGATCATCTGCTCATGAAGCATGCTACCCCCGAAGAATGCGCAATGGCCCGCTCCGCTTTGGAGGACAAGGAAACCGGCGTGCGGGGCAGCCTAGCCTACCACCACTACGAATCGTGGTTCATGGGGGAGGCGAAATGGGCTATCCATTCCCCGGAGCATCTTTCCCTGTTGCGCAGGCTTGAGGCAGAGGGAGTGCCGCTAGGCACATGCGCATCAGGTTGCAAGGTGGGCATCGGGGTTGCGACCGGAGCGGACGACGTCTTCATCGTCACGAGGGAGCAGATTGACATTGAGCAAGAGCTATTGTTGCCTCTTGTGACGACGAAGGACATATCCTCCGGCCATCTGCGCTGGCAGGGGAAGCACCTGATTAACCCATTCAACAAGGACGACTCAGGGCGGCTGATCGAACTGAACGACTATCCGAAGGCCAAGAGGTACTTCGAGGCGAACAGGGACCGTCTGGCCAACCGGAACGTGGCCAAGCGCAACCCGACCGCATGGTACAGGACCATCGACCGCATTCATCACAAATGGACGCCTACGCCGATGGTTCTTATCCCTGACATCAAAGGCAGCAACCTGACAATTGCCCTGAAGGACGGAGGCTTCTATCCGCACCACAATTTGTACTTTGTAACATCCGACTCTTGGGACTTGCGCATCCTGCGGGCACTCTTGAGGTCGAATATCGCTCGCTTCTTCGTCTTCATGTACGGCGTCAGGATGCGCCAAGGATACTACCGCTTCCAAGCGCAGTATCTTCGGAGAATCTGTCTGCCCCCCCCAATGTTTCTGCCAAGCACCCTCGTCGAAGAGTTAGCGGCGGCCTCCGAACACGAGGACTCTGAGAAGTTAAACGACTTGCTGACAAGGATGTATCGGCTCTCACGCCGGGACGCGGCGCTCCTACAATCCTTCGATGAAGCCCCGCAATCGAGCGCTGGCGATTAGGCGGGACAGAAAAACCTGATGGCCGAGTCTTTCGTCTACAGCGGACATGGTTGCCTCCCAAACGTCGGGGTCCGCGCCGTCAGGGTGCAAGCGCGTGATCCGTGTAGGGGCAAAGGCGATGCCGTCGTAATGGATACTCGCCTGTGGGGTGGGGCCGGTCGCAAGCAAGTCAAGCAACGATTGCTCCGCAACCCGTACCGTGTCTTGCCGACCCCTGGTCCTGGCCGGCCCTGCTGCGGCGGGTCGTCGGTAGCGGTCCACGTCGGATAGATCGAAGAAATCACCACCTTCCTCGATTAGATCAAGGTACGGCGCCACCCCTCTTGCCCCCGTTGTCCTTAGCGACACGCCTTGTCCACTTTGGCCTGACGCAACTCTGCCATTCAGGATGAAGAAGAAAAACCCGAAGACGGCGCTTGAATTGTACAATCTGAGAACGGCGGAGTCCCCGATGGCTTCTTCAATCCGGTTCGTCAAGTTGCGGTAGGCATTCTGCATGCTCTTGATGGAAATAAGGATTTTGGGTTCGCCGATTAAGGGCCAGCAAACATCGAAAGCCTTGCTCCGATGAGGCCGGAACCGTATGCGACGGGGGCCAACTTCGGACTCAGGGACTCCCAGCGCCAAGGCCAGCTGCTTGCGCCAGAATCTCTCAAAGACGGCGATATGCCTTGAATCCGTCGTGCCCAAATTCCTGTCCCTGATTGCATCTGTCAGTGACCTGCCCGATCTGTTATGCAACCGCAACATGGCCCCATAGTAGGTGCGCCAGAATTCTGCACAGGCCACGGTCAAGGCAGCGGTAATGTCGCCCGACGCAGGACTCATGGCATGCGCCTCAAACGCCCTCCATCAGTTCCGCTATCGTGACCCCGAGGGCCTTCGCCAGCGCTTCGATGTTCCGCAGCGCCACGTTCCGCTTCCCGCGTTCGATGCCGCTGACGTAGGTGCGGTCGAGCTTGGCCTTGTCGGCGAAACGCTCTTGCGACAGCCCGATGGCCTGTCGCCGCTCACGCAGCCTTTTCCCGAACCGTTCGAGAACGTTCATGGCTTCAGCCTTGGGGGTGAACGTAGCTGAGTATAGACGATCAATCCACGGATTATGCGCCAACGGTATATGAGTCAACGGGCTATGGGTAACTCCCCTCCCCTCCCCTCCCCGCATACCATATCCCCCATGCTCGACCCCGCCCAAACCCTGGCGATGGCCCTCGACCCCGCACCCTGCGTGAGCGCCTTGACGTGGCTCTGTTCACCCCCGGCGCGGCCGGGTGGACGCCGCCGCCAAGCTGCCGGGCCAGGGGACCGGCCAGTTCTATTTGGTCCGCGAGCGTGAGGTCGCCGCCGTCCAGTGCGAACCGTCGCTGATCCCGACCGCCCAGCTCCCGGAGGACCGGATCCTTGAGCTTGCCAGGGCCGCACGACGGGCCGGTTGTTAGGGGCCGCGCAAGAATAACTTGGTCAATCCACAAGCCTGAAGCGCAAGCGAAGGGCCGCGATTTCCTTGGTCAATCCACAAGCCTGAAGCGCAAGCGAAGGGCTGCGATTTCCTTCGCTCGCGCTTCAGGCTTGTGGGGTGACAGCTGACCCGCCTCAATCGTGACGTGCGAAACGGCCGGCCTTCATAATACCCCCTTGCAGCACCGCCAAAATCCTTGACCGGTCTTCCAAAATGCTAATGTCCGCCGGCACGTCGCCGTCCACCACCAGCACGTCGGCCAGCTTGCCCGCCTCCAGCGTGCCGATTTCATCCGCCCGTCCCAGGATTTCCGCCCCCCGCTGCGTCGCACAGCGGATGACATCCAGCGGGCTAAAGCCGACATAGCGGACAAAGAAAGTCAGCTCCTTGGCGTAGGTCCCGTGCGGGTTCCAGGCGAAGCCGTAGTCGCCGCCCATGCCGAGTCGGCCGCCCGCCTTGAGGATGCGGCGGGCGCTCTCCGCCCCGCCCTCCAACGTCTCCTTGTGGCCGTCGATGACGCGCCGCGACATGCCGAATTGCTCGCCGTGCTCGATGCTGGCGTACTCGAACTGCAACGCCGGCACCACCGGCACGTCGCGCCCCAACAGCAAATCCAAGCCCTCGTCGTCGATGAACGTGGCGTGCTCCACCGCGTCGTAGCCGGCCCGGAGGGCGTTCTTGATGCCGAGCGTCGCCCGGCAGTGGCCGGTCACCTTGAGGTGGTGGTTGTGGGCCTCCGCGACGCAGGCGTGCATTTCCTCGAAGGTCATCGACAGCGTGTGGTGGTCGTTGGTGTCGGGGGAGGCGGCATCGCCGGTGGGGTAGGTCTTGACCCACTCGACGCCGTCCTTGACCAGCTTGCGCACGGCCGCCCGCGCCTCGGCGGGGCCGTTGACCAGCAGCACCAGCCCCTCCATGCCGATCTTGCGGAAGTCGGGGTTCCAGTCCATCAGGCCGCCGACGCCGCAGATCTCCCGGCCGCTGGCCGCCAAGCGCGGGCCTAGAATCAGGTCGTTTTCGATCGCCTTTTTCAGCCAGAAGTCGATGTTGAACAGGCTGCCGCCGCTGCGGGCCGCCGTATAGCCGCACTCCAGCGCCAGCCG
>Ga0182024_10016186_pt1 | contig 14173 bp, 10 predicted proteins | sample P32metaG_FD_120480 | JGI IMG/M metagenome (GOLD analysis project Ga0182024, IMG submission 120480) | Permafrost microbial communities from Stordalen Mire, Sweden - P3-2 metaG (Illumina Assembly) | ecosystem: Environmental > Terrestrial > Soil > Wetlands > Permafrost | place: Sweden: Stordalen... | reverse complement strand
CCCCCAGCGTACGCGGTGACCGTCTGTGGTTGTATAGCCGCCGAGATCGCGGAAATTACGCCCTCCCGCCAAGGGGATCACACGCTGCACCATGCAGCCTACACCCTCAGGGCCTGAAAATAAGCGAATCTCGTCATGGGGGGATTCTAAACGTTCCGGCTCAAATGCGCCAAATCGCACGCAAGCGAACGAACGGGTAGAATGACGTCGAGTCCGCGGAATTGTCAGGGGGGCCGGTGAACGATCGATCTGTCGAACGCAACGCGCTGCTGCTGTTTTTGACCACACTACGCAATAACCTGCAGCCCGATCTGACCAGCGCGCTGGCTAAGGATCGGGCCAAGCGGGCAGACGCAGCGCTCCTGCGGCTGATCGCGGGATACGACCATCTGCCTGCCGTGCGCGCTCGATTTGCGGACCAATATTCCGAGCTGCTTGCCGAGGGGCGCGCACTTGCTGCCCCGGGAGGCGCGGGTGGCGCGTTCCGGACCGAGGATGCCGGGACGCTTGCGGACAACCCGGTGTTCATCGGAGTACCGCAGTCGGCGGGTCCCCTCGAGGATATGCTCATCGCGCTTGCGGGCAGCAAAGGCGATCAAGCCGCCAGCGACCGCTTCGACGCATTCCTCGCGCGAGTAGTGGTCGCGGAAGCTTCCCTGCGGGATGCCTACGAGTCGCTCGTCGCGGGAGTCAAGCCGGTCGCGGCTCGCGCTGTGCGGGAGGTGACTTCGGCGGCGTTTGAGCGGTACCTCAGGAGCCGTCCGAAGAGTCCGTCCGACTTGCGCGTTAAATCCGTCATCGACATTCCCGGAGGACGCTCGAAGCGAACCATCCTCGTCGAACTCGAGAACCAGGGACACCTGCCCTCCGCACTGGTTCTCCGCATGGACACCGGGCGCGGTGTCGGAACCAATGTCAGCGACGAATTTCCTCTGCTGGATCGTGTTTCGAAACGGGGTCTTCCGGTCCCGGAACCTCTCTGGCTGGAGGTCGACCCGGGTATCTTCGGATTCCCCTTCATCGTGTTTCGCCGGATGCCCGGCGAGGCGGCGGGCGAGCTCATGGAAGGCGCGCACAAGAAGGTTCCCGAGACGGGACGTGCGCTTGCCCGCGCGCTGGCCGCGGTCCACGCCGCCGGAAGGCAGATGATCGATGATCCTGCGATGCGCGGTTCCGCAATACCGCACACCGAGGCGCTGCTCAGGCACTACCACGATTGGTGGACAGCGAAAAAGCCGTTCCCGTCGATCACCATCGAAGCGGCCTTCATTTGGCTGCGCCGCAATGTGGGAGGTGGCCTCGGAGAGGCAACCGTGGTGCATGCGGACACGGCATTTCATAACATGCTGCTCGATGAGCGCGGCACTCCGTGCCTGTTGGACTGGGAGTTCGCGCATTTCGGCGACGGCGCGGAGGACCTTGCTTCGTGCCGCCCGGCGGTGCAGCGGTGCATGCCGTGGGAGGACTTCCTCGCGGAATACTATGCCCACGGCGGAAATGCGGTCACTGATTTTCAGCTCAATTATTTCGAGGTGTGGAGGCCGCTACGAAACGCCGTTCTCTGCGGGACCGTTCTGCATTCGCTCATGCATGGCGAGGCCGACGATATCGATCCCGTGACCATCGGGCTCAGCACCTTTGCGCGCCTGCAGGCAGACCTCGCGAAGACCCTTGCGGTGATTACGCGCGCCGCCCCGAAAGCGTGATTCCGAGACGGCCGGTGCCCACTTCTTCCGACCGCGTCATTCCCTATCTGGCTGCTGCGCGGTGCGCTTGTGAGACGGTCATGCAGGAAGCGATCGACCCGGCGGCCCGGCGCAAGCTGGAGCAGGTATGCGAGGTGCTGAGCACCTTGACCTGCGAGGCTAAATCGTCGCCCGAACTCGAGGCGCAAGCCTTTGACGGATTTCGCCGACTTTTAGGCAAGGCGCCTCCGGACTTTCAGACTGCGAAGGCCTGGGTGGCCGGAATTATTGGTTCCCAAGACGCGCCCAACGACCACGCCACAAGGGAATTTATCCGGGCGGCGGTCGCGATCGACGCCGAATTGCTACAGAGTCTTGCCCGGACGCTGCGGGCGGAATGCCAGGCTCCGAGGCCGAGCGCCAAGCAGGATGCGCCCGGTGGTGTCCCCGACGCCGCGGCGCTTGCGGATTACCTCTGCGGCGTGTTCGGCAGGCCCGTAGAAGTCCTCGGGATTACCACCGCTTCGCTGGGGTATTCGAAGGCGACATATTTGATCGATATCCGCCGCTCCGCGGCGGATGTGCCGCAGTCATTGGTCATTCGGATGGATCGGCCGTTGAATCTTCTGGGCACGACCGTCACTGATGAGTATCCGATTCTCACGACGCTTTACGAGAACGGCATAAGTGTTCCGCGCCCCTATGCGCTCGAACGCACCGGCGCGGTGCTCGGCCAGCCGTTCTTGATCGTTAGCCGCGTGGGTGGGCGTAACGTCGGCTCCCATTTCTCTTTTCCTCCGAGAAACGCGGCGTTGTGCAGGGAGCTGGGTGCCAGGCTTGCAGACATTCACCGCATCCCGGTGGCGAGTTTCGGGGCCGGACTGCGTGGCGCTCTGGAAAGCGCAGAGGAACAAATGACCGCGGAGATTGCCCGGTACTACGCCGACTGGTCCGCCCTCGGCATCGCCTCGCCCACGATGGAGACCGCATTTCGATGGATAAGGGAGCATGCGCACGAGGCGATCGGCCCGCGGAAGCTGGTCCACGGCGACTTTAGCCTGAGCAATGTCATGATCTCCGAGGAGGGGACAGTCTCTGCAATTCTCGATTGGGAATTCGCCCAATTGGGATTTCCAGCCGCTGACATCGGCTGGTTTTTTACTTCAGCTGAGCATCTCGCAAGTTTCGAGGAATTCCTCGCTGCTTATCGGTCCGCCGGTGGATCCCCGCCGCCCAAGAAGCAGATTGATTTCTTCGTTCTCTGGGGCATGCTGCGCCTTGCAGTGATGAACTGTCAGGTGGAGAGGGCCTTCGAGGAGGGTCGCATGACCGACATCCGGCACGCCGTCGTCGCGATCTCATTCAGCCGCCAACAGATGCTTCGAGTATCAGCCTGTCTGGGCAAATTGCTGGCCGTCTGATGCCTCATCCAATGCCGACGCAACCTGCGGAGCTGACGCCCGAATTTCTCAGCGAGCTCGTCGGTGAGCTGCGGCCGGGCTCCGCCGTCGAGTCGACCAGAATCGTGAAAGTGAGGAATTATGGTGAGGCCGACAATCTGAACTCGGTCTCAACGTCGACGCAGATAACGCTCGATGTGCAGTACGGCCATGGGTCGTCTCCCGGGCTTCCATCGCGCTTGCTCGGGAAAATGTCCATTCCGGGCGGCGTCAAATGCAGCAATCCGGAGCTCGATCCGCTCTTCCGGAATGAGATCGCATTCTACGGGCGGTTGCGGCCCGAGCTTGACATCGAAACGCCGTTGGGCCTCGGCGGGCGATTCGAGGAACTCAGCAAGCGATTCGTGCTGTTGATGGAAGACCTCTCACCGCGCTCGCCGCACATCAATTCGATGATGGATGACGATGACGTCGTAGTGGTCGAGGCGCTCCTGGATACGCTGGCGAAGCTTCACGCGCGCTATTGGCGAAGCCCGCGCTTCGATTCGGACCTGGGATGGGTAGAAAACCAGATCGAGGGCAGCATCGAGGACATGTTTGACGGCGCGGTGCGTCAGCACGTCGTCAAGGAATTGCGTCGTGAAAAGGTGAAGCGCGAATTCATGCAGGAGACGCGCGTGTCCGAGTCGCAGCTCTCCGCACCAAAACAGCTTACCAGGATCACGACACGCGCAGTCTGGTTGCCCAAATCAGCTGATTAGTCGCGCTTCGCGCGCGGCTGCCGTTCTCTCTGCATCACCAGCAGATTCGAGCGCATGGCGGCCAAGGCATCGGCCACTTCGACGCGAGTGCTTTCCGGCAGGTCACGCATGATGAACTCGTCGAGCATCGGCCGCATTTGCTGCGCGGTCTCCAGTGCGTGCCGCCCCTTGCTGGTAAGCCGAATCCGCTTGACCCGCCGGTCTTGTCCCGAAAGCTCGCGGCGGGCCAATCCGCTTGCCTCGAGTCGATCGACGAGACCGCCCAACGTTACTTTGCCCACCTCCAGGGCCGCCGCAATTTCACTTTGATTCATCAGCCCTCCGGAATGCCGTCCGAGATGAGCGAGCACGGAGAATTGCGATCGTGTCAGTCCCATCGGTTTCGCCTGTTCGTCGAAAGCATGCCGTCGCAAGCGCGCGACATCGTGAAGCAGAGCGCCGATTGACATGGGGCGCCCGTCGACAGTCACCGACGCCGAGACGGATGACTGAAGCCCTTTGTGCGATTTGGCGAGTCTCGATTCGCTGCGCATCGGTCGTGCCTTTTCGCTGGAACTCAAATTGCGCATGTGATGCTGTCCTCCTTCGTAGAGATGAATTGGCTTCGGCGAGGCTGCGACCGCCGACGATATACCTGCATGCAATTCTTGTGCCGCGCCATGGTCGGCCGGGATAGCCGCAATTGTTGCGCGCCGCGCGAGGCAAGATCCAAAGTAGTGCAATACTGCACCGAGCGCACCGTAATCGCCGGTGCCACGCCGCTGCGCACGCCCAGCGCACGCCGCTAAATCACCTTCGCTCCGCGCAGCCCGGTGATGTCTTGCTGCGAGTATCCCGCCCGGCGCAAGATGAATTCCGTATGCTCGCCAGCTACCGGCGGAGCGGAGCGCAGCGCAGATAGGGCGCCGTCAACCATCACCGGCGCCTTGAACAGTGGAAGCGTACGAGCCATGCCCGGGTGGGTCATTTGCTGGATGAATTGCAGGGCGGCGAGCTGAGGTTCCTCGAGCGCCTCCTGCAGGGAGTTGACTCGTGCACCCGGCACGCGCGCGGAGCGGAGCACCTCCAACGCCTCTGCCGTGCTCAAGTTGCGCGCCCACTCGTTCACTGCGTCGCTCAGCGCGGCGCCATTCTCGGCGCGGTCATTGTCGGTCTGGAAGCGGGGGTCTTCGATGAACTCGGGGTGGCCAATCACCCTGGCCACGCGCGCGAACAGACCCCTTCCGACGATTTGGACCACGATCCAGCCGTCTCGGGTCCTGAAAATATCGCTTGGCCCCGATGACTGGGCGCGATTGCCGGTGCGGCTGCGATTGCGTCCGGTGACCGCCTGTTCCACCAACAGCCAGCTCATCGCCGCATAACCGCTCATCATCAAAGCGGTTTCGATCTTGTGGCCCTTACCCGTTTGATTGCGACTCATCAGTGCGCACGCGATGGCGAAAGCCGAGAGAATGCCGGTAGTCACGTCAACGAATGAACAGAACGACCGCGTCGGAGTATCGCCAAAACCAGACATGTAGGCGGCCCCGGACATGGCCTGCCCGACGCCATCAAAACCAACCTCGTTCGCACGGGGACCTATGCTGGTAAACGCCGACACGTTCAGATAGACGATCGAGGGATTGATCTTCGCGAGGGTCTCATAATCGAGTCCTTGGCGCGCATTCGTGGCCTCGGGTGCGCCGAGCACGACAACATCGGTCTGCGTCAACAATTTCTCGAGAACGGCGCGTCCTTGCGGTGCACTTTGATCCAAACAGAGGCTCATCTTGTTGCTGTGGAGTTGAACGAACCCGGCTCCATCGATGGTATCGCCCATGCGGAAAGGCTCCCGATCGGGCGCACCGCCGACAGGCTCCACTTTGATGACCTCGGCGCCCATGTTCGAGAGCAGCCAGGTGGACATCGGTGCAGCGACAAACTTACCGAAATCCAGAACGCGGATGTTCTTTAACACATCGAACATGATGGGCTCCTGTCGCGCACGCCTACGATTGCCGAGATGCGTCGGCGAGCTGCAGCGCTTTCTTGAGGCTGAAGGCTGGGTCCCGGAGCTGCTCGGCCTCGATCCTCGACCGGGCTTCAATGAGCCTCTGCGCAAATTTCATGTCGCGCGGCTCGTTGATGCCGGTTGCCCCGACTAGTTTTCCGTCATCCAGGTGAAATAGCAGGAATTTGTTCGCCTCGAAAGTCCCTCTCAAGACGGCATCCGGGGTGTCGGCCACGCCCGCCACCTGGATCTTGAGGTCGTATTGGTCCGACCACATGTGAGACACCTGGCGATAAGGCTCGTTCGATCCCAGGAGGTTTTTCGCGACGACCAAGGATTGGTTCTGTGCGTGCATCCAATTTTCGCTGCGCATCCTCCGCCCGGAGAGATGGTCGGGATAGCGCACCGCATCGCCCGCTGCGTAGACATCCGACGCTTCAGTTGCCCCGTATTCGTCGACAACGATGCCGTCCTCGCACGCTATACCCGCGCTGCTCGCGAGCTCCGTGTTGGGGATCACTCCGATGCCGATGACGATGAGCTCTGCCGGGATGACGGTGCCGTCCTTCAATCGTAGGCCAGGTCCGGGCTCCGATGTCTGCCCCACCGCATGCGCCCCCAGTTTGAGTTGGACGCCCTTTGCGCGGTGATAGGTCGCGAGGTGGTCCGCGACGGGCGGGCACAGCGCGCGAGCCATGATGCGGGGGGCCAGTTCAACTACGGTGACTTCGCAGTCGCGCAAGGCGGCGCTTGCCGCAACCTCCATTCCGATCACGCCTCCGCCGAGCAAGACGATTTTGCTGCCCGGTCGGAGCCGATTGCGAATCTCGAGGGCATCGCCCAGCGTGCGCAAATACGCGTGGGTTACGGGGCCCGATTCCATGGCCGGCAGTCGACGGGGGCTCGAGCCCAGCGCGAGAAGCAGCCGATCGTAAGTAAGGCGCTCCCCGCCGTCGAGTTCAACCACGTGAGCGGCGGTATCCAGGCGGGCGGCCCGCCGCCCGAGCATGAGCTCAATCCGACGTTCCGAGTACCAATTCCTTGGACGCAGTGCGATTCCCTCCGGCGAGCGCAAGGCGATATCGCTCGGGAGATGAGCCGCGACCAGCTGCTCGAGGTTGTCGTGCACGAGCACGCTCTTCGATAGCGGGGGCCGGTCGTAGGGTAGTTCCGGTTCCTCGCCGAGCAATACGATACGGCCGGCGAAGCCCGACTCGCGCAGGGCCCCCGCTGCGGTCACGCCGGCAAGCCCGGCTCCGACGATCAAGATGGTCTCTGGAACAGACACTGTTGAATTACCTCACCCGAGGCTCGGCGACTCGCAGATAAGTGACCATTCGATCGCCTTCACGCCGCTATTTTCCGCTTATATAGGTCCGCGACCGCCTCGCCATCATAACCTAGTTCTGCCAGCACGCTGCGCGTGTGCTCGCCCGGTTGCGCCGTGTGGCCGTGTGATCCGCTCGCGGAACGCGAGAAACGAAACAGCTGACCAATTTCGCGCACCGTGCCGAACTGTCCGTGTTGCGAGACGTGCACCGTTCCCGCCTCGATCAGCCGTGGGTCGTTCAATGTTCGATGCGGTGCATCCCGCGAGCATTCTTCCGCCCACACGCCGGCGCGTTCCAGCAAATCGAGGAGGGAGCGCGTATCGCGCGCGCGGATCGCGGAGGCCAGCGAGCGCGCCTCCGAGGCGCCCCAAGCGGACGAATCGTCACGCAGCGAAGCGCTCAACTCCAGCGCTGTGACAAGAGCGGTCGCTGACTTCGCATCGCGTCCTGCTATCGCGATCCAGCCATCCGCGGTTTGATATATTTGCTCGAGAGGGTGAAATCCCGTTTGTTCCCGATTGAGTAGAGGAGCGCCGGCGAAGGATCCGTCGGGGCGTTGAACGAGCTCGGACAGCAAGAAAATGCCGGCATTGAGCAGAGGCACGTTCAATTCGGCTCCCGCGCCCGTATGCGCGCGAACTCGCAGAGCCTGAAGGACGGAAATTGCGCCGAGCAGCCCTCCCGTGTAATCCACCAATGTCGACCGATTCCACAGCGGCGCGTTATCCTTCCCCCCGGCACGGTACTCATGTCCGCAGAAGGCTTGGAACGCCAGATCGAATCCGGCACGCTCGGCCTTCGGTCCCGTCGCGCCGTACGCAGCGCTCTCGAGCACGATCAGTTCCGGCTTCATCTGGTGAAGAGTCCGGGCATCGATTCCCAGTCTCGCGGCGACTCCGGTGCGAAAATTGTTGGTCACGATGTCCGCTCGGAGGCAAAGACGCTGCGCAATGTCCCGGCCTTCGGCGGTTTTGAGATCGAGCATGATGGCCCGTTTGCCGCGGTTACCGGTGGTAAAGGAGCGGAAAACATTTCGATTGGGATCCTTGGCAAGCGACTCGACCTTGATGACATCCGCGCCGAGATCCCCGAGTATCGCAGACGTGTATGGCCCGGCGACGAAGGTGCCGAAGTCGACGATTTTCAGCCCGGATAGGGGACGGGCACCGGCTGCTGGAATCGGCGTACGGGGGGCGGGCAATGGCGCCGCTGAAATCGGATTTCCGCCAACGAAGCGTGTCCCGTCGGAGTCGCGGCGAATGATTCCGTTATGTCGGACCTGCGGGTCATCCCAGCACGCGCCAGGCGGCTGCACCAAGTCGGCTGCCAGACCGGCATCCCACAGCGCCTTCAGCAGTTCGCCGCTTTCGCGCTGCTGGATGAACGGGGATATCAATTCGACGTCGCCGAAAAACTTCTTCATGTCGAGACGTACCGCGTCGAGGCGCGGCACGCCGCTGTCATTCACGTCGACAGTCGGGTCGTAGATACCAAGGATGTCATAGAGCTTGGCCTTCGAGCCTGCCGAGCCCATGATCAAGTGGACGTATTGGCCATCCTTGCATTTGAATATGAGGGGCCATGGATCCTTTGGCACGCAGAACTCGAATGCCGCCGAGGGCTTGGACGCTTCCGACCAAAATGAACATCCATAGGTCAGAGCGCCTTCGAATAGCGACGTCCTGACCACCTGGCCGAGACCACTTCGTTCCCGGTCGTAAAGCGCGGCCAGCACCCCGACGAGGCCCTGCAAACCCGCCCCGTAGTTGCAAGGTTCGAAGCTCATTCGCAATGGGCGGTCGCTGTAATGCTCGTAACACAGTCCGGATTTGGCTTGGACCAGGATTTCGGCGGCGGCGTGATCGCGGAGCGACAGGGCCTCCGGGTACGCAGTGATCGACAATACGACCAGTCGTGGCTTTCGCGTCAGGATGTCAGCATCGTCGAAGCGCTTCAAGCCGGGGAAATCCTCCCCGCCGGTGACGCATATATCGGCAGTCGATATCCATTGCGCAAGCTCGTCCGCGCTCAAGTCCTCACCGCGTTTTTTGATCTTGCCGCGATGCCAGACTTCATAGGCGGGATACACCCGATAAAACGGATCTCCGGCCGCGGGCTCGAACCGGATGACTTCAGCGCCGATTTCGACGAAATATCGTGTCACGAGGGCGGGCGCCATGCCCGTTCCGAAATCCAGCAACCGAAGTGGCGCGTTTAGTGGTCGATCTGACGATTTGCCGGCTTCGCTCAACTTAATCCTCTCGATTGCTCGACCCTAAATTAGTATGTATGAGATTTATGTGCAAGCACACGCCAGGTACGCTAGCGTATAAGAAATCCAGCGGCGCGAGGCACCGGTTTCTGCCGGCGCGGAGTACCTTCATGTTCAAGCGTGTACTGCTTTGCTACGACGGTTCAGAGGCGGGACGCCGGGCGCTCAGGCGGGGAGCTGAACTCGCCATTCTTCTCGGCGCACGGGTGTACGTACTATCCATTATCCCAAGGGACGTCGCGAATGCGGCAGTCATAGCGGGTGCGACGGGTCACGCATGTCTGGTGGATGACTCGCGCGGCTATAGAAAGCTGCTGGATCAGTCTCTGCAGTGGCTGGCGGAGCGCGGCGTCGTTGCCGAGGGCTATTTGGCGTCCGGCAACACGCTGGATGAAATTGCCGCCTATTCGAAGCGGCTCGCCATCGACCTCATCGTGCTTGGGCATTACCCACAGCCGTCGGGTGGGTTTTGGTGGTCAAGTCCACAGCAGCGCGCGTCGCTTGCCGAACGCGTTGGCTGCTGCGTATTCGTCGCCGTAAGCGCCGAAGCGGATCCAACGCAATGATTCTCAATCGGCCCGGAGGATATCGGCAGCTGGCGCTGCTGGTCGGTTTCGCGTGCGTGCGGGCTGTTTGCGAGGCCCAGGCGCCGATCGAGCAGGGGATTCCGCCCGGCATCCCCTTCGAAGTAGCGAGTGTCGACAGTGAAGGGGACGGTAAGTCCACCATCTCCTGGCGCGCACCCCGAGTTCACCATATTCGGATATACGCGGGAACGGATCCTACGAATGTTGGGCGCGCAATGCTCGTGGGAAGTGGCGGGGAACATGGGCACGTTGCCCTGTCCGATCTGCCGCCCGCTCCGAGATGGTATTTTGCCCTGGTGCCCGACCGCGGCGATCCGTTGGTCATTGCCGCTCGCTCACTGCATCTGACGACGGCGGCGAATTTCCGGGACGCCGGTGGTTATCGAACCGCGGACGGCGAGTGGGTGCGCATGGGCGTTGCCTACAGGTCGAACGGGATCGGGCATCTGACCGACGATGAGCTCGACCAGGTCGATCGGCTCAACATCAAAGTCGTATGTGACCTTCGAACCGCCGAGGAAATACAGCGCGGTCCCGATCGCGTACCGCACGGGGCGATTGATGTCTCTGCCGATGTGCTCGCGGACGATTCGACTCTCATCCATGAGATGATCGCCGGGGCAGGGGAGAAGAAAACCCCGAACAAGGATCTGGAGCAGAGGATTTATCGAGACTTTGTCAGGCTGCCAAGCGCTCAGCGGGCCTACCGTTCGCTATTCGAGAGACTTGCGGACCCGGCCGGGCTGCCCACTGTCTTTCATTGCACGGCGGGCAAGGATCGAACCGGTTGGGCTGAAGCCGTCTTCTTGACGATTTTGGGCGTGCCCCGGTCGACCATCATCCGGGACTACGAATTGACCAATGAATATCTTCGCGGCGATGCGCTGAAGATCATCCGCCAATCAATGGGCGGATCAGCTCCATCGAAAGCCCGCGCCGATCGCACGGCTCTCGACGCCGCCTTCGATCAGGTCAGGCACGACTACGGATCGTTCGACAAATACTTGAGCGACGGGCTACAACTGAGAAACGATGTCATCGCCGCCATTCGACAAAATTTCTTGGCTAAGTGAGTTCCCGATTTATAGTTCTATCCTATGATTTGGTTTGCCCTCAAAACCTGGATCTACCCGCTGAGAGATATCCCACGTGAGGCAGCATATTGGTTATTGCGCCGTCATCCTTGGCGTCTGTTACGTGATCGCGATAACCGTGTTCGTGATTTACTTGATCGTTAACCTTCCTTGGTGAGATGCCTCGGGTGAATACCGGCGCGCTCGCTACCTTTCGCAAGCGCGGTCGAGAAGGACTCCTGTATCGACGGCCACATTTCCCGCGCCGAATACCGCTCCCCACCCGGACTCGAGATTCAGACGACTTGCGCAATAGGCCTCGGCTGCGGTGCGCGCTGCGGCGGAGGTACCCGTTGCTCCCGCTCTCAGCAGGAGCGCCGCCTGCGCTAATGTGACGAATGCCTGAGTGAAATGCCGCGCGTGAGTGTCCGCCAATGCGCCGCTCGACAGCGATGAAGCGAACCGCTCGAGCGCCGTATCGAAATGGCGGTCACTTCCGCGAGCCATCGACAGCTCGCGCAGCACGACCTCGCAGGTCGCCGGCGATTTGGAAAACGCCCGAAGAACGTCCAGGCACATGATGTTGCCCGAGCCTTCCCAAATGGAATTGACCGGCATCTCGCGCACGATTCGTGCAAGCGGCAGCTCTTCGGTGTAGCCGTTGCCGCCGAGCACCTCCATGGCTTCCGCTGCCAGCTCGCAGCCGCGCTTGCATACCCAGAACTTGGCGGCCGACGTCAATGCGCGACGCAATGTGGTTTCGCCCGGCGCATCGCTTTCGAAGGCGCGGGCCAACCGCATCGATAACGCCGTCGCGGCTTCGGATTCGATGACGAGATCGGCGAGCACGCTGCGCATCAGGGGTTGGTCGATCAATCGGGCGCCGAAGACGTTCCGGTGACGCGCGTGATGGAGAGCCTGGACCACGGCGTGGCGCATCATGCCGGCGCTGCCGATGACGCAATCCAGCCGCGTGTAGGTGCCCATTTCGAGGATGGTCGGCACACCGCGGCCGGGCTCGCCGATGAGCGACGCCCAAGCATCCCGGAATTCGACCTCCGAGGATGCGTTGGATCGGTTGCCGAGCTTGTCCTTCAATCGCTGTATGTAGATGCCGTTCAGGGTGCCGTCGGGAAGCCGGCGGGGCATGAAGAAGCACGAAAGTCCGCCCTCGGTCTGCGCGAGCACGAGGTGCGCGTCGCACTGCGGAGCCGAGAAAAACCATTTGTGGCCGTTGACTCGATAAGATCCGTCGGCCGTACGTTCCGCGCACGTGGTATTGGCGCGCACGTCCGACCCGCCTTGCTTCTCGGTCATTCCCATGCCGATCAAGCCGCCGTGCTTCGAGGCGATGGGAATGTCGCGCGGATCGTAGCGTCGGGTCACCAGCCGCGGTACCCATTCCGCCGCCAGCCCGGAGTCCCGGTTCATTGCCGCGATCGCCCCGTAGGTCATCGTGGTCGGGCATAAAGTACCGGACTCGATTTGAGCCTGCATCAAGTAGCCGGCGGCGCGAGCGACGTGCGCGCCGCCGCCGGCTCCTCGAGCCCACGGAGCGCTGTGGTAGCCGCGCGCGGTGATGCCCTCCATCAGAGCGTGCCAAGACGGATGGAACTCGACGGCGTTGATGCGCTCGCCCTGCACGTTGAAATTCTGCAGCACCGGCGGATGGCGATTGGCAAGCCGCGCGTGCTCGAAATTTGCCGCTGTACCCATGGCCGCACCGTCGCGCGCGAGCTGCTCGGCGTGGGCGCCGGCGCCTTCCCTGATGACGGCCTCTTGCAGCGCCTCGTCGGTGGTGAACAGGTTGTAGTCCACCAAGGGCGGCGTCTGGTTGAACGGCGCGGTCGACGACGGCTGCATCCTCGGACTATAACCCTTGCGAAAGCGCCCGGGCCAATGCTAGATTCGGTATATATGCATCTGGCAACCCTGTATTTCTGCAATTTGCGCGGCCGGACCGGCGGTTTACGCCGCTCGGCGCGCCTCTGCTCGCTTGGCCTCAAGCTGCGCCGCTAGGCGCCACTTACTTGCGCCATCGGTCGGCGCCAACAAGACCGAAAACCAGACAGACCAGACACAGCAGAGACCGCCATGCAACGCACGCCATCGACCAAGTATCGCCCATTCGCTCCCATCGACCTCAAGGACCGCACCTGGCCGAACGCGGTCATCGCCGCGCCGCCGACCTGGTGCAGCGTCGACCTGCGGGACGGCAATCAGGCGCTGATCGAGCCCATGGATGCGGGCCGCAAGCGCCGCATGTTCGACATGCCGGTCCGGATCGGATTCAAGGAAATCGAGGTGGGCTTTCCGGCTGCTTCGCAGACTGATTTCGATTTCGTGCGCGATCTCATCGAGAAGCGGCTGGTGCCGGACGATGTGACCATTCAGGTGCTGACGCAGGCGCGACCGGAGCTCATCGCGAGAACCTACGAGTCGTTGAAGGGCGCCCGGCGCGCCATCGTGCACGTGTACAACTCCACGTCGGTCGCGCAGCGCCGGGTGGTATTCCGTACCGACCGCGCGGGCATCGTCGACATCGCGGTAGGTGGTGCGGCTTGCGTGCGCGAGCACGCGGAACGCGATCGCGGGACGGAATGGATATTCGAGTACAGCCCCGAGAGCTTTACCGGTACCGAGCTCGACTTTGCGGTTGAGATCTGCGATGCCGTCAATGCGGTGTGGGAGCCGACCCCACAGCGCCGATCCATCTTGAATCTGCCGGCCACCGTCGAGATGGCGACCCCCAACGTGTACGCGGACCAGATCGAGTGGTTCGGGCGGCAGATCGCCAAGCGCGACAGCATCGTGTTGAGCGTTCACCCCCATAACGATCGCGGCACGGCGGTCGCTGCAGCGGAGCTCGCCGTCATGGGAGGCGCGGAGCGCATCGAAGGCACGCTGTTCGGCAACGGCGAGCGGACCGGCAATGTCGACGTGGTGACACTTGCCCTTAACCTTTACACGCAAGGCGTTGATCCTGGACTGGATTTTTCAAACATCAACGAGGCCGCGCGATGCGCCGAGGGCTGCAATCAGCTGCCCATCCATCCTCGGCACCCCTATGT
>Ga0182024_10016185_pt1 | contig 14173 bp, 8 predicted proteins | sample P32metaG_FD_120480 | JGI IMG/M metagenome (GOLD analysis project Ga0182024, IMG submission 120480) | Permafrost microbial communities from Stordalen Mire, Sweden - P3-2 metaG (Illumina Assembly) | ecosystem: Environmental > Terrestrial > Soil > Wetlands > Permafrost | place: Sweden: Stordalen... | reverse complement strand
TGCTGGGGATCGTCTTTTCCACGCCCGGCGCGCTGGACACGCCAATGGGCAAGGTCGAGGCGGATTTCCCGTGTCTTCTGTTGATTCGCGACACCCCTCAGGGGAGAAAAATCACCGCCGCCAGTCCGCAGAACCAGTCCGCCGCCTTGACCGTAACCATCGCCGGCCGCCCGACCAGCCTGGATCTACCCAGCGGAAACGACGCAGGGCGCAGCGTATCGGAACTAAACCATTGACACGCTTTTTAACAGAGCCGGGCCGTGTCGGCCCGGCGCCCTCCCGGGCCGACACGGCCCGGCTCCGCGCAAGATCGCTACGTCAACTTTGCGCACCCCAACCCGCTGGACATTCCTAAGAATGACTCAGCAGGACGAGGAAAGCGGTTTTCAGGGCCGCTTTGCACCATCACGAGGCCACCCCATGACCACCATCCCTGCCCATCGGGGCGTTCGAACCGGCTTTACGCTGCTGGAATTGCTCGTCACGATCGGCATCATCGTCATCCTCCTGGGCCTCCTCTTCCCGGTCATCAACAAAGTGCGCTACGCTACCTATAACGCCAACACCCAGCAGGAAATCAGCCAGCTCCAGAACGCGATCAACCAGTATTACGCCACCTTTCGGGCGTATCCTGGGCCGTTTAGCAACGACCAGATTGAGAATTTCGTGACCGGCGGGATACCGCTTGAAACGTATACCATTGTTGCTGGCAATCCCGCGTACAGCGCCGCAACCCCAACCAACTCAGGCGCGAATGCCCAAATCAATGTCACCGGAACGCAGAACTTGCTTCTGGGGCTTCTGGGTGGTTTGAGAATCGATCCCAATGGCAATCCAGCATTCGCCCCTGGCGAAGTGGGCCTGGGCCCATTGAACCTGATTAACGCGACCAACTCCGCGTACATCCCCCAGCGCAGTCCACCGTTTCTCAACGTCAGCTCGGGCGGAAGCACCAGCTTGCTCATGTGGTGCTGGAACGGCGCTCCCCCCAACAACCGCTCGTCCCAGACTCCAACACAGTATTTCGGTTCACTCACCGGCTTTACGGATCAGGCCGGAACGCTGGCGATGGATGCGGCCATCCCCGTATTTGTCGATCGTTATCCCACTCCTGGCCCAATGCCGATTCTTTATCTGCGGGCACGGACGGGCACCGCTGGGATAGTTTCTTATCAGGAGCTGCCGGTCCCGTACCAATACGATGCGCAGGATATTATGCCTTATACCGGCACCCACATCGGCTTGCCGGCGAAGGATCCGGCGGGCAATTCGATTACGCACCAACTCATCGGCATCACCGGCGGAACGTTCATCATGCCGCTGAATATCAAGGTGGTCGGGGCGGGATCTAAAAGCTATCTCGACCAAACGGCCGGCCAGAATCCCGACACGGGCGCGTATTTTATGGATCAAACCATCCCGCCAACGGTGGGAACGTCGAACGCATTTGTCAACCAGACGGGCCGGCCGCGGGCGGTTGATTCATTTATCCTGATCTCCGCCGGCCCGGACGGGATTTATGGAACCTCTGACGACATCACCAGCTTCGGCAGTGCCTCGCAGTAGGTGAAACCAAAAATGCGAACACATAGACACCCAGACGCAAAGACAGCCGCGGAGAGCAAATTCTATCTCCGGCCACGCCGCCGTGGGTTCACGATCATCGAGTTGCTCCTGGTGATCGGAATATTACTCGTGCTGATGTCAATGTTTTTCATCGGCCTCAGATACGTCACCCAAACGGCCCAGCAGCGCGATACCAAGGCGGCCCTGGAAACGGCCAAGACGATGTTCAACGAATATCAGCAGGCGACGCATCTGAATCGCATTCCCACTGGCGTTTCGACCCTGCCGCCGTGGAGTTGGAGCTCCATCGAACAGTTACCAGCCCCGCCGCCCTGGGCGATTGGCCCAATAACGCCTCAGACGGCCTCCGCGGCGGCATCAGCCGCCTATTCAAACCCGAACGTCACTTTGGGAATCGATACGGCCGCCGTGATGTACGCCTTGGAACAGATCCCCGCGAACCAGACAATCATCAACAACCTTCCCGCGAACAAGAAGCTAGTGGCGTTTTTCCCGCTAAATGACGGGACCGTTCAGGTGACATTCCTATTGGATTCCTGGGGTAATGTGATTCTCTTCGTGCCTTCCGGAGGGCTGGCCAATGTGCGGTTCGGGGGTCAAACCTCGACAGTGACCGGGCAGTCGGCGGTGGGAACTACCCAGACGCTGGGGGGACAGCCGATCACGATCACGTCGCCGGATTCGCGCCCGTTTTTTGTTTCCGCGGGCCCGGACGGCGACGTGAGTCTGGGGGATGACAACGTCTATTCATTCCAATGAACCGATCCATGCCCAATCGTCCCCAAAAGTTTGTCCGCCCCGCACCCAGACCACAGCCCCGCATATACATGCGGGGCTTCGCCAGATCGCAACCCCGCATATACATGCGGGGCTTTGCCAGATCGCAGCCCCGCATGCACATGCGGGGCCTCCGCCGTGCGTTCACCCTGATCGAGCTGATGGTCGTTCTGTCGATCATCATCATCATCGTCGCCATCGCGGTGCCCGTCTGGAGCACGCTCAGCGGCAACAACAGCATCGCCACCGCCCAGAACCAGATCGCCTCCATGCTTGGCAACGCCCGCGCCGACGCCCTCTACAACCGCCAGATGACCGGCGTCTTCTTTTTCCTCGATCCAACCACCGGACAAACCGCGATGGCCGAAGTGCAGGCGGATTTGGAGCCGCAGACGAATCCACCAACGCCAACCACTGGATATTCTTATTCGTACACACCGGGCAATCCGGCGAGCACCGCATCACCCTTGGGCGCCGCCGCGAACAACAACGGCCCCGTCACTCCGCTGGAAATGGCCAACTATCTGCCCAACGGTGCGGCCACCACCGCTAACGGTGTCCAGCAATATGTGTTTTACCGCGATGTCTTGCTGCTCCCGTCTGGGGTCGGCGTTGCGTTATCCAATAATTCTAATCCATACAATGCGAACCCCGCGCCACCAATAGATCGTTATTTGCGCTGCGGCGTGATCATGTTCGATGCCACTGGGGCGATCACTTCGATTCCATATGGTGTTCCAGTTCTGCGGCAGACCCCATATGTGATCAACGTGAACAACAGCTTCCCCACCAACCAGAATCAGTTGGGAAAGCGTCTTGGACTTACATCCACCTCAGGCGACCTTGTCAGCCTCACGACGCCCAGCGCAGCAAATGGTTATCTTTACCCTCTTGTCTCTCAAGCGGGCCTTTTGCTCTATGACCACAGCGCTTACCTGAATCAGAGGACCACGAATTCGAGCAATCCGCCCACTCCTTTTAACGATGTCGATCTTCAGTGCGATCTGCCGGCCAACACGGCTACTGGCATCTATTTGAACAAAGTCGATGAAGAAACCTGGCTCGATCAGAACGGCGTGGCGTTTTTGGTCAGCCCGTTCAACGGCTCATTGATCAAGGCCAAATGATGTCGCAGATGCGGGAGAAAATATTCTCTATTCGCCAGCGCCGCCGTCGCGGGGGCTTCAGCTTTATCGAAGTCCTCTTCGCGGTAATCCTGCTGGGCATCGGCTTCATCATGATCGCCGGGATATTTCCCGTGGCCATCGAGCAGACCACGACAACAGCCAACGAAACCGCCGGCCAACTGGTCTGCCGCGACGCCATCCGCATGATCCAGAACGCCGCCTCCATGTACGGCGGATCGGCGCTGTTTCCCTCCACCAGTGGAACGGTTAATCCCTTGCCCTATACCCCAGGCGCCGCCAATCTCTACCAGGCCCTGGCCATCAATCCATACCCCACCTCCGATCATCGTTATGGCTGGGTGGCGTTTTACAGCCGCAGTTCGCTCAGCAGCCCCTTTGCGCAGGTATTCGTCATCGCGTTGGAGAATCCAAACTTTGCCACGTACATGGTCTCGGGGCAGACCAGTCCGGCTATCGTCACCACCGGCACGGTGCCCCCGCCGATTCCTCCCAGCCTTTACGACGGAGCCCCGCCCGCGCCGTCGGCGTCGGCGCCGTTTAGCGCCGCGACGATTACGGCCACCATAACTTCCAGCGATATAGTGACATTAGGCGGCAGCGGTTTGCGTAACCCATCGAACGCAGTGACCGGCGCGTACATGCTGGTCTCCTACGATCCTGGCATTGCATCCGGCACGCCCGCTCGCCCGGCCGGAACGCTCAATGGCCGGATCTTCCGCCTGGGCATAGACCAGCCTGGCGACAGCAATGGGACCATGTTTCAGCTTGAGCCCGGAATGGATCTGAACAACAGCAACAATGACGGCTATGAAGCGGCCCCCACAAACCCATTATTCGTCTTTATCATCGGCCGAGCGCCAACCTTAAACGGCACTCCCTCGAGCAATCCGCCCAATTACCTGTATACCGGTCCCTTCACCGGCCCCAACCAGGACATCGCCGCCATGTCCGCGGTGATCAGCGTAAACACCGCGACGAATTGAGAGATAAATGAGAGGTAAGAATTTGCCAGTTGCCAGTTATCAAAGAAGCGATCTTCGTCGCGGCTTTACGCTGATCGAGCTGATGCTCTCGATCGCGCTGGTTTTATTGCTGGTGATCGGGATCAATTACGTGTTCAAGGCCACGGCCGACGCCGTGGGGGCGGGGGAGGAGATCGGCACGATTACCCGCGACACGCAGTCGGCGCAGCCGATGATCTTCGACGACTTCCGCAACATCGCCAAGAATCCGCCCTGCTTTATCATCGCCAGCCAGATCGTCACGCAATTCCTCAACGCCGATGATGCGGCGACCGGCAGCGATCCCTATACGATCGTCTCGGACAATTCGGGGACGACGACGACGATCGGCCCCGCCGCCGGCAATGTCTCTCCCGCTCTTTACAACTATCGCAATCATCGGTGCGACATGGTGCGATTCCCCGCCCACGGTTTTTATCCCCGCCGCTCGGCCAACAACGGCTCCTTAACCAGCCCCACGACTGCCGAGGATGCGTTCATCACCATCGCCCACGCCGCCCTTCCGGAGATAAGCAACCCCAGCGTCTACCTCGGCCCGACCAACGACAAGACCAGCGTCACGCTGGCCACGCAGCGCGTCGGCGCTTACGCCTCCGATTGGGCGCTGGCTCGCAGCATTCTCCTGATGAAGGATCTCAGTTCGATTGCGGCTGAGACACCTAACGACGTTTATTACCCCGTCCAGGGTGCCGCGGTTCCTCCTTACGCCGCCAACATCGCGCCGCTGGGCTTTAACTCGCCGGACAACAACAGTACCCCAGCCAATCAGACGCTCGTTCAATCCTCGCGGTACGACCTGGCAGCCATCACGATCGAGCAATTCCGCCGGCAAATCGCCGACAGCCTCATTCAATGGCGCAATGGCGGATACGGCACCGCCAACGGGACCATCACTAATCTGTGGTGGAACCCGCTGATCTACACCTGGCCGGCCTCCCAGCAAGGGTTCTCTCCCGTGGTGCTGGAGACCGGAAACCCCCCGACCGGAACCGGATCCATCATCCCTTATTCATATTACGCCCTGGGCGGGGGGGAGCCGCCAACGTACAATTTTATCCAGCCCGCCGGTGCGCCGGCCATGCCCGCGCCTGATCTGACGCGGATGCAGTGCAATCCGCTGATCCAGACGCCGCTAACAGCGCAGGCGGTGGCGCAGATGGCGCCCTATTTCCTGCAGCATTGCAGCCAGTTCATCGTCGAATACGCCGGGGATTTTATCCAGCAGGACAATAACCCGCTGAGCACTGATCCCAACGCCGGCGCCATGACGGGCATTGGCCCTGATGGCCAGATTGATTACGTCCTGGACGCCAACGGTAATAAGCGCATTCGCTGGTACGGCATGCCACGCAGCTTTTACAATGGGCCCAACCCTAATGTCGCGAATAATCCCGCGATCATCCGCGGATTCGATCCGGGCGGTGATCCAACGGGCCTCAAGCTCATGATCGGCACTCAAATCGCAGCGAACCTCACGGATTTCGTCGATGTGATCCCGCTTCGCGATTACTGGTATTTATACGCCGCTGTTTTCGCCGGTTCGGCCCCAGGCAGTCTAGCGACGCCACCGTGGGAGGTCGATGTCAATTTCGACCCGACCAGAGATTACGCGACCACTCCGGGCTCCAATATCGCCTACACGGGCAATCCCTTCCACACGAATGCCCAGAACAACGCCCGCTACGCCTGTGCCTGGCACGACGACATGCCGGCGATGATTCGCATACTCATCAAGGTGGACGATCCGAACAATAAGATCAAGGACGGTCCGTGGTACGAATATGTGTTTAAACTGAAATGAATTGCATTCTTCCGCCTCGCAACCCAGCGGTGATTTATGCTAAAGCCCAGACTAACAAAAAATCGACGCGCCTCCGTGCTGATCATCGTGATCGTCCTGCTGCTGCTCCTGGCCATCCTCGGAGCGGCGTATATCTCCACGTCCCGCGGCGATCGGCTCAGCTCCGCGCAGAGCGTGCTCAACGCCCAAACCGATTTCGACACCCAGGGCATCGCCGATCTGGTCGCCGGCACGATCGTCGATGATTTGAACGACTATGTGCCCACAAACGGAGGCGCCGCCGTCCCCACGTTCAGCCAGAATCTGCGCTATCCGGTGTATAACCTCAGCACCGTCAACCCATCCCCGCCGCCCGCCAACCTCACCAGCACGACGATTTATCGCAACAGCTATCTTGGAACATTCAACTCCGCGTGCACATACAACACTGGCGACATCGTCAGCCCCGTCACGGCAGCTAATACGCCAGCTACCTTCTATGTGTGCAACACTCCTGGCACAATCGCCGGTCCGCCGGGCGGCGGTTGGACGCTGACTAATCGCTGGCCCGGCGTCACCGCCGCCGGCGCAACCGTCACTCCGAACGGCGATGGGTTCCAGCCCTGGCTGGCCGATCGAATTCCAGTGAGCACAGATTCGGGCGAGATCTGGCCCAATATCACACAGTCGTTGATCACACCCAGCGGAGCCACCGCTCCCGTGGCGACCTCCATTCTTGGCACGCTCACTGCAACGAGTACGACAACATTTGAGTCCCCCGACGGCACACAGGTACCAGCGGCTGCGCAATATACCAATGTCGTGCCTACAGCCTTGACGGGTGGCGCCGGTTCCGCCGGCGCAGCACACGACCCCAATCTCGCCAACGACGGCACCAATGTTCCCGCGCTGAGCGTTACTGGAACAAGCGTCACCGCCACGGTCATTGCCGGCGACGCCGACAATGACGGCATTGCCGATAGCCTGCTCTTCCGCATCCCCGGCGCTTACTTCGACGGGCTGACCTGGTACGCCGCCGTGCGAATCATCGACAACAACTCCGCCATCAACGTCAACACGGCATTTAGCCGGGACAATGAATATACGCTCACATCGGCAGGGGCGGGAGCGGCGCCAACACTGACCCAGATCAATAATTACTACGGCTTGTTTCAAACCAGCGTGGGATTGTGGGAGCTGCTGGCCCAGCTTGGCGATGCGGCCACGCCGCCGGCCCAGTTGGCCGCGCTAAATAAATATCAGTATGGGAACAACCAGACGGCGCCCAACAACTTTCCCCTGGACGAAAGCACCCCCACAGTTCCCGGCGGCGCGCCCAACACGCGCAACGATTACCAGTACATCACGCTGGGCGACGCCCTCTATCACGGCCTGGCCCGCCGCCTGGCCAATCCCGCGATTGACTACTCCAGCGCCGCCAATGTCTATTACCGTTATCAGGCCTTGCCCCTCAGCGATGAAGCGGCGCTGGCATCGCATTTCTGTCTCAAGACCACCAATTCATCCGGCATGGCGCAGTCGCTGATCGAACAATTGCTGCCCACCGTGCTTTGGACGAATGCTCCGACGGTTGGAAGTTATGATCCGTCCAACGTCGCAAATTGGTTTAGCCAGAATTTCTCGCTGAACAGTGGGACGTCGTTCGCGCGCTCGTACCTGGTGACGCGCAATCCAGTCTCCAACTATGTCCAGCCGGTCTTCGATGCCATCAACATCGGCGAGCCCATTAACCCGCGCATGCTCCCCTGGGGCACGGGGACTAATTATTCAGGTGGAACCACCGCAAACTACAACCATTACAAGGGCGTCTGGGTCAGCAGCACCAACTACGTGGTCAACGATATTGTTGCGTACCCGGTGAAATACAACCCGGCCGGCGGAGCCAACGCATTTACCTTCGCCGGGCCCGGCAGCTTCGTGGCCCCCACGCCGGGTTACTCTTTCACTTATATTTGTGTGACTCCCAATTCAGCTCAGCCCCCGCTTTCTGGCACGGCCAACGCCAACAGCGCCAATCCGATGATCGTCAATACCGCAAATTGGCATCTCCAGCCCTGGACCAATCATCCGGTCAAGGCCAACGTCAACACCGCGCCGTTCGCGGAGCTATTCCGCGCATTCTGGTGCGTAATGGCCGGCAATCCCGCCGCCGGGATTAACCAGCCGCCATTCAACAACGGCGTGCCGTACAGCACCGCCGCCAATCCCCTGCCGGTAGCCCCGTGGGATTACAATCCCTACGACCCCACCGCCACTTATCCGGTCGGGGCTACGCCCCCCACTTCGGGCCAGTCTTCCGGCTTTCGATGGCACCAGTTCCGTTCACCCCTGCGTGATCCGACAACCAATTCAGGCGCGCCGCCCAGCACGGCGGGCAACGCTGCCGTTGTTTGGATGGATCCGACCAACGTTGCGATATTGCGCTCGGCCATCGCGGCGGTGAATACGCTGGGCCTGCGCGACCAGTCACAAAACGTGATCAGCCGCCAGGTGCCAATCCAGGTGTACAACAGCACCGCCACCCAGTTGTCGCCGGCGGCCAACATATGGAACGCCGAGGCCACCGTTTTCAGCGCCTCGCCCCAGCCGTTCATTACCGAGGTATTCGCCACCAATGACCAGGCGGTGGGTCCCGCCGGATACGTTGGCATTGAATTGTACAACCCATATCCGTTCTCGATGACGATGACCAATTGGCAGGTCGCGGTGATTAACCGCTTGCCGACGGGAGCCCCAAATCCATATCCGGAAATGGCGGTGTCCCAGCTTTCACCGAATCCACTCGGCGTTGCAAACGGCGCCAATTTCGCCTTTACAATCCCCGCCTATAGTTATGCCCTGCTGGAGAATTTACCGGTTGCCGGCGACACGAATACCGGCAATGCCGGCAACGCGGTCTCCCGCCCCGCCGCCATCGCGAACGCGAATCTGCCCTTAGCGGGCCCGCCGACATCTCCGGCGGCATACATCCATGTTTATGTCAACAATCTTCAAAATGTAATGGCCGGCGGCCCGGCGCCGGGGGCCAGCGGCGGGGAATTCGTTCTCCTGCGGCCAAGGCGCGCCGACGGCACTTATACAAATCCCAACCAAACGGTCCCCGTCGATCCGTTCAATAATTATGGCGAGGGATCAGTTTCGGCTCCGAATTATTATGACATGGTTCCGATCGATTCTTATGACTTCACCGGCCTGTCACAGGGCGGCACCGTTTTCGCGTGGAGCTACATCCGCCAAAAGCCCCCGTTTACATCGCCGCCAACGCCTCCCACGGCGAATTTATTCCTCGCGACCAATGGTGGCGCTTACGTCGGCAACGCCGCCAGCGGCACGCCGCGGCAGCAAGTGAATGCCCAGCCATATCCGACGGAAGTAGAGGCAACCGATCAGCCAGGATCGTTCACGACCATGGTCCCGGCCTTTGGCCTCCAATTCCCCACCACCGGCGCAGCTACGCCGCCGTTTCCCGCGTTCCCGCCTATCCAGATTTACAACACAAACACCGTGCCCGCCAACAGTCCTAACGCAATCGCGATTACCACCTCAAACGGCACGGTTGCTTCCACTGCTCCCAGAAGCCCTCCGGAGGCTTACCCCTTCGGGTTGTTTGCCCGCAATGGGGATATGCTCAATATCCCGTTCATCGGCGCGTATCGCATCCGCAGTGGAAACTACAGTCTGGCAGGAAGCGCGGCGTCAGGCAACAACCCCGCCATACCCGGCGGCACCTTCACGCCCGACAACCCCGCCCTTGTCGTCGAAATGAACTCACTGCCTATGGATTGCGCGTTCGCAGATGACGGCGATAGCGCGCTGAGTTATCCACCGCCAGGGGCGGCGCCCCCGGCGACCGCCGATGACTCGTATGAAAACATTGGCCGTTTCTATCCCACGACCGCCCGGTTGGTGACCGCCGTCGGCGCACCGCCGGCGCCGTCGCCGGGGCTAGACTACTATTTCTGGACCAGGCGGCTCTTCGACTACCTGACGGTGCAGTCCAACGACAATGATTACATGCCCAATTTCGATCCGGATCCCATCGATGATAATGGAAGTCCGCCGCCCCAAAGCTATTTCGCCGGACCGGTGACGCAGGTGTATAACGCCGACGGCGCCGCCCCGGACCAGACGAATCAGGACAACGTCGGGGTTGAAGGGCTGATCAACATCAACACGGCCTCGGCTCAAGTTTTAAGCCTGCTGCCACTGGTGACCAAAGGCGACGATCCCAACGGCTGGCAGGCCGATTGCACCACCGTCGCGGGGAACATCGTTACTTATCGCAACCAAAATGGGCCGTTCATGTCGATTTACGATTTGAATAAAGTTACGGGATTCCAGACCGCCAACGGCAAGATCACGATCGGCACTGCCAATATACCCGCGACTGCGGGCGCGATCGTCACCCCGGGGGTCGACAATACGCTTACATCAGTGAATGGTTTATTGACCCCGCCGGACCTTGCGTTTCCCAACGTTACGCTAACGGCCTCCAATAATCTGACCGAAGACTACCAATCCGACAACGCCGTTCTCAATCGCATCAGCAACATGATCACGACCCGCTCGGACACCTTCACGGTGTATATCGTGGTCGAAGGCTGGCAGAACGCGATCCTGCCGGGACAGGGACCGCCGACGGGGGCTTTGCCGCAACTGAAGGTCGTGCGGCACTACGCATTCATTGCCGATCGCAGCGCCATCAACCAGGACCCCTCAACGCGATTCCTGCGAACGCTGACCGTGCCGAATAATTGATCGGTGAAGCTATTTCCCCGTCGCGCCGCTCATGAACGCCGCGATGTCGCGCTTCAGCTTGGCCAGCGACGGTGGGTCGTGGTAGATCATGTGGCCGGTGGGGTAAAAAGTCTGCGTTACGTTGGCCCGCAGGCGGCCGGTTGGGTCGAGGTGGTCGAAAGTGTAATCGGCGCCCAGGAATGGCGTGGCCAGGTCGTCGTAACCGCTGGCGACCAGAACGCGCAGATGCGGGTTGTCCAGCATCGCCTGCCGCAGTGAATGGGTCACGTCCAGGTATCCCATGCCGCCTTTGCCAAAATCCCACGGGCCGACCCGGCCGCTCAGCACTTCGTAGGGCAGGTCCGTTTCAAATTTCAGTTCGCGCCGCACGTAATCGTTGAACGTGCCGGAGTAAACCGGCAGATACAGCGAAAAACTCGGATCGTAATCGGCATTCTGATCCGCCGGGTTGGGGTCTTCGCCGGTGATGCGGGCGTCGAATCGGCCAATGATCAGCCGCTGATCGCTCAGCAGGTGCTTGCGGAACAGGGTGGGATCGATGCGCAGATTGGCCTTATCAATCAGCTCGGCCGGCAAACCGGTGTAACGCGTCAGGCGATCGATGACATCCGCCCGGGCCGGGCCGCTCAGCCCACCGCCCTGGGCCAGGGCCGTGAGATAATCGCCCATCGCATAACGGCTCACCTCGTCGCGCAGCTTATCCGGGTCGGCGGCCTTTAGCTTCTGGTGATACAGAGCGATCGACGTGTAGGACGGAAGATAAAGCGCATAGGGCAGATCGTTCCCCTCCGCCGGCGCGAGGGTTTGAAAATTCAGCACCGTCGAGATCAGGATGATCCCGTTCAGATCGATGCCGTATCGATCCAGCAGGTGGGCCGACAACCCGGCGGCGCGCGTGGTGCCGTAGCTTTCGCCGGCCAGGAATTTTGGGCTGCTCCAGCGCTCGTAGCGGCTCAGGTAAAGACGGATGAAATCGCCGACGGAATCCAAATCCTGTTGAACGCCGTAAAACTCGTCGGGCTTCTGTCCCTCCGCCGGGCGGCTGTATCCGGTACCGACGGGGTCGATGAAAACCAGGTCGCTCAGGTCGAGCCAGGTCTGATCGTTCTGGATCAATGCATGTGGCGGCGGGCCGGGGATTCCGTTTTCACCCAGCTGCACCCGGTACGGCCCAGCCGCCCCTAGATGCAACCACACCGCCGCCGCGCCGGGCCCGCCATTGAAAACGAACGTGATCGGCCGGGTGCTGGGTTGATCCGCCGGCTGCTTGACGTAAGCGACGAAGAAGAAATCCGCCCGCGGTTTGCCTTGCTCGTCCTTCATGGTGATCGTCCCAGCCGTCGCCTCATAATTAATGGTGGCGCCGTTGAGCGTGACGGAATGATGGGTGACGCAAAGCTTGTCCTGCGGATGGTCCGAAGGGGCGGTGGAAGGCGCGGTGGAGGACTCGGGGGAGGACTCAGAGGAGGGCTCGGTAGACCGATGCCGCTGCGCCGTCGCCGCCGATGCGGCCAACGCCAAAATCACCGCAATCAAAGTCCAGCGTTGCATGGGTTGGGATGATAGCAGAAAAAAGTTGCAAGGTGGTTATCACCGCCTCGCTCGCAACTCGCAACTTTTTAGCGTACATTCGCGCGAGAATGATCGTCACCCAGACCATCGCCGATTGCCGACAGCAACGGGCGCAGCTTGGCCGCATGGCCCTGGTGCCGACGATGGGCGCGCTGCACGTTGGGCACATGTCGCTGATCGACATCGCCCGCAAGCACGCCCCGCACGTGGCGGTAAGCATTTTCGTCAACCCGACGCAATTCGGACCGCGCGAGGATTTTGAGAAATATCCCCGACCCATCGAGCAGGATCTGGCCAAGTGCGAGGCCGTCGGCGTGGATATGGTTTTCCGTCCGTCCGAAGCGCAGATGTATCCCAAAGGCGCCCCTCCCGAGGTAACGGACGTGAACGTGGACATGCCGGCGCTCAGCGGTGTTCTTGAAGGCCGCGTCCGGCCCCACCATTTCAAGGGCGTCTGCCAGATCGTCGCAAAACTCTTCAACATCATGCGACCCAACGTCGCTTGCTTTGGCCAGAAGGATTATCAACAGCTTCGCATCCTGAGCGCGATGGTTGAGGCGTTGAATTGGCCGATCGAGATCGTCGCGTGCCCCACGGTTCGCGAGCCCGACGGCCTGGCGATGAGCAGCCGCAACCAATATCTCACGCCGCCGCACCGGCAGCGCGCCCTGGCCATCAGCAAAGCGCTATTTGCCGCCCGCGAGGATTTCGCCAAGGGCGTGCGGCAGGCCAACCGATTGGTGGCGACCATTCAGAACATCCTCCTGGAAGGCGGCGTCCAGGGACGCGTGCCGCTGCTGATCGACTACGTGGCGGCGGTCGACGCGCAGACACTGCGCAATATCGAAGTGGTGTCGGCTCCCACCGTGCTGGCCGTTGCGGCGCGGATCGCCGCCACACGCTTGATCGATAACGTGATCCTCAGTCCCTGACGGTTGGCTAATGCTTCACGAGCTTTTTCGACTTCAACTGTTCGGTCACCAGATTCCGGTCTTTGGCTACGGCTTCATGCTCGTGGTCGCATTTGTGGCGTGCGTGCAATCGGCGCAATGGCTGGCCCGGCGAATGGGAATTGATCCGGAGCTGGTCGTCAACGCGGTGCTGATCGCGCTGGTCTGTGGCATCATCGGCGCCCGCGCGTGCAGCGTGCTGGAGAATTTCCGGCAATACACGCAGAGCCGGTCGATCTGGGCGGGCCTTCTCAACGTGATCAACATCCGTGAAGGAGGTTTAACATTTTACGGCGGATTTTTGCTGGCCACGCCCTGCTGCATCGCCTATGCCTGGTGGCATAAGGTGCCGATCCGCCGCGGGATGGACCTGGTCGCGCCGGTTCTGATGATCGGATTAGGCTTCGGTCGCATCGGGTGTTTCCTCAATGGCTGCTGTTACGGCGAGCAGTGCGATCTGCCCTGGGGCGTGCGATTCCCGTATTACAGCTACGCCTACCTCGAGCAGTTCGACCAGGGAAAATTGATACCCCCACCCCCGCTGTTGGCGGGAACCAC
>Ga0182024_10016184_pt1 | contig 14176 bp, 13 predicted proteins | sample P32metaG_FD_120480 | JGI IMG/M metagenome (GOLD analysis project Ga0182024, IMG submission 120480) | Permafrost microbial communities from Stordalen Mire, Sweden - P3-2 metaG (Illumina Assembly) | ecosystem: Environmental > Terrestrial > Soil > Wetlands > Permafrost | place: Sweden: Stordalen... | reverse complement strand
GGCTGCTGGACGGGCTTGCGTTTGCCGAGAGCCATGGGCCAAGATCCTCCGTGAAGCGAAGTTCGCAGATTAGCGCCCTCCCCTCACGGATTCCAGTGGATAAGTGGGTTTCGCCACGGGCTGATAGGGGCAGTTCCGGCAGCCGGTATCGCAGCAGGAATTCCGGGCGGCAAGAAACTCGCGCGACAGCGCCCCCTCCTCATCGAGCAGCGCCAGAAGCGTGGTCCCACACGCCCGGCATCGCTCCCGGCCCGCCGCATGCTCGGTCGTGACGCAGGTCGGGCAAAAACGCAGGGTTCGATGCGGCATCGGGCAATACCTTAACGTGCAAGTTGCCGTTCACGAAAAGCCATCAACTCGACGGTGAAATATGCCGGTAGCGTTTTAACCTGAAATCGATACAGATTCCTGCCGGATCGGCGTTCCGCATTCCGGGCACACGCCGCTGGTGTTGCCGGCAAGGTCGTACTTGCACTCGCTGCAGTACCCCACGCGTGAACGCTTTGGCCATCGTCGCCACACAAAAACGAATAGCTTCACCGCTGACGGCAACGCGAATAGAAGGAAAAGCCCGAGAAACGGGGCGTCAACTGACCAATTCGTTCCTACATGCGTCAGGAACTGATGCCCGGCGGACACCGACCCCGTGAACCATGGGGAGTGAGCCACTCGAAATCCCAAGAACTCAAACGACGGGCCGGAGGGGATCGCCAGTTGCCAGCGAACGAATGCACGGGTGTTTTCCTGCGGCGGGCTAACGACCGGCGAAGCACTCGGCCGCAAGATGTTTAACCGTAGGATTCGATGCTTCTCCACCGAAAGGAAGAAGGTCCCTCTGCCGTGATTCGGCCAGGGGGAAATCGGCATGATCCACAGTACCACCGTCGCCAGGCACAGCAACAGCGACAGCACACACGCGGCAGTGAACAGGCGGGAAATCATGCAGCCGCCTTCACCGGAATCGGCGTGCCGCATTCAGGACAGCGGCCTTTGCTGGCGCGAAGGTCGTATCCACAGCGAACGCAATAGCCACTTCGCCGCAGCCTCGCGCGGCGAATCCGTTCACCAACGGCCCAAACGAGCCACGCGAACGGCAATAACAACGTGGCCTCCACCAGCACGCTACAGCGAATCGAACGGCTGATAGCCGGCACATACGTTCCATGCCTCAGTTCACTCCGCAGTTGGAGTTGCAGGCTCATGCCGCGCAGTTCGGCGGATTCCACCCGAGCTTCTGCCGCGACCATCTGATCAACAAGGTCGTCCTTGCTCTTCTCGAATCTGTCGGGACGCCGTTGCCACTGCGAGCGAAGTCGAGAGGCCGTTGCGCGGAAGGGTAACGCCTCCTGCCCGGTGGCTTGCAAAGCACGGAGGCGCAGTGCATTTTGATTCTCCATGAACAACGAGCCGTCTCGAACGGCCATTTCCCACAGCGTGCCGTCGCGGCGGTGGAAGTCGTACAGAGCCGCTCGCCGGTAACTTTTCATCCAGAAAACGGTCGTTGCGATGCACAGCAGCAGCGACATCACAGACGCGGCAGTGAACAGGCGACGGATCATGCAGTTGCCTTCATCGGGATCGGCGTGCCGCATTCAGAGCAGCGGTCCTTGCTGGCGCGGAGGTCGTAGCCGCATTCGGGGCACCGGCCGGCGGCGATTCGCACCCGCCGTCGATGCCATCTCGCAGCCCACAGCATGGGGATCACGCACGCGGCGACGACCAGCGTCCAGTCGGGGATGACATACCGGACAACCGCCGGCGGCCCTTGGGTTAGGAGCGCGTACAGCTTCCGGTCGATCTGAATTTGATTGGCGATATAGGGGTCGGAGTCCGCCTCGCCGCGGCCCGCGTAAGCCGGCGTCGCGTTTCTTAACTCGTCGATCGCCCGGCTCCTGGCATCCTCGAAAGCCAGCAATTGGGGATGGTTGTCAATTCCCACCCGCCCCCGATCCGATGCCAGGGCGTATGCCATGCCGCGCCAGCGGAATCCGATCTCATCCCGCCGTTCGTCGCTCCGCGTCCACAGGGCCAGAGCCCCGATGCAAAGCAGCAGCGACAACACCGACGCAGCCATGAACAGGCGACGAATCACGGCGGCATCTTACCACCGATACGAGCCTGTCGAACCCGAATTCGCCGCCGCCCAACAGGACGTGCGAGTCATCTTTGGCAACAAAGATGACAACGTCGCATCGGCTGTAAATCGAGGCGGATCGTGGCGGCGGCCGGAACATGAAGTAGTTCTCGGCTGGAACCGAATGCCCCATCCCGCCGTTTTGGGTCGCGTATGTGCGGCACTGGCATCAGCTTACTTCATCTTACCGTTCCCCGCCGTTCTCACCGGGATTCTCTTCACGTCGTCAGGCTCAGACCAAGTCAAAAGCGCGTTCCAAATCCGTGACTAGGAAGTGTCCGTAATCTCGACCCGCAATTGTCGATGGCTCTCGTCTTGAGAATCAACGTGAAATCTTTGGCCGACGCCGCGTCATACTATTGAAAGAGGAACTATGCCTATGCCGTATCGCTCAATCATCGTCGTGTGCGCCCTTGGGCTGCTCACCTCATCAATCTCAGCCAGGGCGGCCGCTCCCGCCTCGCAGCCTTCGGCGGATGCGTGGCCGCTTTACCAGCGGGCCATCGCCCGGGTGTTGGGCGGGCACACCGCCGGTATTTATTCGCCAGCCGAGTCAAACCTGGTGTACGCGGAATATCCTCCATATCCGCCGCAATGGCATCAACTGGAGAACTCGGCCTACGAATTCAACGCGACGGCCTTCGCAAAGGCGCGGGCGGCGCGGTCGCGGGACATTGCCAATTGGCCGGCGTTGCAGCGGGATGCCGCTGGCAGGATCGACATGAGCTACATCAACGGCTGCCGCGCGCTGGCCAACGAGGTGGCCGACGCGGCGCTCCAGGAGCACCTGCGAGGCGATGACGCCGCGGCGATCGAGCGATTCAAAGACCTGCTGCACCTGGCCGACCTGCTGGACGGCCCAAGAGATCCCAAGATCATCCGGTCACTGGTAGCAATCGGTGTCCGCGCGGTCGCGATGAGCCGGATGGAGGTGATTATCGCCGACGTCGCGCTCACCACTGATCCGGCCGACAAGAAAGAGCTTCAGGTCGCCACCGCTACGGACCTAATCCGCCAGGTGTTCAATGTGAACGATGCAGCCCAGCGATACGAAAACCTTTTCAGGAAGTCGCAGGCCGAAGAGCAGTGGACCACCGCCCATCGCGACCGGGCCGTCGTTCAGCTGCATCGAGCCCAGATGGAGATGAACCTCGCGGCAATGTCGCTGGCCTGCCACCTATTCCGTCTCGACAAGCACCGTTGGCCAGCCACCGTCGAAGACGTGACGACGTACCTTCCGGCGCGGCCGCGCGATGCGTGGGGTCCGATGGGTTATGTCGTCGTCCGGCTCGACCAGCCCGGCGCCCCCGAGCGTCCGCTGGTCTATTCGCGTTGCGACGCCAATGGCGAGCTGTTTTATCCCACGAACGAGCCGCAATACTCCTGGTTTCCAGGTGTCGCCCCCAATCACAAACAAGGCGGGCAGTTCCGCGACGTGTCCTGTTGGGTGCCCGCCCATCCCAACCCTGCTCCCACGACCCAGCCGCTTGGGGAATAAAACCGAACCACGATCAAGGGACGTTCCGAATCGACGATTATGAACGTCCCTTGGATTGCTGCGCCGCCTATATTACTTCGCCTCGCTTTATTCGCTGCCGGGCGTCGTGACACGCCAGCCGTTTGACTCCGTGCGCCGTTTCGATTCGACCACAATCCCCCGCACCCCTGAACATATCGATTACGTAATTAAGGTAGTCCGCGATTTAGCAATAATATGATAAAACGTCCAAGAAAGGTAACATTTGGATGCATTGTGCAACATTTGGAGGGCCGGCGAACGTTGCTTTGGCTGTACGTTCGATTCTGCCGATGCAGGAAAGGGACGTGAGTGTTGCGTGCGGGCATCATTCCCGCCGGGTCGCTGGGTGATTCCGCCATCGTCTGAAGAGGAACGGCCAGATGTTGCAAGCCAATACACCGACCAAGCCGCGGCTGCTGATATTGGATGAGGACCGGATCATTCTGCAGTCGCTCGGGCAGTTTCTGCGGCGGGATGGGTATGAGGTGCGGACGACGGATCGGCCGGAAGATGCGATGGCGATCCTCGAGTCGGGGCAGACCGAGCTGTTGCTGGCGGACATCAACATGCCGGGGATCAAGCCGGCCGAGTTCCTCCGCGATCTGCGGCGCAGGTTCGCGCACGTCGTCACCATCGTCATCACAAGCTATGGCTCGATCGAGGGCGCGGTCGAAGCGACCAAGATCGGGGCGTTTGATTATCTGACCAAGCCGATCGTGGACGAGGAGATTCGCGTCGTTGTCGAAAAAGCGGCCCGGCAGCAGTCGCTGCTCTTTGAGAATCAATCGCTCAAGCAGCAGCTCGATTTGCGCTTCGGGCTGGAGAACGTGATCGGGCACGATCAGAAGATGCTCAAGATCTTCGACCTCGCTACCGCGGTGGCCGACAGCCGCACCACTGTGCTGATGACGGGGGAAAGCGGGACGGGCAAGTCGCTGCTGGCGCGGGCGATTCATCATCGGTCGCCGCGAAGGGACAAGCCATTTGTCGAGGTGAGTTGCGGCGCGCTGCCCGAGACGCTGCTGGAATCGGAATTGTTCGGGCACGTGAAGGGCGCGTTCACCGGCGCGACCGGCGACAAGCCGGGCCGGTTTATGGTTGCTGAAGGCGGCACGCTGTTTTTGGACGAGATCAATTCCGCCTCGCCTGGGATGCAGGTGAAGTTGCTGCGGGTGTTGCAGGAGCGGGCCTACGAACCCGTCGGCAGCACGCAGACGCGCACCGCCGACGTGCGGGTGATCCTGGCCAGCAACGTGGATCTGGCGGCGCTGGTCGCGCAGCAGCAGTTCCGCCAGGACCTGTACTACCGAATCAACGTCGTGAATATCAAACTACCCGGGCTGCGCGAACGGCCCGGCGATGTCGCCCTGCTGGCGGGGCATTTCCTGCGGCAACTGTGCAAGGAGATGGGCCGCGAAATTCTCGGCTTCACGCCCGCGGCTTTGGCGGCGCTCCAAAGATATGCCTGGCCCGGCAACGTGCGCGAATTGGAAAATGCCGTCGAGCGCGCGGTGGTCTTGTGCCGCAAACCGCAGATCGATTTGGAGGATTTGCCCGAGTCCCTCCAATCCCTTGCCGCCGTGCCGACGGTGGCGCGAGCGGGTGATGAGTTCTACGATAGACCCCTACCGCTTGAGGTGGCACTGGAGACCCCCGAGCGTCGCATTATCGAGTCGGCCCTGAGGCGCAATGCGTGGAACCGTCAGGCGACCGCTTCCGAACTCGATATCAACCGCACCACCCTCTACAAAAAGATGCGCAAGTACCGGCTGGACATCGGCGAATCGAACTAACCGCCGGGGCCGCGCAGACGCATCCGGAAAAAAAGTTGAAAGAAGCTGGGAGCTTGCTTGAATATTGAGAGTTGTGGTGTAAGATTATTCGTGTTAAATGAATGTCCTTGCCGATGAACGTCAAGGGCGTAGCTGAGCCAAGAGGGCTCCGTCGGCTAACCGCCTGCGGAGCTTTTTTTGTCGGGGGTTTCCCCGGAGAAGGTCCCCCCCCTCCTTCTCCACCCCCCGACAATTAAACTACTTCTCTCAACCGTCCGGCCTCCCCTCCGGACGCCTCCCCAAAGTTGAGAGCCCCTGAGCCGCGGATCCCCCCGTCCGCGGCTCTTTTTATGCGCCGACGATTGGACTTTCCCGATCGCCGTGGCAAACCGCGGATATTGCCGGTCATACGCTAGACGGGCGGGGGCGGCGACGTTACGTTACTGCCCCAAATTGGAAAGGAGCCGTGGAATGGCTAAGCCCCGCCGCCGACGCAAGGTTGGCAGCAAGAAGCGCAAGGCCCGCCGCGACCGCCGCAAGCGGTAGTCGGCTGGTAATTAGAACCGGACGCGCCGCAGCGGCGTGCTGCTGCGGCGCGTCCTTTTTTCTTCATAATCTCTTTGTAGCGAGAAGCCTCCGCCCCGCCGCTTGCCCTTCGCGGCGCGCTGCCCTTTGGCCCCTCCGCGAAGGGCAAGCGGCAGCGCAGCTTCCCTTAAACCGGCGTCGTGCTCATGGCGTCCGGGAGACACCCACGATGTCGGAACTGTTTGCCGACCGATTACTCGATGCCATCCAGCGCAAAGGCGCGCCGGTGTGCGTTGGAATCGATCCGATCTTCGAGATGCTCCCCGATGCGATCATCGGTGACTCGGCGCGTCGCACCTCGGAGGATCCCGAAGCCGCGATCGATGCGATTTTCGCGTTCACCACTTCCGTCCTGCGCATCGTCGCGCCGCTGGTGCCGTGCGTGAAGTTTCAGTCGGCGTATTTCGAGAAATATCACTGGGAGGGCGTCGAGGCGTATTACAGCCTGATTGCCGAGGCTTCGGAACTGGGGCTGCTGGTGATCGGCGACGTCAAACGCGGCGACATCGGAAGCACCGCCTCGGCCTATGCCGCGGCGCACCTGGCCGACATCAGCTTTGAGGAACAGCAGGACGTCATCATCCCCGACGCCATCACGGTCAACCCCTTTTGCGGGCTCGACACGATCGAGCCGTTTGTCAAAACGGCAAAGGACTACGACAAGGGATTATTCGTCCTGGTCCGCACCAGCAATCCCGGCTCGGCAGAATTGCAGGATGTGAAACTGGCTGACGGGCGAACGTGGTCAGAGATGCTGGCCGAAAAGCTCGCGACTATCGCTCGCGACCCGGCACTTGTCGGATCGCACGGATTCAGCTCGCTGGGCGCGGTCGTCGGCGCGACCCAACCCCAAACGATGCAGAGCCTGCGGGAGAAGCTGCCGCAATCGATCTTTCTGCTTCCGGGCTATGGCGCGCAGGGCGCCACCGCGGACATGACCCGAGCCGCGTTCATCAATGGCAAGGGCGCAATTGTTTCGGCCAGCCGCAGCATCCTCTACGCTCACCGCGAAGCCAAATACAGCCAGCGCTTCGACCAATGGGAACACTGCGTCGAGCAGGCGGTGCTTGATATGAAGCAGGATTTGGCCAACGTGCTGGGTCGGTGAGGGTTTTCTCGTATCGCCGCTTGCGGCTTCGCGGACGAAGGGACGTGCCGCTACGGGAAACTTAGTCCCCAGCGATTTCGAGTTTCATCGTTCGCGAAGCCGCAAGCGGCGATCGGAGAAAAGCACGACTTCAACTTTCCTAGCCCGCCAATGACCCCTTCGTGCTTGGCACCTGATCATTTCTCGGATCAAGCGACGCCGCTTGTCGAATGGCCCGCGCCGCGGCTTTGAAGATCGCCTCGGCGATGTGGTGGTTATTCGTGCCATAGGGCACGTTGATGTGCAGGTTCATCCGCGCGTTGGTGCAAAGCGCCTTGAAGAACTCCTCGATCAGCTCGACCGGAAAGACGCCGATCGATTCCCCGACATATTTGACGTTATAAACAAATGCCGGGCGGCCCGAGAGATCGACGGCGACCTGGGCGAGGCTTTCGTCCATCGGCACCATCGCCCAGCCATAGCGATTGATCCCGCGCTTGTCGCCGACGGCACGTTCGAGGCATTGCCCGATCACGATGCCGACGTCTTCGACGGTGTGATGCGAGTCAACTTCCAAGTCCCCTTCCGCGCTGATCGTCAGATCCATCAAGCCGTGGCGGCCCAGCAGGTCGAGCATGTGATCGAAGAATCCGACGCCGGTATGAATCGACGAAGTGCCCGAGCCGTCGAGGTCCAGCGCGACTTCGACTTTCGTCTCTTTTGTCTCGCGACGAATCTGTGCGGTTCGATTGGCCATCTATGCTCATTCTCGGCTGAATGCGGTCATAAACCACAGAGGGCACAGTTTGCACTCAGCAAGTGACAAAGAAGAGATATAACCGCAGATTGCACAGATTTACGCAGATTTGAATGCATTTAATCTGCGAGCATCTGCGCAATCTGCGGTTATATCTCTTCTGTTTTTCGCTTCTTTCCCGTGCGCTCTACGTATCCTCTGTGGTTGAATCGTTGGTTCAGACCGCCGCCGCCCGAGCTGGGGGCGTGCGGACGTTGGCCGGTTCTGGGGGCGATTTTTCGTTGAGTTCCAAACCTTTGATCCCGCCGAGCAGGGCGTTGTTTTCCTGGCTGGTGCCGATGGTGATGCGGATCTTATCGGTCAGTCCGGGGAGATTGAAAAATCGAACGAGGATGCCCTGGTCCTTCAACCCAATGTACGCCTCGCGGCCTTTGCCATCCGGGACGGTGGCAAGGATGAAGTTGGCCTGGCTGGGAAGCACCGTCCATCCGAGCTGCGTGAGCTCCGACGAGACCCGCTGCCGCTCGGCACGGATGTGGTCCCAGCCGCGCTTGGCGTGGTCCTGATCCGTGATGGCCGCCGTGGCGGCAAGCGTGGAGATCGCATCGCAGTTGTAACTGTCCTTCACCTTCATCATCTGCTCGATCACCTGCGGCTGCGCGACCGCAAACCCAAACCGCAGGCCCGCGAGCGAATAGGCCTTGCTGAGCGTGCGGGAAATAATCACGTTCGGATGTTCTTGAACCAGCGCCAGGCAATTGTCGTCGGCAAAGTCGGCGTAGGCCTCGTCGATCAGCAGCGCGCCGGAAAACCGCTTGGCCAGCTCCGCCACCTTCATCGGCGAGACGAACGTGCCGCTGGGCGCGTTGGGGTTGGCCAGATAGATCGCATCGGCCTCGGTCTCCAGCAGCGCCTCGACCGGCAACGTCCAGTCCTTCTCCCACGGCACAACCACCGTTCGAGCCTGCTCCAACTGCGCCAGAATCGGATAGAGAGAATAGGTTGGATCCGGATGCGCCAGCTTTCCGCCCGGCGGGACGAACGTGCGGGTGGCGATCGTCAGCACGTCATCCGATCCGTTGCCGCAGAGGATCATGTCCGGCGTCACGCCCAGCAGCTTCGCGGCGGCCTGGCGAAACCCGTCGGCGGTCGGGTGCGGATAGCGCCGCAACACCTCTGACTCGATCTCGCGGATTGCCTTCATCACCCGCTCGCTCGGCGGGAAGGGATTTTCGTTGGTGTTCAGTTTGACGACGCGCTCGCCGAGTGCCGGCTGTTCGCCGGGGGTATAGCCTTGCAGGGCGCGCACGTTCGCGCGAACGAATGACGGAGCCATGGCGGCATTATAAGGCGCGATTGGTGGAATGCGATGTGAAGTTTCGCGTTCGCGTGCGCTCTAGCTCCCTCTCCCTTCGGGAGAGGGAGCAAGAAGGCGCGCTCACTTTGCAGCGCAACGGGCTCAATCCGCGGCGCGCACGCGCACGCTCGCCGCGTGACCGTCGAGCCCTTCCGCTTCGGCCAGCGCGATGATCGCCGGCGCATCTTTCGCGAGCCCCTCGGCGGTATACCGCTCGATACTCGATCGCTTGAGAAACTCGTACACGCTGATCCCGCTGGAGAACCGCGCCGTGGTGTTGGTCGGCAGGCAATGGCTCGGCCCCGCGACATAATCCCCGGCCGCCACCGGGCTATGTGGCCCCACAAAAATCGCGCCCGCGTGCTTCAGCGCGGCGAGGACCGCGTCATCGTCCTTCGTCTGAATGTTCACGTGCTCGGCGGCAAAACGGTTCGCCCAGCGGATCAATTCATCCATCGAAGAATCGATGAGGATCGCGCTGTCGTTGGCCAGCGCGCGGTCGATCGCCTCGGTGCGCTTAAGGGACTTTTTCTGCCGCTCGATTTCCCGCTCGACCCGCTCGGCCAGCGATTGCGAATTGGTCAACAGGAAGCAACTGCCCGGATCGTGCTCGGCTTGCGCGATCAGGTCCGCGGCGATGGCGCGCGGGTCGCCGGTTTCGTCGGCAATCACCAGAATTTCGCTGGGCCCGAGGAATCCATCGATGCCGACGCACCCTGCCAGCGCCCGCTTGGCAAGCTGCACGTAGCGATTGCCCGGCCCGACAATCTTGTCGACGGCAGGGATGGTGGCAGTCCCGAACGCCATCGCCGCGATCGCCGCCGCCCCACCGGCGCGAAAAACATTGGTCAGTCCGAGCTCGCTGCACGCCGCCAGCACCAGCTCGCTTCGCCCGAATCGGCTCGGCGGAGAACAGACCACGATCCGCCCCACGCCCGCCACCTGCGCCGGCACCGCCAGCATGACGAGTGTCGATGGATACGACGCTTTTCCCCCCGGAAAATAAAGCCCCACGCTATCCAGCGGCGTGAAGCGCATCCCCAGCTCGACGCCCTCCCGCTTGAAGCGCGGCTCCTCCCTGGGCATCACCTTCTGCTGATATTCTCGCACCTGCGCGATCGCCCGGCGCAACGCCGACATTTGATCTCCCGGCACCCGAGCCGCCGCTGATTTCATTTCGTCGGGGCCGACTCGAATCTGCGCCGCAGTGAAGTCCGGATCATCAAACCGCCCAGCCGTGGCGACAATGGCCGCGTCCCCGTCCCGCGCCACATCCGACAGGATCTGTCGAACCGCCTCGTCGTCCTTCGATCCGCCGAGAAGCAAATCCCGGGGATCGAGTCGAAGCTTGCGCAACAGCGCCTCCGCCTTCTCACGTTCGGACGCGGAACTCAGATGCAAAACCGGAATCATGAAATCACTCGAAAGATCCAAGACAAAACAAGACGATCCGCAGATTGCGCAGATGCTCGCAGATTAAATGCATGGAAATCTGCGCAAATCTGCGCAATTTGCGGATATATCTCTTCCGCATTTCACTCTTGCACGTAATCGTAAACTCGCACGCGATCCCAATTCATCTTGTTGCGTTTGATGAAATCGAGATGGAGCGGGTGTTCCTGGTAGACGTCGTGGGCGGCCTTGTCCGCGAGAATCACGGTGAGCCCGACATCGTAGGAATTATCGACCACCTCCCGCGGCGTCTGCGCCGGGCGCCCGGCCCAGATCTGTTTCACCGTCGGCACCTTGCCCAGCAGCGCCAGGCAATCGCCGACGAGTTGCTTTCGGTCGGCGTCGGTGACGCCGGGCTTCATCCAGAAGAAAACGGTATGCACGAACATGTCGATCGACTCCTCAAATCGCCCGCCTGCTTGTGAGGCGGGTTGAATTCCGTAGTTTAGCCGCCAGATGGTCCAGATCCTTCACCTGATGAGCACCGAGCCGGATCTCCAAACCGAGCGGACGGCGGCGATGATTCGCCGCTCGGCCGGTTCCGGGGTGGAGATCGCCACGCGCGCCATCGGCAGGGGCGGGATCTATCGCAACGCTGCCCATGCGGCACTATCCCTGCGCTTCGGACGGGGGATGCCGTTCGACGTCATCCACGCCTTCGATGCCACCGCGCTCCTCGCGGCGTGCGCCGCGCCGTCGCCGCTGGTCTTCAGCCCCTCCGAAACCCCGGATTCCGCGCCGCCCTGGTGGCGGGCCGCGATGGTTTACCGGAATGGAACCGCGATTGCCACCAGCGCCGCGATGCAGCGCCGCCTGGTCCGCCAGGGCATCCCGGGACCCAGATGCGACGTCATTCCGCCAGCCATCGATCTCCAATCCCTGCGGCAGGAAAGAGACGAGGCGCTGCGTTCGGCCCTCGGTTTTTCTTCCGAGGATCGCGTCGTGCTGGCGCCCGGCGAATCGACCCGCGCCGCCGGGCACTTGCTCGCCCTTCACGCGGTTTCCATTCTGCACGTTCTGGATGAGCGCTATCGCCTGCTGATCTGGGGACGGGGGCAGGCCGTCGCGCGCCTGGAACGTCTGGCCAAACTCCTGCGCCAGCCCCGGCTCCTGATCGTCGCCGAGCGGAAACTCGGCCGGGCAATCGAATTTGAGAAACTCCTCCCGCTCGCCGATGTCGCGCTGGTCGCTTCGCCGGCTGCGCCGCCCATGCCCATCGCAATGTGCATGGCCTCCGGGCTTCCGATCGTTTCCGCGGCTTCCCCAGCCATCACGGAATTACTGGAGAATGGCCGGACAGCGTGGCTGGCGCCGAAGTTCGCGCCGCGGCTCATCGCCCAGCGCCTGCTTCACGCCCTTGAGAATCCCGATTCGGCCGCGACCTGGGGTTCGGCCGCGCAGGCCGAAGCCGGCCGCCGCTTTGATCCCCGGCAAACCGTCGGCCGATTCGTGAGCCTCTATCGACAGTTGGCAGGCGTGGCGCCAAAGGGGCGCAGCGCGCAGCCACAGTGGGAGCCGATTCTCTCGAAGTAATCCCATCAGTGACGTGCGTCGGAACTATCGACAATCACCGTCACCGGGCAATCACGGTTGGGCTCCCAAATAATTGACGACCGCAACCGAGCCGAACGCCTTCGTCGGGGCTACTTCATCGATGCGCAGGCGAACTGCTTGCCCGGCCCGCACGGCGCCGGCATCGAAGTGGACCGGGAAATACCGCTCGCAGCGCCCGTGCAGCAATCTTCGTCCGTCCACGATCTCTTCCCCGCGCTCGACGATCACCTCGACAGTTTCTCCTAGGAACTGCGAGCGAAAGCGGTGACTGTGATCCGCCGCAAGGCGTTGCAGAAAACGAATCCGATCGTTGACGATGGGACCGTGGATGAAATCATCGTGCCAGCGTGCCGCCGCCGTGCCCGGCCGGGGGGAGTAGGGGAAGGCATGGATGTGGATGAAGCCGGATCGCTGCGCTACATCGACCGTCTGTTCGAACTCGGCATCGGCCTCGCCGGGGAAACCGACGATGATGTCGGTGGTCAGGGCCGGGCGGTCGAAGGCGGCGTTCACGCGCGCGACCATGCGCAGAAAATCGTCGCGCCGATATTGGCGGTTCATTCGGCGAAGCAGCCGGTCGCTCCCGCTTTGTAGCGGAAGGTGAAAGTGCGGGACGATCTGCTCGTGGGCGGTCAGTGTCACCAGCAGATTTTCGGACAGATCGCCGGGTTCGAGGCTGGAGAGGCGCAGGCGCTTGAGTCCGCGAACCTGGGTGCAAAGCGCCCGGACCAGCTCCGCCAGCGGAGTCGGGCCGGACGGTTGACGACGACGGAGCGCCGTCGGCTGTCCATAAGCGCCGAGAAAAATTCCCGTCAGCACAATTTCGGCATGTCCCGCATCGACCAATCGCCGGGCTTCCTCCACTGCGTGTGCGGGCGGCTTGCTTACCAACACCGGGCGGAGCCGCGGGATGATGCAATAGGTGCAGTGCGCGTCGCACCCGTCCTGAACTTTCAGAAATGCCCGCTGCCGGCCGGATTGGGGATCGCCCAGCAGCGGAAGTGAGTTCGCTCCGGCCGGGCGCGGGAGGGAAACGACACAATCCTTTAACAATGTAGGGAGGGCGAGGCTCCCGCCGAGCCGAGTTTCTTGAGCGGACTCCGGCTCGGCGGGAGCCTCGCCCTCCCTGGGAACTTGAGCGCACGCCGCGCACAGACGTAACGGATTTTCGTTGACAAAAGCGGACGATTTTGCTTTACTGTCCTTTGTGCAGTCGCCCGCCCCGGACCCAGCCTTCATCATCCATCCAGTTTCGATCGTTGACTCCGGCGGCCGCTCGAATGCACACGCGTGAGGGGGAGTTTCGCTCGCGCGATCGACTTCGTGCGACAGGCCCCAAGCTGCGAGGAGTTGGTCGAGATCGGCGGCGATGTTGTCCTGATGCGTCAGAACCGCATCCACGCCAGAAATGTTTGCGGCTTCGGCTTTGTCGCTCGTCGCCCAGCACCCCATGACCAGCACGCGCGGGCGAATCGCAGGACGGCCGGTAAATTCACTGGATGGATTTTCCCCCGTGCTCGCCACGGTTGCCGCACCAGTTGGCGGCTCGTCCGATAGTACCGTTAGCCGGGTCATCCGGCGGGTCTCCTGTCGGCTTTGGCTGGCGGCTTGGACGGTTACGCTGCAAGAGTTGATAATGCGAAGCTCGGCCCGGTCGGGCGTTGTCTCGACCATGCCGCGGGCTCGAAGCAGCGACGCGACCTGCTCGCTTTCGTACTGGTTGACCTTGCAGCCGAGCGTTTGGAGGCAAAACGTTTTCATGAGGTCTGGTCGTCCTGCGTCCGTCAATATAGATGCGACTCGCGGCGGGGCCAAGGCTTAGTTGATTGGCCAGCCGCCGCCCGTTAGAAGAAGCACCCTGGACTCGACAGCAATTGCGAGGGCGTCGCCCTCCCAACCGGCCGGCTGTCCGCATCGCCGCGCCGACTTGATTCGAAACGCTAATTGCCTGCCGCTCTG
>Ga0182024_10016183_pt1 | contig 14177 bp, 11 predicted proteins | sample P32metaG_FD_120480 | JGI IMG/M metagenome (GOLD analysis project Ga0182024, IMG submission 120480) | Permafrost microbial communities from Stordalen Mire, Sweden - P3-2 metaG (Illumina Assembly) | ecosystem: Environmental > Terrestrial > Soil > Wetlands > Permafrost | place: Sweden: Stordalen... | reverse complement strand
GCCGCCGTGGCGATGTTGCGCATGCACCGACCCGGTGAATCAGATGGCCTCTCCTTATCGAGTCCGGCGGCGAATTCGTGGCCTTGCCGCGAGGGCGCCCCTCCGACTATGGTCCGCGCCGCCCAAAGGCGCCTCTCGGGGAAGCCTCGCCGGGGGCCGGTAGCTCAGTGGTAGAGCCCTCGACTTTTAATCGAGTGGTCGTGGGTTCGACTCCCACCCGGCCTACCAGCCTTCGCCAAAAAGGCAACGAGGCCCCATGCGCGGGGCCTGGCGCCTTGGGCTCCCCGCCGCCGGTGACTGGAACGATCGATCATGCGTCAGGCGCCACCGTTGTCGAGCGCGAGGCGGCGTTTGGGCAGGTCAGGCGGGAACGTTCACGCGGTTGGGCATCGGCTAGGCTAAATCGATCACGGGCGGAGTTCCCTGGCTGGAGCATCGTCCGACCTCCCAACGAAGCGCCAAGCCAGTGTTTCGGCCGCATGGAATGGGACGAGGTCCGCCAAGGCCGTGGTTAGCTTGGCGGGGACCACACCCGGGGCCCGTTCCAGGGTCACCGTACCGGTGTTGAGCGGAAGACCATAGAATTTTGGGCCGTTCTCGGCGGCGAAGGCCTCAAGACGGTCCAGCGCGCCCTCTTCATCAAAGGTCTTGGCGTAACTCTCCATGGCGAATGGGGCGTTGAAAATGCCGGCGCAGCCGCATGCCGCTTCCTTGTCCGCAGGCCGGTGCGGCGCGGAGTCCGTGCCGAGGAAGAATTTGGCGGATCCAGACGTGGCCGCCCGGCGCAGCGCAAGACGATGAGTCTCCCGTTTGACGACGGGCAAGCAATAGAAGTGCGGGCGTATGCCGCCCTCGAACATGGCGTTGCGATTGATCGCCAGATGGTGGGGCGTGATGGTCGCGGCGACATTTGCGCTGCCGGCCTCGACAAAGGCGACGGCGTCGGCCGTGGTGATGTGTTCCAACACCACCTTAAGCGCGGGAAAATCCAATATAAGCTTCGACAGGATGCGCTCTATAAACACCGCCTCCCGATCGAAGATATCGATGTCGGGGTCGGTGACTTCGCCATGCAGCAGCAGCGGCATGCCGATCCGTTGCATCGTCTCCAGAACGCGGTGGATCTTTCGAATATTGGTGACGCCGTGGTCCGAATTCGTCGTGACGTGAGCTGGATAGAGCTTGCAGGCGGTGAAAACGCCAGCAGTGAAGCCGCGCTCTACCTCCTTGGGGTCAATGCTGTCGGTGAGGTAGCAGGTCATTAAGGGCGTAAAGTCCAACCGCGACGTCAGCGCGGCGAGAATTCGCGCTCGGTAGGCCTCGGCGGCCGCGACCGTGGTGACGGGCGAACTGAGGTTGGGCATGACAATGGCGCGCGCGAACTGGCGCGCGGTATAGTCGACAACTGAGGCGAGCATGCCTGCGTCGCGCAGATGCACATGCCAGTCGTCGGGTTGGCGCAGCACGATCCGCTCCACGGCCTGCCGGCGTGTTGCGGGTGCTGTCGTCGGCGGCTCGATTGTCGGCATAGCTGCTGTCCTTTGGCGCCGCGCTCCGCGTTGTGGACCTCGTCGGACAACGCCCGTCGGGTCTTGGGGCCTGGACCTTCAAACCAATAGGCCAACACGCGTCAAGTTGTCGAATTTGACATTGATCCGCCGCCGATCCGATGATTCTCATCAACGGGCGCATACATTCCGTTGGCCAAGCCGGCGCACAGGATGCGCGGCAAGTCCCGACCCCAGACTGTCCGCAGCGGCGGGAATTCCAAGGTTTGGCGTGCGTCTTGCCGCACCACGCCGTTTGCTTTCGTCCCAACGAGGCGCAGCAGTGAGAGAGGCGCTTCCTTCTAGGTCAGAACAACGCGCGGAAAATAGAAGGAGATCACCCAGTTTGGCAGATCTACGATCTCGCTGATGCGCAGATCGCCGCAGACCGAGCAGAGCATGTAGGCCTCCACGGCGGCCATTGCGTGGGTGCGGGTGAGTAGGTCGATCATGCGGCTGACGGCCGCGCGGGCGGCTGTCATCAGGTCCGGGCCTATGCCGGTGGTTACTTCGTAGCCGTGCGTATCCAGATGTCGGGTCGTGGGGCCTGGGGTGGTGAAGCGGGGAGAGGCCAGGGCGGCATTGCGAACCAGATCCAGGGTGAGCGTTACCGACATCGCACTTTCGATGGCGCTGCCGCAGACTTCGCCGTCGCCTTGGGCTGCGTGGGTGTCGCCTACAGAGAAGAGGCCGCCAGCCACTTCTACGGGGAGATAAAGGATTGTGCCGGCGGATATGTCGCGGATGTCCATGTTGCCGCCGGTGCGCCGCGGCGGAGTGATGGAGTGCAGGCCGGGTTCGGCGAGGGCCAGGCCGATGACGCCCGGGAACGGTTTTAGGGGCACTCGGCCGATCGGGCTGAATGCGGCCGGGGTAGCCAGGCTACGGTCGTAGGACCAGAGATGCAGGGCGGGGTCGGGGAATTGACTGGCGAGCAGACCAAAGCCGGGGATGTTGGCTGTCCAGCCGTGGCCGCTGGGATCGAAGGAATGGATCGTTACCTTGATGGCGTCGCCGGGTTGCGCGCCGTCGATCAGGATGGGGCCGTTGACGGGGTTGATGCGGCCGAAATCCAGGGAGGCGATATCGGCCGCGGTGCTGGAGGGGGTGAACTGGCCGTCGGAGGCGTCGCGGCAGTCGAATGTCAGCGTGTCGCCGGCGGCGATGGTCAGGACCGGGGGAATACTATTGTCCCAGCCGAGGTGGCGCTGATGCGCGTGGATGGTATGGGCGGGTTTCGGGATCATCGGCGCTGCTTTGTAAGTTGTCGGTTGCTAGAGCGCGGTTTGCCGCAGGGCTGGCCGCAGCACGGGCAGGAGCGCGCCGGCCGCGACCCAGGCCAGCACCAGGGGCAGCCAGTAGTTTGCGGGCGGGGGGGGCGCCGGCACGGCGCTGCAAAAAATCGCCCAGGCCAGCCCCAGCGTGCCCGCGACACCTGCGAGCGCCCAGGCGATCCGCCGTCGGACCGCCGCCTCCGCGGTTTCGGCGACCGTTACCGCGCCATACACCAGGATCACCGCGAGCGTCGAGATGGTCGAGATGTAGCCGTAGTAATCCCCCGCTCTTAAGAAAGTCAGGCAGATAAAGAGCGGCGCCATAATGATCACGGTGCACACGATCAACGCGCGGCCAGGGGTGTGATGCACCGGATCGATCGCAGCCAGGCGCCTCGACAGGCCGGCGCGCGACAAGGCGAACATCAGCCTGACCGCGCCGGTCATGGCGCCCAGAACGGACGAGAAGGCGCTGATGGTATTGGCGACATCCAGCACGACGGCAAAGCCGGGGCTGATGTAGATACGCGCCAGTTCGTCCAGCGGCGCCTGCGAGGCGCCGAGCGCGTCCATCCGGTTCAAGCCAAAACCCAGGACCACGGCATAGCTGGCGAACACGAAAAACACACCCGATCCGAGGACCGTCGCCAGCATGGCCACTGGCACCGTGCGGCGCGGGTTGATGGTTTCCTCGCTGAGCGTGGTCGCACCCTCGAAGCCGGCCAGGCTCTGAATGGCGTATACCATGCCGAAGCCGAGTGCGGGCAGGCCGCGCGACGCGCCGCGCAGCCTGAACGGGAGTGCGCTCCACTGATGCAATTTGCCGACATGGAAGAGTATCACGACAGCCAGGAGCAGGATGGCGCCGACGGAAACAAGCTCCAGGCCCAGCATCAACCGGCTCGCGAAGCGGGTGTCGCGCCAGGCGAGCCAGGCGCAGAGCAGCACGGATCCCGCGGCGATCGGCAAATCGGCGCCGCTGAGGCGCACTCCGATTTCCGCCAGGGCGGCGATCAAGAAATCCGCCACCAGCGCCGCCATGGAGCTGGTGAAGCCGAGATAGGCCAGCAGCATCGTCCAGCCCGCCAGCACGCCCCATCGGGAGCCGAATGCGTGCGCGAGATAGGCGTACGCGGAACCGGCATGCGGCAGGCGGCGGCTGAACGCCACGAAAGAGAGCGCCACCACCAGCATCGCCACCGTACCCAGCACGAAAGCCAGCGGCGCCGCGGCGCCTGCCACCTGCACGCACAGCACAACGTTGAACGCCATTCCTATAGACGGACAAACCACTGCAACGGAAACGCCGATGGTTTCAGCAAGCCCCAGTCGCCTTGCGAGGCCCGTCAATGGACCATGCCTCCAAAGGGAAACAAAACTCTTCTCCATCTTTTATTCAGAAGAGCCGTATCCCTTCTCCTGAAACGAAAAAGCGGAGACCTTTTGTAAATTCGGTGCGGGGCTACGGCGCCGCCAGATCTTATTTTCATCTTGGTGGCGGCTCGCGGCTGCTGGGCGTGAGGCTGCATGTGAACTGGTTACTGAATTGACCGGTTCAATAGTGATACGACAATTCTAGACCAGCTGTTAACGGCTGATTGGTCGAAGCCCGGTAATATGACGTGGTGTTGAACTGGAAGCTGGTATTGTTCGCAGAAATAATCGCGTGTTCGTCGGTCAGGTTGTTGCCGAATAATGTCGCAGTCCACCGATCTCTCGCCAGCGACATGCGGAAATTCATCAGGTTGTAAGACGGCAGATAGATGAGCGGCGAATACGATTCATCGACGACTGGCCCCACTTCGTTATCCGTCAAGCGCGCAGTGAACTGATAATTGTCCAGCACTCTAGTCGTATAGACGAGGCTTACGCTGAAGGTATATTTGGGTACGTTTAGGATAGGCAGTGAGCAATCGCTCACCGAGCTACAACCTCTTACCGACGTGATCAATGGATTAGACAACACGCCCTCTACCAGAACAGCAGCCGGGCTCGTAATTTCAGCATTCGTATAGGTGCCGCTGGCCGACAGGCTCCATTCCTGCGTCAGTTTCGCGGAGACCTCAACCTCTGGTCCGAACGTGCGACCGTTACCGGCATTGTCAAAATATTGGGAGCCGCATTGCAGCAGCAGCGCCTGTTGAATGCCCGACCATTTATCGTAGTAGAAGTCCGCGTTGACCTGCAGTCGCCCGTCGAACATGCGTGATTTTTCACCGATCTCGTAGTTCCACACGCTGTCGGGCGCGTAAGAGACAGGCGCGCCGCCGCAATACGACGGCACCGCCTGGTTAAGCCCGCCTGGGCGATACCCCTCGGACGCTGTGACATAAGCCGTCAGATCCTTGTTCGGCTCCCAGGCAATATTGAAGCGCGGGGTCACCGCGTCGGCCGCGGTGGCATAATGCACGCCCGAAATGTTCAAAGGCGGCGGCCCACCCACAAATGCGTAGTTGACCTCATCGATTCCCAGCGTGCTCTCATAGCGATTGAAGCGGACGCCGGCTGAGAATTTTATCGAGTTCGTAATGCTGTACGTGGCGTCGGCAAACAGCGCCATCTGTTGAATACGATAAGGATCAGTTTCGCCGTTGAAGCCTGGGTCGGGGAGCCCCGGAGTGAGCTCGGCCAACTGCGTATTTTTTGCGTACTGCTGCCAAAGCGAGTGCAGATCGCTATAGAATGCGCCAACAACCCAACGGAAGCGACTCTGTTTTTCCGGGGAGGCCAGCCGTACCTCCTGGCTGAACTGCCGCGTGTAGTCGAACTCCGAGAAGGTGAGCGGAACATAGGGGTAGATGTTGAATGTATTGCCGGCATTCTCAGAGGAATCCTGCGTCTGTTTTTCGCTACGGTCCCAGTACGCGGTATCGCTGGTCAGCGTGGCGAAGCCAAAATCGTGCGTTACCGTCAGATTGTAGATTGTCACAATGTCGCTGAAGGGTTCGGCAAGTGGATAGGCTTCGTAATGCGCGAGGGTCGAGGAGCCGGGCGGTACGTCAAACTCGTCGTAACCGCCCATCCTGATGGCCTGATACGTCACGCCCGCGGTAATCGTCGTGCCTGCATCCGGCGCGTACGTGGCGCTAAAGCGAAAATTTTCCAAATTCTCAGTGTTGACGTTTTTCGCGACGCTCTGCACCGGTGCCGTCAGCAGGTTGCCGCGCTGGGGAAGAGACCCGGGAGGGATCGGCACCGTCGGAAACGGATCGAGCACGATACGGTCGATCCACCCGCTGCGTGAGGTATCGCCCGCCACCAGCCGTACCGCGAAGCTATCGCCGATGGGGATATTCACCGCTCCGTTCACACTTCCGTTGGCGCCACCGCCCTCGGTCCCCGACGCGGAACTGTCGATCGAGGCTTCAAACACGCCAATCTTCGCCTGATTGGTCACCACGCGAACGGTGCCCCCCATCGACCCTGAGCCATACAGTGTGCCCTGCGGACCGCGCAAAACCTCCACGCTGGAGATGTCGTACAAATCAGGATCTATCACGACCTTTCCATTCTGCGACATGGTGGGCGGCGACATCGGCACGTCATTGAAATAGAAGCCCACCGTTGGCGCGGCGCCCCCGGTGGAGGCGAGCCCCCGCGCTTCGAACTCAGTCTGCCCTGGCCCGGCTGAACGCTCTGACAGGCCGGGGATTTCGAGCACGATGTTCTCAACCGAGGTAATGCCTCGCGCATTCAGCTGCGCGCCGCTCAGCGCCGTTATGCTGATCGGCGTACTCTGTACCGTCGATCTATGCCGCTCGGCAGTGACGACGACCTCCTGCACAGATGCAGCGGGCGCCGCTGGCCCAACCGTTTGCGCCATCGCCGGTAGAGCTAGACTGGTCGACGCGAAGACATACGCGGATACAATGTAACGACCCATGTTGTCAAACCTCCGGAATTGTAAGATCTTAGGAATTCGGCGCCGGCCAGATTAGCCCACGCGTCAGCATGTTGTTGTGGAACAGTTTGGGCACACTGCCGGAAAGCACATTCTGCTTCGCCCACCGGGCTGGCTCAGCGCACCTTGAACACAGCATGGCTCCGGTTTGACGTGTGAGGGCGCACATCGGCGGCCCAGCGGCCCTTTTCACAAGCGACGGCCCATTCAGGGCTTGAAAGCACGGAAGGATCGTCGATTTCGTAGATTGCAGTGTGGATCGGGCTTGGAACCGGGAGATCCACCAAGCGTCCCGCAAGACCGAAAGACGCCGGAACGCCCTTGACGCGCGTTACACTCCGCACGCCAGGCACCTCAAGCAGGTATTTGATGTGCTCGTTGTCGTATATTTCGTTAAACAGGTCTTCTGCCTCTGGGGCGACGTCCATGGACGCTATCAGCAAATACCGGCTCGAGATTGACATTGGGTCTACTCCATCGACAGTGAGAAAATTACGTCTCCACGCCCACGATGCGGCCGCGAAACACCTGTGCCGCCGGCACGCAATCGCGACGTGATGATACGTAGCATATAACGACGCGATGATACGTTGCATATCCAAGGGCGACGGTTTTGCAACAGAAAATTCAGCGCCCACGAGCCGCTTTTAGGGGACGAACCAAACTGCCCGTTTGGGAGCGATAAGGTGCTTAATTTTTCGCCATAGACCTTATTTTTTCGCCATAGGCGGGGTTATCTTCTGTTGCGCGAAACCGCAAAAACGCGCATCTCACCGCGGGTGGAGATGCGAACGCCGTGAATCCCGGCATGGGGGAGCCGCATCATCCCAAAGCTAGTTTATGGAAATATGACACGTGTGTTGATTTGATCGGACATCTGACAGCGCGCCGTCGCTCAGCCGCGTCAGCCAGGCGCCAGCCAAGCGCCAGCGACGCAACGGCAAGAATATCGTTGGCCGGCCACCGCATAAAGCTGACCTCGACGCCTGCGCACACTAGGCGGAAACGCCACCAAGCCAATATGGAACAGTTGCTATGAAAGCCACGCACTCATCCTCGGTGTCTCCAGCGGGACAAGCTCTTCCGAGCGATCCGCTTTTGGGCGTTTCCCTTTCCGACTTCGGACGGGAGCTCCGCAGCGGCCGGATCACCAGCGAGGAAATAACCCGGGGCTACCTCGCCCGAATCGCCGTGCTGGAGGAGTTCCTGAATGCCTTTGAATACCTCGCGGCTGACGTGGCGCTCGAAACGGCTCGCTCGATCGATCGCCTTCTGGCTGCGGGCGTCGATCTGGGCCCGCTCATGGGTATTCCAATCGCCGTCAAGGACCTTTTTGTTGTCTCCGGAATGCCGACGACGGCCGGTTCAGCGGTTGACGTATCCGACTTGCTCACCGGCGAAGGTTCGTTTGTGAGAAAGCTTCGGCAGGCGGGATGCGTTATTCTCGGAAAGACCAAGACGACCGAGTTCGCTTTCAGCGGCCTGGGCACGAATAGCGTCAGGGGGACGCCCCGCAATCCATGGGACAGCGAGGTGGTCCGCACCCCAGGTGGGTCCAGCAGCGGGTCTGCGGTGGCGGTCGCAGCGGGTCTTTGCGCCTTTGCGCTCGGAAGCGATACGGGCGGGTCGGTTCGATTACCAGCGGCGCTTTGCGGGGTCTTCGGTCTCAAGACCACGGTCGGTCTCTGGGCGACGGACGGGGTGTTTCCCCTCGCACCAACATTCGACAGTATCGGGCTGCTGACACGCTCGGCCGCCGACGCTGCCGTCGCCTTTGCGGCAATTAACGGCGAGCCCGATATTCACCCCGCGAGGCTCGAACGTCTGAGGCTGGCAAAGCCCACCGAATATCTTCTGGACGGGCTCGACCCGCAAGTGGAGCTCGCTTACGAAGCCATACTTAAACAGTTGAAAGAGCACGGCACGGTTATAGTCGATGGTGAAATGCACGGCGTTCGGGAGCGGGAGCGGATTTTCCCGCTCGTATTGGCATCCGAGCTTCTCGCCAGTCTGGGACTGGATCGATTTGAATCCGAGCGGGCAAAGATCGATCCGCTGGTTGCAACCCGAATTGCACGTGGGACGAACATCAGCGCGTATGACTATGTTCGAACGATTCAGCGTCATGAACAGCTGAAACAGCTCGGCGCCGCGGACCTGGAGGGACGCGACGCGTGGATTACGCCGACAGCGTCACAGGTCGCTCCCGCCCTTGCCGACTTCGCCGATCCCGACAGCGGGATGAGGCTCGCCCTCGCGATCACCCGCAGCACACAGGCAATGAATCTTTTCGGGCAATGCGGCACGACAACGCCGATACACGGTCCAGGCTCCGCTTTGCCGGTCGGACTGCAAGTGACTTGTAGGTCAGGGGAAGAGCGGCAGGCGCTTGCGATCGCCCTTGCACTCGAGAACCTCATGGGCGCACCGCAGCTGGCGGATCTGTCGGGATTTATCCAGTGACCCATCACCTCGCGGAGCATACCAAGAGCACCGGACTACCTGCGCTTCGGCGCAACAGCTGGGCGGGTCGATGATGGATCTCGGTCTGTCCGGCAAGAAGGCGTTGATCCTTGGTTCCAGCAAAGGACTGGGATTTGCCACTGCGCATGCCCTCGCCACTGAAGGGGCACATGTCATTCTCTGCGGGCGCAACGCCGAACGGCTGGCGCTCTCGGTAAAAACCATCAAAGGGCGCGATGGCCTGACGGATCAACGCCTGGTTGATTTGGCAAGCGCCGGCAGCGTTGCTGACTTTCTGCAAAGCCTCTCCGGCGAACCGATCGACATCCTCGTCAACAACACCGGAGGCCCCGCGCCCGGTCCGGTCGCGGCCGTGGATGCAGAGCAATGGGCCGCATCCTTCCAAGCCATGGTCTTGTCGATCTTCACGGTCACCGGTGCGATAGTGCCTGGCATGCGCCAACGCGGCTGGGGTCGAATTATCAACATCGTATTGTCAGGTGTGATCCAGCCCATTCCAAATCTCGGCGTGTCCAATGCTCTGCGCTCCAGCATAGTCGCCTGGAGCAAGACCCTATCGGCCGAGGTTGCCGCTTCTGGCATTACGGTCAACTGTGTCGCGCCGGGTCGCGTTCATACCGAACGAATCGATGAGCTGGATGCTGCGGCCGCCGCACGAACCGGCAAGAACGTCTCCGAGATTGTGGCGGCATCCCACGAGACTATTCCAATGGGACGCTACGGAACTCCCGATGAGTTCGCCAGCGTCGTGACGTTCCTGGCAAGTGCGTGCGCCAGCTATGTCACGGGGACAGTTATCCGCGTCGACGGCGGGATGATCCGTAGCATCTAAACCGTAAGTCGGAGACCATTGCGCGTGCCCGAGGGCGATAGGCGTTAGTTGTGGAGTGACATGCTTGACCAATACTATTAATACTGGGGCCGCGCCCATGCCGGATAAAACGCCCGTCATGCTGTACGCTTGCCCAACGGTTCCCGCCGAGAACTGGCTGCCGGCGCTGAGGCAAGCTATGCCGCAATTGGAGATCCGCGTCTGGCCGGAAACGGGCGATCCTGCAGACATTGATTATGTCCTCGTATGGAACCCGCCACCCGGCCTGTTTTCGACTCTTGCTCATCTCCGGATAATCTTCTCGCTGGGAGCCGGCGTCGACAACCTCCTCAATAATCCGGAGATTCCGGTGGATATCCCGCTCGTCCGAATGGTTGACCCATCCTTGGCGACGGGCATGGCCGAGTTCGTACTGGCGCAAGTCCTGCACTACCATCGCTCTATGCCGGAAATCGAGGCGAACCAACGCGCACGGATATGGAAGCAATTGCCGCAGCCTTTGGCCGCCGACCGGAGAATTGGCATTCTAGGGTTTGGTCAATTGGGCGCATATTGCGCGAAACACCTGGCTGGCCTCGGCTTCGATGTTTCGATCTGGTCCCGCGATCAGAAAATAGTGGACGGCCTAACCTGCTTTGCGGGCCCAGAGCAGCTACCGCACTTCTTTGCTCGCAGTGACATCTTTGTCTGCTTGCTGCCGCTCACCGCTGAGACAACGGGCATCCTTAACGCGCACGCGTTCGCAGCCATGCCGCACGGCAGCTTCGTCATCAATGTCGCGCGCGGCAGGCACCTCGTCGAGCAGGATTTGCTGCAGGCTCTCGACACCGGTCAGATTGCCGGCGCGACCCTCGATGTTTTCACCGTCGAACCTCTTCCCGCACAGCATCCATTTTGGGAGCATGAGCGCATCAAGGTGGCGCCCCATATCTCGGCGCTGACACAGCCGAGAACCGCCGCCCCGCTGATCGCCGACAACATCCGCCGACATAGGTTAGGACGTCCACTCTTGCACGAAGTAGACCGCGCCAAAGGCTATTAACAACAAAGTCATGATTACACGCGAGAACTCACCAACGGATTTTGGGGATCGTGCGGTCCGGAGGCGCGGCCTGATCGTGATCCGATTGTCGGCGGGTGGCGCGCCATCGACGAACGGAGTAGCTGTCACATTGACTGGCGGCCATGTTACAGAACGATCGTTTGGATCGAAGTGAATGGACTCGCAGCACCTTAAGCTCCGCAGCAGAGAGGATCCAAAATGGAGAGGGAACAGAAGCTAGTGCGAGCTAAGTTAGAATTGCTGGGACTTGCAAAGAAGCTGGGAAGCGTCACTGAAGCATGCGAAGTCATGGGTTATTCGCGCGATAGTTTCTATCGGTTTAAGAAACTCTACGACGTGGGCGGCGAAGCCGCACTGCAGGAGCTGACCCAAAAGAAACCACTCCTCGCGAACCGCACACCACCGGAGGTCGAGGCCCTGATCGTGGAATTGTCCTTGAACAAGCCTACCTTTGGACAAATCCGGATAGCCGACGAAGTCTGCCAGCTCGGCCACTCGATCTCGCCAGCCGGCGTCCGCGGCGTTTGGCAGCGCCACGGTATAGAGACGACGCAGAAACGGCTGGCAGCCGCCGAATCCCAGGCCGGTCGAGACGAGCAAGTTGCGACAACCGACAAGACCTTCGCCAACGGGAAAGCGGCGAGACGCGCCTATCGGGAGGGGATGCGGAAGCCGGCAACAGATTGGTCAGCTTCTGGGTTCATCACCCCAACGGGCAAGGCGGCGGAACGAACCGAAGAAACGATCGGTTCCCAGACAGATGCCGCGCTCGATCTCATCCGCTCGAGCATTATCGACCTGGCGATCCCTCCCGGCAGCCGTATCGACGAGAACCTGCTTTTGAACGACTTCCGGCTCGGCCGAACGCCGGCCCGGGAGGCGATCAATCGGCTTGTAGCCGAGGGGCTCGTCAATATCATGCCGAACCGTGGCGGAACATTCGTACGAAAACTCGATTTGTCGGAAATTAGCGAAATTCTGGTTGCTCAGCAGGTGACCGAAAATATTCTCGGACAACTCTACCGATTTGATGACCGGACGCTGGTGCGTGATCTCGAAACGATTCAGGTCGCTTACCGAGAAGTCGTAAGGGATCGAAGGTATCTGGACATCACAGCCCTTAACGAGCAGTTTCACATGCGGATAAACCGCTCGCTAAGCAACAGCTTCGTCTACGACTTCGCCCAGTCCATTCATCGCCACATCCGGCGCCTACTAGTTTATCTCTACCGCCTTGAGGCCGCGGAGGCGGATTTGCAGGAGGATGCCTTCGAGATAAACCTCGTCGAACACGACAAGATTATCGAAGCAATCGCCAGGAAGGACCGGGCCACGCTCACCGCGCTCCTGGCGGAACACGCCAGGACGACGCAATCCCGCTTTGTCCGGATCTTCGAGCGCAAAAGAATCGAACCGTTCATGTTGAATATCGAGGCGCCCCCGTGGGACTGGCCGGGGCGCGAAGGCTCAATCGGAAACCACGCCGGCACGGAGCAAATCAGCAATGAATACTCCAAGCGGTCAGGCCCGAAACGGCGGGGTCGCTCGCGCCCGGCGTAAGCCGGCATTCATCGAGTTGCACGGACGGCGATTCAGAAATTCGCCGCTGTTTGTGGAAGCCCCTGAGCGAATTTCTGAATCTCCAGCCACACTAGAGAAAGTGGCTCGCACAGTGGCGTCCGAGAGAGAGGATACATCTATGCATCTCAGCAGAAAGTCGAGCGGAACCTTTGCGATCGCGCCGACCCCTTTTGATACCGAGGGTCGTGTGGACACACGCTCCATCGATCATATGTCAGATTTCTACAAGGAGATCGGCTGCACGGGCATTACGGTGCTAGGCGTCATGGGCGAGGCATCCAAGCTGGAGGCGCAGGAGGCGATCCAGGTCGCGCGCCAGGTGATCCAGCGCGCCGCGACCCTCCCAATCATCGTGGGCGTGTCGTCACCCGGTTTCGCCGCCATGCATACGCTGGCGCGCAGCGTCATGGATTCGGGTGCGGCTGGAGTGATGATCGCACCGATACCGAGCCTACGCACGGACGAGCAGATTTTCACGTACTTTGCACAGGCCGTTGAAGCGATTGGAACCGATGTCCCTTGGGTCTTGCAGGATTACCCGCTGACGCTAGGCGTTCAGATGACGCCCACGGTCATCCGCAAGATTGTTCAGGATCTTCCGTCTTGCGTCATGTTGAAGCATGAGGACTGGCCCGGACTGGAAAAAATCTCAACTCTGCGAGCATACCAGAAGGACGGCTCACTTGGTCCTCTTTCAATTCTGACTGGCAACGGCGCCCTTTTCCTTGATTTCGAAGTGGAGCGTGGCGCCGACGGCGCCATGACCGGTTATGCCTTTCCGGAAATGCTGATTGATGTCGTGACCTTGTCTCGTGACGGTCGGCGCGACGAGGCCCATGACCTTTTCGATGCGCATCTGCCGCTGGTGCGATACGAACAACAGCAGGGCGTCGGCCTAGCGGTGCGCAAATACATCATGGCAAAACGCGGCATCATCGGCTCCGATTTCCAACGCAAACCACGATCGAGCCTGACCGCGACCGCGAGGGCTGAGGTGGACTACCTCCTCGGGCGCCTCGCCCGGCGCGACAAGCGCGCGGTCTGAGCTGTCCGATCCGGACACATGGGTGACGATTCGTGCCCCAGACATCGGTAACAACCTCGTCCCGGGGGAGTTTACGCGTCAGAGACTGAAGGGAAGCCACCATGAATCGCGTCGGTCGCTGGGTCCGCCTACTGATCCCATTGATGCTGGTGGCGGCCGCGCCGCTCCCCGACGGAAGGAAGATTGCCGAGCAGGGCAACGCGAGGGGGGCCGGGGCGTGCTCGTCGTGCCACGGTCCGACGTATCAGGGAAATCCTGTCCTCCATGCGCCGCCGATCGCCGGTCTTCCGGCGGCCTATATCGAGGCGCGGCTGAAACACTACGCGAGTCCCGAAGGCCACAACGTGCTGATGCGGCAGGTCGCCACCTCGCTCAGCCCGGCCGAAGCGCGGGCGGTCGCGATCTATCTTGCCAAGCAACCAAAGGGTGGGACTCCCTAGTGCAGGATGG
>Ga0182024_10016182_pt1 | contig 14177 bp, 14 predicted proteins | sample P32metaG_FD_120480 | JGI IMG/M metagenome (GOLD analysis project Ga0182024, IMG submission 120480) | Permafrost microbial communities from Stordalen Mire, Sweden - P3-2 metaG (Illumina Assembly) | ecosystem: Environmental > Terrestrial > Soil > Wetlands > Permafrost | place: Sweden: Stordalen... | reverse complement strand
ACCACCGCAGCCAACAACACCACTGCCGCAGACAACGCCACCACCACCGCAGACAACGGCACCACAGCCGCAGACAACGGCACCACAGCCGCAGACAACACCACCAGCGCCGCAGACAAGAACACTACTGCTGCACAAGGAGAGCACGAACACGGACACCGCCGCCGCCATCGAGACCGCGACAAGGACTCGGGCAATGGTGGTTCATCCGGCGATAGCGGTACGACAGGTGATACTGGTACATCCGGCACAACCGGTACGACAGGTGATACTGGTACATCCGGCACAACCGGCACATCTGGGCAGTCCCCTGAAAGCGTCGGGCAGTTCCTCGACAACTTACTAACAGATCTCAGTACCGGAAATTTCGGTAACCTCATGACCGACACCCAGAACTTCTTGAACGGTCAAGGCGGTTCGAACTCCGGCAGTTCGGACAGCAGCACGACGTCCTTTGCGCCTGATAGCTCCAGCAGCTATGCCGGCAGCTACAATCCTAACTATAATCCAAGTGCTGACAGCAGCTCCCAAAGTACCAGCTCGCAAGACACCAGCGGTGGTGGCGGAAGCAGTTCCGACACTAGTGGCGGGCTGAGCATGCCCAACCCAGAAACTGCAATAAATGGTGCGCTGCAAACTGGTGGGCAAATAGCCAGCGACGTTACCGGTGGTGTCCAGAGCCTACTCTCAGGAAATCCACAGGGCGTAATGAACAGCGTCATGAATGTCGGAAACGATATCATGAGCGGGCTTGAGAGTATCTTCTAACTTTCGTTAGCGTTTCTCCAGGCTCACTATTTACTAGCTATCTGAAAAGAGCACGGCAAAAGGGAGTGTCGTGCTTTTTGAATTGGCGTCGTCTCCTTCGAGCGTGTGCACACAGGTCCGTGGAACAGACCGAAGCAGTAGATAACAATCGACGCCCCCAGCAGCGCGGGAAACAATGAGACGCCCGCTATCGCCGGTCCGAAATTTCCGAACATGGTTTGTCCTGCCATTGCACCAGCTATACCTGCAGCGGTGTTGGCACGAAGCCCAACACGATCCATGCGAGGAAGCAGATACTCGGCAATCACAGCGAACGCGGCGGCAAGCGACAGCAATATCAGCAATGAAAGCATTCCCCGTCAACCTCCAGCCATCTTTCGATACTGTGTCGGCGCACCGGGTGAAAAGTTCCTGCTTGTTTTAGTGGCTTTTTTCTTTTTCTTCGACGTTCAATTTGAGAGTTTGCGGTGCCTCTTGCTGAGGCTGGGAGCTGTTGAACTTGACCGCGACTGGTTCAAAGGCTGCTGGATCCTCGATACCGAAGTATGCCTGCGGCTTGAAACCAAATGAATTGGCGATCAAAACAGTGGGGAAAGTTTCCGTCATGCTGTTGAATTCACGCACGTTGGCGTTGTAGAAACGCCGAGCTTGAGAGATTCTCGTTTCTGTGTCGGTCAATTCTTGCTGCAGTTGGTTGAAATTTTCGTTCGCCTTTAATTGCGGATACGCCTCGCTCAATGCCATCAACTTGCCCAGCGCGCCAGTGATTAAATTCTGTGCCCCCGCTTGCGCTTCGGGAGTGGCAGCTGAAGAGATGGCTGAGTTGCGCGCTTTAATCACATCTTCGAGGGTGTCATGCTCATGAGAAGCATAGCCCTTCACTGTTTCCACCAGATTGGGGATCAAGTCGTATCGCCGGCGCAGCTCGGTGTCGATCGCCGCCCAGCTCTCCCGCACATTTTGGCGCATTTTTACCAGCTGATTGTACGTTCCAATCATCCAGAAAGCGATCAAAGCGAGAACGATCAGCACGGCCCATAACATCATGGCAAAACCTCCGAAACTCGTTCCGATTATACCTGAGTTAGCTATAATGAGCCGACGAGAGCCTTTTTCTTACTAGTTGAGTTCGAACATGATAGCTAGACCTTTACGATTGATCTTGCCAAGTTTGCTGGTGGGCTTGTGCAGCATTCTTCCGGCCGCAGCGGAGCGAATTGCCAATTTTGACAGCGACATCCACGTCTCCAGAGCTGGCAACTTGGATGTGAACGAGACAATCGTTTGCGATTTCGGTAACGCCGTGCGGCACGGCATCTATCGTTTCATCCCGTTGCACTATGAGCGTGGCCAAGGGATGTATGTGCTCGAACTGAACGTGCTCGGTGTCACTGAGGGAAGCGGTGAGTCAGTTCCTTACGTGGAATCAGATGACGGCCGCGATCACAACATAAAAATTGGCAGCGCCGGCAGGACAGTCACAGGCGTCCACACGTACAAGATTCATTACACGGTCACACGAGCGGTCAACTTTTTTGATGGAAAGCCGGAGGTTTATTGGAACGCCACCGGTAACCAATGGCGCTTTCCCATCGATCTTGCCAGCGCACACCTGCATCCTCCAGAAGGCGTAGATGACAAACAGATCAAGGCGATCGGATTTGCCGGCGAAGTCGGATCGAAACAGCCGTGTTCGGTCAAGATCGCTGGAGACTCGGTCACTTATTCGGCGAAAAATCTCCAGCCGGGTGAGGGTCTGACGATCGTGGCGCAGCTGCCGATAGGAGCTGTGGTATTACCGACGGTGTGGGACCGACTCTGGGGTTTCATTCTCGATTGGTATCCGGCATGCCTGCTTCCCGCTGCCACAGCAGCGGCGCTGTACTGTTACTGGTTGTTCTTCGGCAAAGACCCCGACAGCGACAAACCGATCAGCGTCGAATGGGAGCCACCGAAAGAACTGACTCCGGCCGAGGTGGGAACCTTGATCGACGAGCATGTCGATATGCCTGATATCGCCTCGACGGTATTTGATCTTGCCGCGCGCGGCTATATCAAAATCAAACAGGCGTTCAGCCCTCGCGTATTTATGCTGGGTGACAAAGACTTTGTTTTCACGAAACTGAATACGCCGCCCAACGACCCCACTCCGTTGAAACCGTTTGAAACCTTGTTTCTGGCCTCCATGTTCGGCTTCGACACTGAGATCCGCCTGTCAGAGATGCGGGGCCGCTTTGGCCGGTATGTGCCTGACATTCAACGCGCGATTTATGATTCTTTGCTGGTCAATAAATACTTTCAACGGGACCCCAATGTCGATCGCCAGATGTTCATATCGTTTGGCGCGCTGGTCTGCGGCGCGGGCATTCTGTCGGTATTCATGCTCGGTAATGCGCAGCGCGCCGTATCAATGGGAGCGATCATCTCCGGCATTTTCATCGCTCTTTCAGCCAATGCTATGCCCGTGAAAACCAAGCTTGGCTCGGATGCGTTGCGGCGGTGCAAGGCTTTTCAACGATTCGTCAATGCGGCCGAGAAAGATCGCATTCGCGTTCTCGCCAAAGACGATCCCCTGATCTTCGGTCGGCTGCTGCCTTATGCGATGGTGCTCGGCTGCGCTCATCAGTGGGCGGATATCTTCAAGGACATCATGGTGCAACCACCTGATTGGTACGAACCGCTCAACAACAACGGCTCACAGACGTCGCTGATGTTCTTGGACGACTTGTGGCGCGGCAGCTACCTGATCGGCAGCGCCATGGCGGTGCCTCCTCCCGTTACATACTCCAGTTATTCCGATCCCGGATCGGGTTCAAGCGGTGGCGCAGGCGGTGACTTCTCCGGTTTCAGCGACGGAGGAGGCTTCAGCGGTGGCGGATTTGGCGGTGGCGGCGGCGGCTCCTGGTGACGACTATGTTTTCTGCCGCTGCAGGACTGCCGCTATTTAGGTTGCGTGCGCTTTGCTAGTTCTAGCTTTTCAATCTTCAAGGTGACATCGTTGAGCGCTTTTTCAATTTTGCCTTGATCTTTGATGCTGATCTTGCCGCCGTTTTTCGATTTCGCTTTCGCAATCTTGTTGTCTATGTCAGCCATGTCGCTTCTTAGCCCGTCAGCTTCCTTCTTAGTCAGTTCGGCCGACTTCTCACCCTTTTTAATCCGTGTTTGTTCTGCAAGTTGACGCTGGTAGATCGTCCATGTCTTCGCCGGCGCGGCGGTGGTGCTCAACATCGCCACCACTGCAATCAAATTAATACAAGCAAGTGATCTTGAAATGCGGCGCAATTTCATCTTTTCATCCTTTCAAACTGGAGCGAGGACAATGAATATCACAGTTTATCGACTTAGGAAAGCCGTTTGACGATATATCCATGATGCGTAAGACTTGGTGTATCGTGCATAATGGACGCAGGCCGCCATATGGAACTTTTGTCATGGGCCAATCGAGCAAATTGCAAGCTATCGGAGCGTTCGGAGCCATTCTTGTCGCCGCCGTAGTCCTGGCGCAGCCCGGCGCTCTGGCCGATGAAGGCGGGCTGGCTGGTCAAATTTCGCGCTCCGAAACCGTCATGTTCGGGCAGAGCACTTCTGGTGCCTCTGCTCAGCAACGTGTCGAGGCTCTCGAATCCAACATCTTTGGTAAGCCAAGCAGCGGACCGCTGGATAAACGATTACAGAAAATCAACAAGATGCTGGGACTGGACAAAGCCAGTAGCTCCGAATCTGCATCCAAGGCTGCAGTCGTTAACAATGCCAACAGTTCTCAGTCTGAAGCCAAGGCTTCGCCGGCCGGCAAGACTGCGAACAAGTCTGAATCTGCTCCAAAGAATGTCGATCAGAGTAAATCTCCCATCAAGTTGCAGCCAATGACGGCGAAAACCGATATGCCGCCTCCAGCACCGGAGCGAATCGGCAACGATCTGCCACCGGTGGCTCCGCCAGCAGTGCTGAGCACTAAGCAGCTCTTGCAGTTAGGAGCCAAGCGTTTCTCCGAGGGCAATGCGGTTGAAGCTAATTCGCTGTTCCGTCAGGTTTTAGTTCACGACCCGAACAACGTCGACGCGCTATTCAATTTGGGTGCTCTGGCGGAACGCCGTGGAGATTTTCCCTCCGCCCTCGGTCTTTATCGCACTGCCTTGGGTGTTAGACCTGCCGATACCGATCTGAAACAAGCCGTCGCCTCGATTCAAAATCAAATGGCGGCCGGAGGCGCGGGTCGTCCATTAGTCGGCGACGCCAGCCAGACTGGCCCGTTTCACATGCCGGCGCGACTGGGGCAGCCGTTGACGGGTGGAGTCTTTGACAATCGGACCGCCGATCAGTTCAACGGACAGGCTTTGCCGCCAGTGCTTGGACAACAACCTCCCGTCGGCACCGTTGTCGGAACTGACGTCGGTATGGCCAATGTCACCCAGCCCCCCATCGGGCTGGCCAATGTCACACAACCAAACCACGGCAAATCAGCCGCGAAAAAGGTGATCCTGACAGGCGTCAGCATCGGGATCGGCAGGGTGTTGCCTGGCCCTCTGGGAGCGTTGCATTGCCCGCTGTGTGAACTGCTCGGGCATTTCTAACGATTCAATCGATATAATCAGCGCAGGCTCCTCCCCTTCCATTCGGCACCGAATGCGGTGAGATCGGTAGTTCGTGGCGCAGGGCAATCTATTGCGGTGTTGGCGTTCCTCCAGCAATTTTTGCAGCAAAGTGCCAAACTCGGAAACATCTGGGCGATCAGGAAGTCTCTCGATCTAGCGGCTGATTGTTGGTGTTCTCCTGGTCTGCTACCAGCTGCAGGCTCCGGGCTTTGATTATGGGGAGAGCTTATATGGGTTACTACGAAGGTGAAAAGTCTGTCGGGCTCGCTCCGATCCTGATTACGCTCAGCGTTGTGACGATGCTGGGTTTTGCAATGCTCTATTTTATGTGCGGGCGCCAGACGTCGGCAACGCAGGATTTGTCGGCGCCGGCGCAACAGTCAGTGCCGCAGGCCGTGCAGCCGGCTCAGTCCATCCAACCAGCCACCAGTGCCAAACCGCACAACCACGTTTAATTGCCGTTCTTTTTTCGGCGCTTTTGATCTTCGATCTCGGTCCAGGTGGCGAACCATTTGATGATATCGCCCTCGCTCTCTCTTAGCGCCACAGCTCGGCATAAATGCCAGCGGTAAGGCTCCTTCGGCGGCTTGCGCAGCCCAATGGCTCGCTTCACGCGAAACTCTGTTTCGTAAGAATCACCGGTGGCGAGCGCGTTTTTCCAACCTTTCAAATAGCCTGGCAGATCGTCGGGATGCAATAGCAGCTTCCAGCCGTCGTTCTTACTCTGCTCGTACGTCAAGCCAGTGTATTCAAACCAGCGGTCGTTGAAGAAATCGATCTGTCCGTTTGGATCAGCCGTCCAGACTATCTGTGGAATGGCGTTGGCTAACGTGCGGAAGCGCACCTCGCTTTCTCTCAGTTCCTCTTGCAGCTGTTTTTGATCGTCGATGTCTGTGCATGTTCCAAAGAACATCAACTCGTTTGTTTCCGCATCGTGCAGCGGAGTGCCGCGTGAAAGGTGCCAGCGATATTCGCCGGTTTTCGAGCGATAGCGATACTCAGCTTGAAAGCCCACGCCTCTGTCCGCGGCACCTTTTACCATATTGAGGAACGGTTCGCGATCTTCGGGAAGCACTGCTGCAAGCCATTCTAAGCCAGTCGCCTCTTCCTCGCGCTTGTGCCCGGTGTAATCGAAGTAGCGTTGATTGTGATAAGTGACAGATCCGGATGCCTGAGCCATCCACACGATTTGTGGGATTGCTTCAGCAAGAAGACGAAATTTGGCTTCGCTTTCTTTGACTTCGGCTTCTATGCGACGGCGCTCTGACATGTCCACTGCGAAGCAGAAGCAATCATCGCCGGTGGTATCTGTTGCCACGACTCCTAGAAGCACGGGTTTGCGCGTGCCATCTTTGCATATGTAAGTTTTTTCAAACGGCTGCGCTTTGCCTGAAGCTTTGATCTGGTTGATGGCGATCTGATCTGTGTAAGCATCTTCAGCTGGTGTGAGCAGATCCCATCTGACTGCGCCGGACACGAAATCCTCGCGGTCGTATCCGAGCAGTTCGCACCAGGCATCATTGACTTCGAAAATATTGCCATGCACATTGCAGCGGCAAATCGGCATGATGTTGGAAGCAATGAAACGTCTAAGAACCGCATCGATGTCGGATAAGTCTTTGCTGCTGTAGGAATCGGATGCGGCAATCTCTGCCAGATTCATGCCCTTAAGTAGAGTAATTTCTGCTTCCAATTGAGCGATTCTAGCCAGTTTACTGGCATGGGACAGTGAATGTCCTCGGTTGCTCAGCTCATCATGTTTTCTCATCGACATTTTAGTTCTACTTTACAGGAATGAGTGATACCAGATGCAGTATTAGTCTGGGGTGCGCTGCTCATGAATCTCGGTCCAGGTTCCAAACCATTTTACAATTCTGCCGCTGGAACTATGCAGAGCCACAGCGCGACAGAGATGCCAGAGATAGCCGTTCGAGCCCTTACTGAAACCAACAGCTCTTTTTAGCCTGAATTCGAATTCGTATGTTTCGCCGGTTTGCAGAGCGGTGTTCCATCGCCGCACATATCCATCGATATCGGCCGGATGAATGAGCAGATGCCAGCCGGTGCCGAGGCTTTGCTCGACAGTCAAACCTGTGTACTCCAACCAGCGATGATTGAAGAAATCGATTACCCCATCACGATTTGCCGTCCAGACGATCTGAGGAATGCCTTCGGCGAGCATGCGAAAATGCTCTTCACGCTCGCGCAATTCTTGCTCGACCCGCTTCTGTTCGTTGATATCGGTGGCGGTGCCAAACGACTTCACTATCCGCCCGTCGGGCGCTTTGAGCGACAGGCTGCGGCAAAGGCTCCAGTGATAGGTACCATCACGGAATTTGTGACGCACTTCGAGTTCAAAGTTCTCGCCCGTCTCTCTCGTCTCCTGCGAAAGCTTGATAACGGCCGGCAGGTCGTCGGGATGAATGACTGATGCCCAGCCTTGTAGCAGTCCGTCACTGTGATCGAGTCCAGTGTAGTCGGCGAAACGACTGTTGATGTATTCAATATTGCTCTCTGCATCGCTGATCCAAACAATCTGTGGAATGTTTTCCACCAGCAAACGAAATTGCGCTTCGCTTTTCTTTTTCTTCAGTTCACCGTCCCGGATTTCGGTCAGATTGAGCATGAATGCCATCACATCTTGACCGTGCGAGTCTAAGGCGGTGGCGGCAATGAGGATCGAAACTCTGGTGCCGTCTTTGCGAATATATTCTTTTTCGTAACGCTCGGCACGTCCGCATTCGCGAATTTGGCGAACAGCGTCAGCGTCTTTTTCGAACCATTCGGGCGGTGTTATGTATTGCCAGCCCAAATGGCACAGCTCTTCTTTGGAATATCCGGTCAATTCTTCAAACGCTTGGTTCACATCCAGGAAGGAGCCAGTCACAGAGGCTCTGCAAATTGGAATCAGATTGGAATCAAACAGCTGCTTCAAATGCGAACTCAATCCCGACGACTGTGAACGGGCGCGGCATCGATGAAGTTCGGCTTCTAACTCAGCAATGCGCCGATCCAATGTGTCTTCGCAGTATGTGACCTTTTCCAATCATTCCTCTGCTGTCTATACAGCCGGCTTCAAGGCGGGAAAACTGGGGCTGGTTGGCGTTAACCAGGCGCTTTGAAACTTGCTCAGGTTTATTGTACCCGGTTTCATTTCGGATATGACTCGGATGCCTGAACCCAGCCGCCGCAACTAAAGTGCACGCATAATGCGGATCGGAATTTGACTTGCGTTTTTGGCTGGCCCCGGACGAATCAATTATGAAGCATGTCTCCTTCTAGTGGTTCACTCTCAGGAGTGAATCTGAAAGGTAACTGGCGAGTGAATGATGCAACCCCTTGGTGGTTGCGGATTTCTCCCTTTCATGCCACCAGAAGCAGTGCTGTGTCAAAGCTCACGAGTGAGAGCGGCCCTAACCATGTCGAGCGATAGCCTCAGCAACAGATCGATCTGGGGTTTCATATCTGTCTTGGAGCTGATTGGCAAAAGTATTGAGAGCATTGGGTTTCTGGATATCGAAGCGGAGGAACCGAACGGTTGCGCCTCCGTCTCATCGCTTGTGCGAAACCAATTGCAGCGTCATTGGAAATCCGTGTGAGGGCAGGTGGACAAAGTGATTTCAGCAGAGAATGAGATTAACGTCGTCAAGTTCGAGAAGAGAGATAACAGTTCTTCTGAAGTGATGCCACTTATGTCCAACAACATCGTGCGACTCCGCAACACCAGTGATGGCCAGCGAAACGTTGCAACCGAATTACAAGCGTCGAAGGACCAGAGCAGCGGCGGTTGCGAAGACGGCGTCTGCGTCATAGCCTGGAAGCCACGCCGCCCGACAGCGGTGGCATAGGCAGCGGCAATAAAATTACAAAGTTGAACCAGACGGCGCCTATCGCGGGCGCCTTTTGGTTTGTTGCCTTATGTGCACAGATGAAAAAAACGCCGGTGACCCGGCGTTTTCTTCGTCCTCTTCCCCACCTAAACCTTTAATAGAGATCGAGCGCCGGATCACGTCGTTCGAAAATAGTTGCCTTTTGCTCGACGCGCTCGTTGTGGTCGACTTGCTCGGATGAACTCGTAGTTGTGGCGATGTCTTTGCGCTTGACCGTGTTATATGCCAATGAACGGCTCGGGTAGCGGTAAGCAACCCGCCGGTGCGCGACGCACGAGCGGTGCGCTATCGGGCGCGAGGCCACATAACTTCGAGATGCGGTCGTAGTTGAAGTTGTCACAACCGGCGTCTCTTCTTTATTGACGACAGTCGTGCTGGAACGATCTTCTTGAGGAATCATCACACGCTCGTGGCGCTCCATGATCAGAGGCTCCTGGCGAACTTGAGCGTTGCCGCTGGCATCGATCTCTTGTGTGCTGCGAACCACCGTTGGTTGCATCCAGCTTTCCATCACCTGTGGTGCACCGACTGTAGTCTGGCTCGACTGTGAATACGAATGAATTTCACCAGCAAGAGCCGGAGCTACTGTACCGATCGCCAATCCCACTGCTAAACCTAATACTGCAAACGCCTTGCTCATTTTTTTGCCCTCTCACTGTATATGGCAACTGGACGTAACAGAATGCGGCGAGTTCCGTCGAAATGCGCAGTCGCGTTCAGTAGTGGCTGGCAAAACTGGGCGATGCACGGCATCACGCCGTCACCGATGACGCTGGGACAGCCTTCTGAGCGCCTCCTCTTGGCAATCGGTGTTATCAGCCGCCTTAATAATGACGTTTTTTTCCGGCTGGCTGAGGAATTGAATCTCAACCGGGGAACATAAAGATGCGTAGCCAGGTATTGATTCGACGGGAGCAAGCGTCATGAACCTTTGTATTGACAGTCAATCGGCACTTTTACATTGCCAGCCGGACAGTCTTGATGCTCTGATCGACCGCCTCGAGAAGAATGGATATGAACCGCTTGTGCGCAAGGCTGCACATCACTTCGCCTCAGTCTTTGGTGGAACGGCCGACGATCTCTTCGGCGGCAAAAATGATGAAGAGGACGAAGAGAACGGCAAAGACGCGGAAGACTCACGCCGGCGGCTGCTCAGCCTGGAGAAGATTGGCTATAACTGGGGCTTCGATAATTTGCGCGGTTTTTCCAAAGTACCTGACATCAAAGGCGATCTATTTTTCTCGGAAGACGGGGCGGGCATGCTTTTCGTCACTGTGGTAGAGACATCATCCAAGCAGGGTGGCGACGACTCTAGCTGCATGATTCGCGCTGGCTTCATCGGCGATTCCGAAGAGAAGACCGCGCTCAAAGAGTTTATCCAAGCAATCGACAAGGCGCTCGACGAAGAGCATATCGAAGCCGATTGGACAGCGGACGACATCCGCAACAAGACCTATCAGGAATTGGCTCAAGGTGAGCGGGACACGGATCTTCAGTCTGCTTCCGCCATCACCGAACGCGAACTAAAAGCGGCCCGGTCGCTGGAAAATGCTAATGTTCGCGAAGTGGCCTCGCTCGTTCGCCGGTCAGGAGTGATGCTGGCCAAAGAGTTGCTCAAGCAAAAGGCAGAGCAAGCCAGCGATCTGATTCGCTATGTCGATCAGCTGCTGCAAGTCGATCTGTTGCATCAAGAATATGTTGTTGTTTGCCAGAAGTCGGGCGAGCACGTCAACCGTGTCGAGACCAGAGATGTAATCGACCAAATGGCACGCCTGGGCGTGCGTTGCTCATGCGGTAAATCGATCTCCGAAGAGCAAATCGAAGGATTGCTCGCCTCTGATCCACTGCTGCCACGCATGCTCGACAATAATTATTGGATGTCTGCTACTGTCGTTCGTCTGTTGAACAGCCTCAACGTTCCTTCCGAACGCATTCTCGTCAATGTCGCACCAAACGCCGAAGATGTGGAACTGTTCGCGGACATCGATGGCACTCTGGTAATGTTCGAGTTGAAAGATGCTGAATTTTCATTGAACCATGCATACTCGCTCGGTGCTCGCATCGGCATGCACCGCCCGCAGCTTGCGTTTGTCGTCTCCACCAAAGGTATATCCTCTGAAGTGAAGGATCACTTCAAGCGGATCAAGCCGGAAACGAAAATGGTTTACGTTGCCAACTTGATCCAGCTCGAAGCCACCTTGAAAAAGGTAGTTGAAGGGGTGAGGACGATGCGCGTCAAAGCCTGGCTCGCATACTTCCAGGGCTTGTTGAACTTCCCTGTCGCACCTTTGATGTTGCCGAAACTGCAATCGGCCAAATTCGAGATACCACACGTGGTGACATCAGTGCAGATGCAGCCAGAGGCGCGAGACAGAGACCGTGAGCGCGAATCGGATCAACAGCCGGCGGTTAGATAATCTCTCAATAGAATATGACGCAGCTCCCAGATAAAGAGGACCAGGGAACAGCTATAACGCCTTGTCCTGAAGAATCTGGTGCTCAGCCGGTCGAACTGACAGTTTGCGAAGCGGACGCAGGTCGCGCCGAGTCGAACTCTGTCCAAGTCAATCTACAAACATCTTCTGGTTTGGCCTTCCAGGTGCTTACCCAGATGCCGCAAAGTAATCAAATAATTGATTTGATGGCGCGGTTGGATCTGGTGGCCTCTCAGCTGAGGGAGACCCAACTCAAGCTGGAGAACGCCATGCAGCGCATAGGCTTTCTCGAGGCACAAGTGATGCATCGGGACCAGGTAATCGATCAGCTGTGCCTGCAGCAGTCGGAGAAAAAGCCAGATTTATAAGTCAAGCAAGTTGGCTCCAAATCGGGACACGCCTGGACTAGTTCCTTCACCAAATGTCGCCGTTATTCTGCAACAAAATGGCGATCGCTGCGTCTCAATGCCAACGACCGTTGCAGAATTGACGTCTGGACGCCGTTTTGAGGATGCACGAAAACCCCAATGGGAACCAGAGAGAAATCGCCGAAGCGAAACGCTGGAAGCGCTGTAGATAACGTAACTCCGAGTCTACAGTGGATACGAATTTAGGGACGTCAATAGGGGGAATCCGTAGCATTTGTAACTGCGAAAAGCCTGATGTGTACACGGTTTCAGAGCATGAAGCGCGGTTGCCATGGTATAACAGAATTAGGTGTCTTGCCAGCACATTGACGTGCTTGAAGGAGAACGAATCTTATGATTGATACGACGAATCTTAGTAACGAGCCGGATGCTGATTTTGCATTCAGTTATCTGTTGCAGTGGGAGTGGCCCGAGCATATAGAAAGTTTGCTAAGACGCTTACTATTCTTGAGCTTTGCCGGGCTGGCAGGGGACGCCGACGAGCAGACGATCGCAGATACCGACGCCATGGCTGCAAAAGCTCTATGGTTGATTAGCGTTTATCCGAAAACCAGCCCGAGCATTTTGCATGCGCTGGCACAGCAGCAGCCTGCTGCATATCTGGTGCGTATTGCCGAAAATCCCAACACCCTGCCTGAAACACTCGAGCTTCTCGCCAAACATTCTTCCGAGACAGTTCGGGCGGCAGTCGCGGAAAATCCGCAGACGCCTCCTCACGTGTTGATGCAACTGTTTGAAGACGAGCACGTTGACGTTCGATATTCGATGGCAGAGAATCCTAATTTGCCGGAGCTGATTCTGCAGATGTTGGAAGAAGACGACAACTGTTATGTTGCCTCGCGTGCACGCCGCACAATGAACCGTGTGGCAGTTCCTGCGCCTCTGGTCATGCCGTTGAGAAAGAGCCAGCAACGCGCAAACGATCTGACCAATCGCAGAGCTGCGCAGGGCTGATCGAGTTTTCTGAGAATCACTTTGTTCTAATTTTTGGGTTCCATCTGGCAAGCGCGCAGGCTTGCCAGATGTTTTATTGCCGTTGATAATTGCTGGCGAGTGGCTGCCAGCGCCATCTCCAGCCAAACGAACGGGTGCGCTTTCGCACACCCGCCCCACTCCTTCGACAAATCTCTTCTCAAACTTCTATGCGCAATCTTCCATGTAAGGCAACAAGCTGGTCTGCATCTTGGCCCGTGCTCGAGCAATTCTGGACTTGACTGTGCCTGGCTCTGCATGCGTGATAGAAGCAATCTCTTCATAGGACAGACCTTGCAATTCTCGCAGCAGGATTGTGGTTCTAAACTGATCGGGCAGTCTTGAAATTGCGCGAGCAATCGCGGCGGACAACTCGCGGCGTTGCACGACCTCATCGGGCATGCCCGAGGCATCTGCGAGATCGCGAGTTGGGGTTTCGTCGCTGTTTTCGTTGAGGATCGGTTCGTCAATGTACACGATCGCTTGCCTGGGCCGCCGGCGCAGCTCATCGTAAAAAAGATTCGTCACGATATGGTGCAACCACGTCTTGAAAGAATGCGCATTGCGCAAATTGTCCAACGAACGCCAAACACGAATGAACACTTCTTGAGCCATGTCCCTGGTATCAGCACAGTCCGGTGCAAGGTGATGCAGCAGACCGTACACATAGCGTTGGTTGCGTTTGATCAATTGCTCGAACGCTTTCTGCTCATGGTTTTTGCAGGCCAGCACCAGATCATAATCGCTTATTTCCGCATATTGCTTCTTGCCGGTAAACAACTTCAATTGGGTGGACGTGTCACCAACTGGTTTTGCAGTGATCATCGCCAATCCTCCAGCAGACAACTAGCAGCCCTGAACGAATTACCGTCGGCTGGCTGAGTTGTACGTGGTGTGCTTATGTTTCGATTGTGTCACGTACAAACGCGTTTCACTATCCCGGAAAACCCGACTGATTGCTGGTTCGATTCCGGCTGCTTAAGTGGATTGGTTGGCATACCAAATGCCACATACGAGCATATCCAATGAATCTAAATGGGGTAGGCTGGCGATTCTTATATGGCGATCCTTGCTCATTCACGGCCATTTGTT
>Ga0182024_10016181_pt1 | contig 14178 bp, 18 predicted proteins | sample P32metaG_FD_120480 | JGI IMG/M metagenome (GOLD analysis project Ga0182024, IMG submission 120480) | Permafrost microbial communities from Stordalen Mire, Sweden - P3-2 metaG (Illumina Assembly) | ecosystem: Environmental > Terrestrial > Soil > Wetlands > Permafrost | place: Sweden: Stordalen... | reverse complement strand
TTTGCTTGCGTATTTTCCCCGAAGTCATTGCAGACATCAAGATTGCCAGCAGTGCAGCTGTTGGCACCACTGTCAGGCCCTTCGAAACAGGGACTGGCATTGCGACAATCACGAGGAGTGTACGTCATGAGCAGTTACACTTCTGCTGTTGATTTGTGAACAATGTTCTTTAGACCGTTGAGTTTCTGGAAAGACTACCCCCAATACAGGATGCCGTCATTACCGCGTCGCGGGTGCTAGGAGATGGAAACTGGAACATGGGTGATGCGTCAGGCAACATGCGCAAAGTAGGTGAATCCGCCGAGGTCGACGACCGTGGCTTATTGGAACACTTCACCTGTACGGCTTTCATAACGACGCCCAGAACGTGGACTGAAACGGGTTCTTTGCAGACGACGTCATTTCAAATATATTTACCACCGTTGCCACATTGACGAAGACACAGAAGCGGCTTCCAATGAGTTCGATTTTCTTCATCAACGTCTGATATCTTCGTCTGCAGCTGCTCTTCTCGCCTGAAACTCCCATCGATGACCTGCCTTCAGCCAAGTCTCAGTCGCTTATAAATGCGACGTTTCGCAGTGCCAAGGCAACATATATCGGGTCCAATTACACCTCTCTTATTTCGTGCCTCTCGGAGGACAAAGCTCGAAGCGGTCGGATGCGACACCGACCAGCAGGTAAGGCACGTCTTAGCCCCTTTCAAACGGAGTGTAATGACTTACGAAAAGAGTGACAGCCGTCTCCGATCGCTCATTGTTGATCTGGTGCCCCCAACTTTCTGCGAGGCACCGTCGAAGGAGCGTGATATGATGCCACCTGCCCTCAGTTCTAGTCAAAAGGAAGCTGTCATGAAAGTTTTGACTGCACAGGATTATGCGCTTGTGCTGGGGATGCCAGGAACACGACAACCATTGCGGAAATCATAAAGATCCTCGTTTCTCGTGGCTGCAGAATCCTTCTCACATCATACACCCATTCGGCCGTTGACACCATTTTGCGTAAACTCACAGATAGTGATGTGTCCGTTTTGCGCCTCGGGCAAGAAGACAAGGCGAGTCGCTATTTCCCCTAAGGTATACGCATTCTCAACTGAGCATGAACAGATACACCCCGAGGCCAGGAGATATTCTCTCAATGCACTTCCTACAGCAAACAGCCTGGAGATGCTCGAGAGTCAACTCTTAACACCTCCGTTGCGACGACGTGTCTGTCTATTAGTTGATCAGTCAGTTTTTCGGTGTGCACATTTGTCGGCGCTTGAGCTGATGTTACCTCGCAGCGCTATCTTTTCGCGGCGCGAGTTCGACGTCTGTATTGTGGACGAAGCTTCTCAGATCACATTGCCAACTTGCCTCGGCCCGCTGCGTTTTGCAAATCGGTTTGTTTTGGTTGGCGATCATCACCAGCTTCCCCCTCTGGTTCGCAGCCGTGAAGCACGGGAAGGTGGTCTTGATGAATCATTATTCAAGAGGCTGTGTAGTGCTCACCCCGAAGCTGTCGTTGACCTGAGATCTCAGTACAGGATGAATGAGGACATCATGCTGGTTGCGAACGAGCTTGTGTATTCAAACAAGCTGTCATGCGGTACCCCCGAAGTCGCTGCGCGCTCGCTCTGCTGGCATTGCACGTATCCACGAATTAACGAGTTCGCGCTGTGAAGGAGAACGCTGGCTGCAAGATGTGCTCGATCCGACGTAAGTCTTTGCATGGATGGACGACGTGTTGCTGAACAATACCTCAAGTTGAAAAGTTGTCTTCCTCGATACCGATGATGTACCTGCGAAGGAGTCAAGAGTTGGCGATCTTGTCCAGAACGAAACTGAAGCCATCATTGTCCAGCAGGTAGTTTCGCATCGCAAACGCCAGCGACGGTGTCCTAACTAACCAGTCTACTAGATTGCAGAAGCCATGTTGCGATGATCGCATTGGCGCGTGGATACCAACTGTAGACAGCCAATTTATAGCGCGTCCCAAACTGGGGCGTGCTAGGCCCGCAGCGGAGCCCGATTGACGAATTCTGCTTATTCACCCTAATAGCTAAGTATTCCCCTTGATAGTGCATCCCCGGAGCGGGCGTGCTGGGGCCTTCCCAGCTCCCGGTGACTGCAGGGGAGTTCGATAATGCACCAAAAGGCCCACAATCGGTGTCAAGGGCAGCAGATATATGGATGTCGATGGAGATGGTTTGGAAACATTGACCCCTACGGCGTTGTAGAAGGATTGCGTTTTCCTTCGAAGCCCAAGATATTTTCTTCGGTTCACCTCGGGCTTGAGTTTTGGCAGCATAACAGTTGAACATCTTTCTCTATATTTCAAGCATGCGGAATGGGTACTTGGGTCTCGTGCACCAGAATTGCATACAGAATGCTCAGACACGTCACCGCGAGCCTCGGAGGATCCGTGAAGCGAAGCGTACGTCCCATGTCTTGGCTCGTGCTGTGGCACAGGCCCGTACTTATCAGGGAAACAGCACTCGAGATCCAGTAGATTCCGGAGCCCCGCTCAGGCGAAGAAAGTGGATGTCCAGCCGGACTCATCGCGACCAAAGAAGGACGGTGAGACTTCGAGTCGGATGTTAACACTTCCGAAGCACAGCATATATATCACACATTCAAGCGCTCATGTACTTTGGCCTCAAGTTCCTTGGAAGGTACCAGGTACGCCAACCGCAATTGAGAATATTACTTTGCGGTACATCAAGCGCCAGGCGGATTCGTGGTGCTCATGGGTAGGGGTACATTCAAGGATCCTTCGACGTCTCACCAATTTGATCACAGAGTTGCACATTGTCACCGCAAGCGTATCAGCCAAGGATAAGACGAATCATATATTTGACGACGTTGACACCCGTTGTCTTATTTGGATGGTTAGTAACACCACGTTACAGATCCGACGCATTTATCGTGACAATTTTGTAGGTGGATATCAACACCCTGACGACTGTGGCGACGCCATCGGGTGCCATTTCCAGCTCACATAGAAGTAATTCAAGCTCGGACGAGGGCAGCAGTGGCGCCCCGCCAGCTTGGATTCTTTATGGTTGTTCTTGAATGCTGGTTGCGGAACAGACATCTTAAAAGGGTTTTTACATTTATGAATTGCATCGCTGCCAGTCTCATTCGCTAAGACTGTTGTTTTGAACTTTACAGGGAGAGATTGATGTTCTAAAGGTATGCTTCACGTCCCCTTGAATTGAACTGTTTGATTGTTCTCATCTCGTACATCAGTTTTTGGGACCCATGTCACCGGAAGGTGAGACGCGGCTCTGGAGTAATAGCGTGCAAGGGACCGTCAATTTTCTAGAGAACAACGCTTATGCCGGCATCTTCATAACCATTTTGCAAAGGCTTTTGAGCGCTCCGTCGACTTGTTCTCCGCAGTACAAGAAAATGTGGACAAACGACACAGCTACATTTGTGATGTGCGTCCGAATAACATCTATTCGTTTGTTGGTGTGCCAAGGCTGACCGACCCGATGAAGGCCCTCAAAGCACCAGATGTAGGTCATTTCCACTCGCGTGATTTGCCTCGATTCACGTTCGAATTTCTAGCTGCTGCTGGCCCTATCGGTCATCGAGAACTGCCCCACTAGTGAAATTGATGAAAAGTGTCAATGCCTTCAACACGCGGCGAATGCGCAATATTCCACTCACGGTATTCGTCAAGAAATACGGTGCCAGGTACCTGCGTAGCATACTCGCTTGTCTTCTCAAGTTTATGGCTGAACATCCCGCTCAATCGTATGAGGTCGACTCCAGCAAAGTTCCACCTGGCTCCAATACCTTGGAAATGTCGAGGTCGTGAAGCAGATCACTAGGGCATTTCTGAACGTGATCCTCGATTCCGTTGACAACATGCCACCGTAAGCCGCTGGTAAAGAACCAAACGGGCCTTATCCCATATTCCTTCCCTAGGGTGATCCGCGAGGTCTGTGCTTACCCGGTTTATGCGAATTCTGTTCTTTAATTTGACGTTGTTCGGCGCTCAGGGACCAATCAGGCGGAACGAACAATCGCAACCCTGATGTTTCACAAGCGATGGGCGTATTTCTCTTCCTGAGGTGTGTTCTTAACGCAGACCCTGAGCCGTATTTGACCTTTCTGCTGTAGGTTCATATGTCCAGCGATTACGAATCCCGCAATGGTAGACGTCGAGCTCCAGCCCAATTCGAGAAACATCCAGCGTGGTCTCGTTGCAGTCGCCAAGATTATGAACGCTCTCACAAATGTAAGGTCTCTCAATGTTGCAGCCGGCGAGAGTTGACGGCTGAACACACTGTTATACTAGGAGCGTCCTCGTGATGACCCTGACGAGGATGAACCCATCACTGTGTCGTACGAGGAAGTGGACCACATGCTGGCGCATCAATTCTTCTCCCACGCCGGCGCCATGGGGAGAGAACTCTTCAGGTTCAGGGGTATCTTCGCGTCGCGAAGAAACGCCGAAACTGTTTCGCAAGCCAAAATTGCTTGGGATGATATACGCTCCATCTTGGTGGACCTAGGGCCTGTCGCCAAGTACCCATCCCTCACCAAGTTCTCTGGGCTGAAGCACCCCGCTACGCTACGGCACTTAATTCCCGCATCTTTCTTTCACCCAGGGTCATCTCCATCGTCGCTGAACAAACGATCCCCACCCCCAGGCACGGTTAAAGTTTCCTCTCCACCACCGATCCCCCCACCAAAACCATCAAAACTTCGTGTTGTTGGCAGCGCTGGCGAAAGATTCCAGACGCGTAGCGCTCACTCTTCTGGAAGCGAACATACTTCCAATGGATTCGGACAGAATGTAGTGGAGAATTCAGCCACGGTAACCGTAGACTACAATCCAGCCGGTTTCCGCTTCCCACAACAATTCCGAATCCAGTCGGAGCCACCGCCATCGAAACATTCCCAGCCTGGTACATCACCTGAAACTTGAAACCGCTAGACGTATGTGACATTTTTGATTTTCTCAAGATTTATGCCTCAATTCTCGGCATCGAGGGAGTGTGCCTTCGTCCCCCATGAACCCGCCCATTCAAGGAAAACGAGCAAAAAATCTGCTGGACTTACGGAAGAGGAGGAGCGCGAGTTTTGGAGATATCACTGCCCTCCCGACAGGAGTTTCTGCAGGCGCGTCGTCATCTGATTCTATCGCAGACGCGGCGAGTGATGGCTCTAATTCTGGCACCGAAACCTCCGCGGGCTCTGCGGCACGTGGATTTTCCCAATCGCGATCGACATCTTTAGCTTCTGGGACACCTCCGCATACAGTCCCAACCCAATCTACATTACCTTCACAATGCCGTATAACATCTGCAACTGACACACCTTATCGAAGTTCGCTGGCCTCTTCTACCTCATCGGGCAGCGCTGTTCCATCCCCACCACCACGGCATCCTGGCACAACGTCATCTCTGTCTGTTCCCGGTCGGTGCAGCTGAGCGGATCGGACGCTCATCATCGCCGCTGCGAGACACAGTACGCTCAGCCGCTGTCGGGGGGTTATTATTAGGGCGAAAAGGCTGCGACAGGATGGAACGCTTGTGGACATCTACCACGTCGTCTTCAGGCGCCTCTCGAGCCCCCACTCACCTCGGACACAGGAATGCCGAATCCGCGCTGTCGTCCACGGATCTCTCCACGACAGGATCTCTTGGCGACAAGCACATAAAAAGCCTTAGTGCTTGCTTACGGCCTCCACGCAGAGCAGGCGGTAGGCTGGTGTTTGGGCGACCCCTGGCGGACGCAACGAGAGACACCGCCATTGATTCTGCTGTTTTTGAGAATGATCCGTGGATGGATGAGAGGGGTCAGCCACGGGGTGAGAACTGTCCTGCGCTCGTTGTACATTGTGTGCAGCATCTGGAAAAGTGGGGTCTTGAGGAAGAGGGTGTATTTCGGTGAGTGTTTGGTTATACTCCGTGCTTTCTTTATTTTGATCGTACATTGCAACTTCAAAGAATACCTGGTCGTAATACCGCAAAGCTCCGCTCAGAGTTTGATGCTGGTAAATACCCCGCATCACGTTGCGTAGTAGTATTCCCAACTGATATCAATGGCAGGTGCCGGTTATGATCTGCGCCAGTCCGACCCCGGGGATTCTTGATCCTCATAGCGTTTCCTCCGTCTTCAAAAAATTCCTCCGAGATAGTAAGCGTGCCCTTGCAGCCTCACAACTCAAATCACTTACGAACTAAGCGATGCCACTCTTAGTGCCCGAACCGATCATGACGCATGCGCTCAATCCTCCCTTTGATGCTCTGAATAGTGCCTCCCCTCTGGGTTCCAAAGTCAGCCAATGGCGCCACAGTCCTTGATCTGGCAACTGCAAACCGAAGCATTCTCCGAGAGCTGTGTCGACTCCTTAGGCGCACATCTGAACACTCTGCGACTACCAAGATGCCATTAAGCAATCTGGCTCTCGTATTCGGCCCGACCCTCAGCATGCACCCAAACATTTTTCGTTTGCTTGTGCAAACGCAAGATAACATCTTCAAACCAATGCCGTCTACGAAATCAAACATATCTAGCAAAGTGAATGCCGACCAATCTACCGAAGAGAGTGAAGAGGATAAAACAAAACAAGCTCCATTACTCCACCAGAGGTCAATGTCGGACATGAAGCTCGTTCACTTGACGGAGATGAGTCGCAACAAGGCATTTGGTCGGACCCCCTCTGCACCGTTGGCCCCATTATCGTGCCGATTTCTGTTTCCGCATCCCCGTCTGCACATTCCACATCAGCCTCCACCTCCTACATGTCGTCCGAAATCCCATATTTCAATACAGATTCCTCTGCTGCGACATCTCCTACTTCCACACAATCCGCCCTGGCGACATGGGGGAGGGCGAGCAGGGAGCATGTGCATATCGTTTCGCTTAAGCTTCCTCTGCCAGCCGCATTATCGCATGCGTTCAATGATCCTCTCTTCCTCGTCCTCTGTACCTTTCAGGAGCCAGCGGGATCGACAAGGTATTACAACCAGTACTATTGATGAAGAGCATGATACTGCACCATCAAGATCACGCACGCCCTCGACTCTTCATTCTCTTGGCACGTTGCTTAGTTCAAGGTCGCGTTCTAATACTTCTCCTGGCGGTCCCATTCTCGAAAATGGAGCGGCTGAAAATGCCCCGTCTACCCCGACGCTCCGAAATGGCGATGCCGAAGCAGTGTCGTCTGGATCGAGTACACCAGTTCGTCTTTCTAGACGATCCTCATCGTTTTTCCCCACTACGCCTAGGGTCGACAAACTTGAATGGGGATTCAGTTCTAGGTCTGGCGGTTCGTTCCTTCTCGTGTCAGGAAAGGCTCTGTTGGAAATTTGAAGAGCTTGGTTTCTGCTCCCTTGGACGCGATGCCTCAGAAGACGAGTGAGAATTCAAGACCACCTCATTTGAATATGACGATTCCAGGCGGTGGCACTGGCGTATTCCTCACATCACCACCCCCATCTCCATCTTCTCCAACACCCACTGCGACGGCACCAGCACCACCATCTATGCCCTCAACAGCGTCAACTTCAAGTCGCCCATCTGAATCGCCGAGCAACCCAATTCACGTGCGAATGTCATCAAATGGAACAGTCACCATAAACAAGCGTTGGTCTGGCGCCAGCAGTTTGTCGAAGCGATGGAGTGGCACAGGCAGCACGATGACGGGCGGCCGCAGCAGCAAACATGCAAGCTGGAGCGAGCCTCCGCCTGCTATACCAGCTGCCCAATTAGACAGTACCCGGACTTGGTGTGATGAGCGGGACGCCAATTGCAGATTTGTTCGGTGGTAGCTCCAGTTCGTTGAACTCGATGTCCACTCCACCTCCTTCGACGAGCAAAGTACCCGACGTTTGTGGCTCGCCGGCGAATGACACTGTCTCTGCCGTTGGCGTGGACATCACCACAGAAGGAATTGCGCAGCGGAGGAGGTCGTCTGGAACCTTTCCTTTTCCTGGTCTTCCTTTCTCGCCGCCTGTTCCGGCGCGAGCTGCTAGCAGGCCGTTGCCGACCCCCGCCTTCTCATCCACCATCCTCGTTTGCTGGGTGTGGTGGCGGAAATGCGGGACTTGTTCAGAATGCCACTGCCGCCTTAACGCAAGTGAAACAGTCTGCCTCGTATGCACAGAACTCTCAGACCGGTAACTCTGGTACCCTTGCGCCTCCGCCGCCAACCCTCGCTGTGGACGGGTCATCCTCTCATTCTCTGGCTCTTCCACCTCTTCCACCTCGGGGGCTTCGGAAGAAACATTGGAGCCGTGTCAGTCCTGTGAGTATAACGAATTTGCTCTCCGCAACGCTGCGAGAGACCCAAAAACTGTGGAACCTCTCTTCTATGCGCTACTCAGAGAGTGTGACAAATCCACAAGTACGTTCATATTCTGTATCAATCAAGTGGACGTCGAAATCATCGAGTCTCACATACTGTCGGTTCATATTCTACAGGTGACGTGCTGATTCACATATCGAAGCTCTACGTTGTTTCACATGTTCTTCCAGATGCTTGCCTTGTGCGACAGCCGATCTTGCTGAATTTTCAGCAGCGTGCGACATCCCAATACCGTGGATTACCGAGTTTTTTGACGTCGTCCCATTTGACCAACTGTCTTCTCTTGTTGCTATTGAGATTCTTGAATCCGAACCGAATGGCGCAGGGTTTCTGCGCAAAGCGCGTCATCTGTTCATGGGTATGCCGACTCCTTCCTAGCACCGTACTATGCGTTTACTATTTCCACATCACTTCAGGGTTCTGTGGGCTCAGTGATCGCGATCGGAAAAATTCCCAGGGCAGCACCCTGAGTTGATGGCGAGGGAAGAGATCTTTGGTAAACCCTTGTCGTAGACTGACCCGGTGCAGCACTGATTGCGTCTGGCAGATCTTGGACCTGGTTTTCAGCCTCGTTTCGCCGATGTCCTGATGTTCAACGAATTGAACAGGCCGCTAAAAGTGGACCTCACTTTCTATAAAGTGCCTCTACGGATTACCGCTGTATGTGACATGATCCACTGATACATAATCTCACTATGCTCAACTCGCGCTTTTTAACAGGTTAACAAGGAGCCGCGGTTTGCAGATGTCAAGTCTCAGTTGACGTGTGTAGTTGCAGGTTGAATAAAGTATGCAGACTCGATGTTACTTGGACGGCGAAGTGCGTCGGCTTCATGACCTGCCGTCTTGGGTATTCTAATCGCTTCCTATGCAGGTGGATTCTTACCGGCACATCCAACTGCCTTTGCCTGGGGATCCCTCGAATTTACGGATCCAGAGTGCTGGGCGACGTGCAATTTACCAGAACACCAGGATCTTTTCGCAGTTTCAGATACCTTCATACACAAATCGGCAAATCGGCTAGGCGGGGGTAACGCCACAGTTCGGACAAGACCAGGCTATGGATGGAACGTCGCCAAAGTATTTTTGGTGGCTCGCCAGCCCAATATTCGCGGCACCAATCGCCTCTGAGCTTAGAAAATGGCTCTCCTGTCACTACCTCCTTGTCCAACCTTGTTCAACCCCCCACTTAGCGATTCTTCCGAATCACAATCGCACTCTCTAACACCACCCAGCCAGATCCTACAACCACAGCATTCTCAACGCTTACCACCTAAGCCATTCCATCCTGCGCTATCACAACCAATGGCTCCAACCTCTTCCGCTACGTCCCCCGCACAGTATTACACCGACACAGTTCAGAATCCGCACATGCCATTCTCAACGTTTAAGCCTGCGTTTATGGCAACACGAAGCAGGGCCGGCACCCCGTCATCCTGCACTGGTCTGGCTGCGGTCGGCTGGGAAGGGCCGCGCCAGCCTACAACGTCCTTGACGCCCCTGAGGCAAGTGATAAACAACCATTGCTCATTTTTGCCTGCCAACTCTTCTTTCACAATATTTAGATAGACTTGTCTAAGATTGGAGAGATGAATTGGCTGTTTCCATTATCCAATTCTGTCAAAGATTATGACATCTTAAGGAGATTTTCAACTTTACCCTTATCTTCCAGTCTAAACCCGACTTCAAAGTTCTTTTCGATAGTCTTCATGGTGTAACGGGTTCCTACGCAACGGCGCTCCTCGGTCTCCCGGAACCCTCCGTCCAGAATTGCGTGCCTTCACCCGATTTCTTTGGCGGACAATCTGATCCTAACATTATGTATGCGCACTCGCTCGTCGAGAGTGTAGAGAAGAACATCCCACTCGGTGCTGTGAGCAATGGAGATGGTGGTAGGAACATGGATGCTTTCGTGACGCCTTTGGATTCAATGGCTATCATTGCAGCCCATACCTTATTTCAAGGCGGCATGAAGGGGTTAGCAAGAAGTATGCCTACAAGCGCAGCGATTGATTATGTCGCTAAGGCGAAAGGTTTCGAGTATTTTGAGGTCCCCACTGGTACGAAAAACACGCAAATTCGTTCTTTCTTTCTCTTTCCCTCTCAATCTATGGATTAGGGGCGGAATAATCGCGCTTTTGATATCAGAGCTCATGGATTGTAATAGGCTGGAAGTTCTTCGGGAATCTTATGGACGCTGGCCGTCTTTCTCTATCTGTGGCGAAGAAACTTTTGCACAGATCACATTTGCGAGAAGGATGGTCTTTGGGCTGTCATCGGTACATTGACTGTCGTGGCCAAAGCAAGCATGCCTGTGAACAACGGTTTCCCACAACACTGTGGCTCAACATCATCGCCGCTGCAAAGAAAAAGAAACCGAATACAGGCATCAAAGAGTTACTCTTAGAACATTATGGAAAATACGGACACAGTTACTCCTCTTGATACGATTACGAAGAAGTCTCGTCCAAAGGCGCAGCCTTGCTCATCAATAAACTAAACAAGCTCTTCTCCGAGAATTCCTTCATCAAACCCTCCTACACCGGCTCCAAAACTTCTGCAGCATTCACGATCTCTAGAGTGGAAAACTTTACGTACTTAGATCCGATTGATGTTCCTGCGTTGCGTGAACCTGTCGGTCAAGCGACCGCCTTTTCCCCTTCCGCAAATCAAGATATCGGCGGTCCCAGCGACGACGTCCTAAGCCATGATGAACCTTTACTCCCCAACGCTCCCTTCCTTTCATCCAAGCACTCCAGCACTATTGGCAAGATTTGTCGGTTCGCCCAGACATTGGCCTTTCCTTCGCATGCAGACAATATGCCCCTTAGAGATTAGAAGTTGTCAGATTGACAAGATGTTCTCGTATGCTCTCCAGGCTTGGCCTTTCCCTTGCATTCAGACAATACTATCCGCCTCTCAGAACGAGCGAGTCGCTGTATCGGCACGGAGGTGCCAATTAAAAGATGCAGGAGACGTGCATGCGCCTGAAATACGAGACAGCATTTATATGGACACATAGCACCCTTGGCATATCGCGAAAGTGCGCCGCTGCGCAGATATTGGGACGAAGCCGACGCTGACTGCATGTCGCACCCCACACCACGCAGTTGAGCCAACCAGTGAATAGCAGTCTATTCAGCCTACGCGACGAGAAACTGATACTGGTCAGATGCGACGCGTGTACGTAATCAAATTTTACTTTTGGCACAGCCACCCGCTCCTTGCCTCCAAACTCCAAACAAGAACAAGCGCGACGCGCGATGGTAAGCAAACGCCGACAAGATGAACTCGTGCACTCGGAAGATATCGAAGTTCTTAGCGGCGAAGATGAGCGTGGCACGCCATTGAAGCGCGCACGCACGGAGGAGCCAGAGGGAGAAGAGGATGACCAGGACATCGGCGCGAATATTCGCGTGGATGTAGATGAGACAATCACGGATGCTGAGCTTGAACGCATGCATGAGGCGGCTATCAACGAGAAATTGTCCCAGAAGGCTGGCAAGGCTGGGGTGAGTCTTTTCGCTCCCATTAGATGGAGTGTCTGACACCAGATTACACTGCAGGCGGTTGCAGAACTTGGGATCATTCAACAGGTCGATCTGATCAACTTCCTCTGTCATCGCAATTTGACAGTCAAGCTGATTCCTCAAATCAACTTCATCACTGGTGAGGCGCCCCGTCGCGTCGCGCTTTCGTCACGCTGACCTCGCGCCCGCCTTTGTCTTGTGCCTTCTCAGGTCACAATGGAAGTTAGTGTGCACCGCTAACCCCGGGAACATGACGATCATCTTAGTTGCTTGCGTAAATTAGGTGGTAAAAGTGCCATTTTGACGGCGATCGCTGTCGCACTCGGCGGCAAAGCCACATCGACTGGCCGCGGAACTGGCCTCAAATCATTCATCAAGGAGGGCGAGACATACGTCATAATGTCTTATTCGCTCTGTTCCATGCCGTTGTCCGAACCCCAGGTATTTGGTTCGACTGCAGTGCTGGTCAAGTTACGATACGTATCAAGAATGAAGGTTCCGACGCCATCGACCCAGATATATACGGCAAAAGCATCATCATCACCCGGCACTTCAATATCCAGGGCTCGTCTGGGTTCAAGATCAAATCTTCTCTGAATGCCGGAAGGAATGGGGAAGGCCGTGTCGTCACGACAAGCAAGGCAGAGTTGCAGCGAATCACGGATGGGATGAATATCCAGGTACTTGTCACCCCATTTCACTAACTGTTTACTGTTGACGCGTTCGCCTGTGTTACTGTTCCAGGTGGACAATCCATTGAACGTGCTTACACAAGATCTGTCTCGCAAGTTCATCTCCTCATCCGGCCCACAAGAGAAGTACGAGGTATGTAGACAGGCAGACTCCCGCGCGTCTGTTTTCTTCCCTCACGACAACAAGATTCAACGATGTTCTTACGCATACATTGGCTCAGTTCTTCCTCAAAGGCACTCAGCTTCAACAGCTTCGGACGACTATCAGGTGATCCTGGAAAATATCCAGCGTGCCGATGCCGTCCTCAAACAGAAGGCGGAAGCGATACCGGATCTGAAGCTAGCATATCGGGCGGCTGTGGAAAAGTATCGACAAGCCACCAGCCTCGTCCAGCAGCAGATGGAGATTGACGAACTTATCCGCGAACTTGCGTGGGCTCATGTGTACGAGTAATGTACTGGAGCCACGCAACTTGATTATTCTACGACGCACATATGGATGTTAAGCCGCACCTTCTACCCCAGGAACTCCAAAAGAGCATGGAAACTGTCCAGGATGCGAAGCGACACGTAGAGAAGATTGAATCTAAGCTCGCCACGGCGCAGGTACGAGCCTTCATTCGTTCGCTTCATCGTGGTTGCTTAAGCGATGTTACCTTCAGGAAAAATTGAAGCGAATCGAGGCTGAGATAGAGGAAGGTGAAAAGGAGCTTATTTCTGCCCGATCTTCGAAAGCTCCCCAGCAAGCATCATTGAATGCTGAGCTCAAGACAGCAACCGCGAAGAAGAAAGAGCTTGAATCTGAAAAAGCTGATCTTGAGGTAAATGGGATGTTCACATTTATACGTTTCGGATCACTTATACGGGAAACGATACGATACAGAGAGACCAGCGTAGGCAGAATGAGAAACTCGCCCATGCGCGCCGCGGGATTGACTCTTTTAGGGCGAGGATTCGTGTTGAGGAAGAAAAGATTCAGCAGAGTACGGACGGATCGCGTGCTGCTCTCGAGGCTAATATTGTGGAACGTAGGCAAGAGCGGGAAGCGGCTCAAAAGGGAATGGAGGATTTGAGCGCCCGTATTGCCGAGGCGGAGGACTCCGAAGCCAATCAGCAAAATCTGGTCACCAAAGAGACAGAGTTTAATGCGAAGAATAACGAGCGTGGACGCTTTCAGCAACAGAAAGCGCAGCTGGAGCAGCGTCTTACCAACAAGTGGAATATGTACGGAAGTCGCATTGGGGAGGTTATCCAACAAGTTGATAAGGCCGAATGGAGAGGAGGAAAACCCATCGGCCCACTTGGCGATTATGTTGAGCTCAGGCAGCGGGAGTGGATCATTCCCGTCAAAGTCGCCATCGGTAATCTTATGGGTTCTTGGGTTGTCGAGCATGCAGACGATCGTCTCAAGTTGAGGGACATTCTGGTGCATTACGGCAAGTGAGTGGTGTGGTGTTTGCGCTTCCTTACTTCTGACAGCTCTCGCGAAGCCAACACGTCAACATAATCGTTTCTCGGCGTGATGCGTTCGACTTCAGCGCAGGCGAGCCTCATCCTAATGTGCCCACTATTCGACGGGCCCTCGACGTAGGTCTACCCTTGTTAACGCGGGGCCCCAGTCGCTTACCAGGGTACTACAGATCTGG
>Ga0182024_10016180_pt1 | contig 14178 bp, 6 predicted proteins | sample P32metaG_FD_120480 | JGI IMG/M metagenome (GOLD analysis project Ga0182024, IMG submission 120480) | Permafrost microbial communities from Stordalen Mire, Sweden - P3-2 metaG (Illumina Assembly) | ecosystem: Environmental > Terrestrial > Soil > Wetlands > Permafrost | place: Sweden: Stordalen... | reverse complement strand
GCCCATGCGGAGAAATGGAAAGGATCAAGCCCATCGAGGTGTTTTGGCCCTGGAAGGAATCGACTGAGGCTCAATCTCGCAAACGCTCGCTGCAAACGAGGATTTCAGTTGCGAAAAGCTCTTCAGCACATTCTCGCATCGTTGCCGCAGAGTTGCGGCTGTATTCTCAGCCACCACGGCAGGGTCTCGGCTTTCCCGGAGAAGCGATCACTACCTACGCAAGGCCAAGATTTTGCGACTTCACATACAAACGGGCTAGCCTTCGCACACAGCAGCAGAGCCTGCGTGAACAACCCCGCCAGCGCCCTCAGATGGCCGATGCCGTCTATGGAAACGACGACGGCTTTCGCGCTGAGCTCGTATCAATGGGTCTATCCTACGCGGTTGTCGGAGATAGTTTGGAGACGATCAGTCCCAAGTGGAGAGAAGGATATATCAGTTTTATGAACAAACACCGCCAGCACGGCCAGACCGCGAGCCGCATCTAATTGATGGATTCTCTTCATGTCATTGAGATTCTCCGTTTAATCGGAATTTCCTTTTTCGGAGCCAATCTCCCGGATTATTCCGTTCGTGCATCGGTTTCGCAGGGTTTGACCCGCATCTTTTCGCGAAAACCGATCCGATCCGTTGCCCTTCTGACCTTGGCCACGCGTCGGACGCCTCGCTCATTCGATTTCCGAGACATGATTTGTCCATCGTTTGTCTTCAGTTATTCGTCCGCCGGCGCAGCTGCCGACAAGCCTTCGAGAGATGTAAGTCCTGGCACCACTGTGGCAGTAAGTACAAATCCTTTCCCTATCAAGAAGCGGCCGGTGAATCCCTTCAATGTTTGCCCATCAATTTCGGGCGGGTCAATTAGCAGGCAGGCGTAAAATGTTCCGTCATTCGGTCCAAAGGTTACTGCCACGTCCTCGAATCCCAACCACCGATGAGTGAGCGGAAACCAGGCCTTGTAGACGCTCTCTTTCGCACTGAAAAAAACACGGTCCCAATGTATCCCTTCAGGAGCCTTGGGCAACCACGCAATTTCCTGCTCCACGCACACGCGCTCGAGTACTTCAGCGGGTAACTCCTCGTGGATTTCCGCATCTATTCCTAAGGCCAATAAACCTGTCTGCATAGCTACGGCAGCGGCGCGATAGCCTGTGCAATGCGTGATGCTTCCGACCACCCCAGGCGGCCATAGCGGCTCGCGTTTTGGACCACTCAGTATGGGCGCTGCCGGGAGGCCGAGTCTGGAGAGTGCGAGTCTTGCGCAAGACCGACCTGTTGCAAGCTCTCGTGTTCTGCTTTCGATAGCCCGGTCGAATTGGACAGCCTCCTCTGGAAGAAGACAGGCGCATGGATCGTCATCCCACCGTTCGACGGAAACCACGTTGGAAGGCAGCAAATCCCCCATCATATGGCGTTACCGGTTCCGCGGAGCATCATGGATGGGAGATCCGCGCCGACCTCCGGGCCGATTCCTTCTCTTGCGAGGATGAATACTCTTAGTTCCACTACGCCACCTCCTCCCGTTGCACAAGGTTTTGGGCGCGAGCCGGCTGATGCTCTCGAACGGGAATCAGCGCCAGCAGGTCTTGATCAAAAACAGACTTTCTGCGATCAGCAAGTTCGATGAATCGGCGATAAGCAATATCGAGATCTGAGATTTCAAGATCTACGCCAAGCTCATGCAGTCGATGAGCCAGGGCGCTCCTGCCGGAATGTTTGCCGAGCACCATGCGGTGATTGGGCACGCCCACCGAAGATGGGCTCATGATCTCGTAGGTAAGCGGGTTTGCGAGCACGCCGTGCTGATGGATGCCGGCCTCGTGCGCAAATGCGTTGCTGCCTACGACGGCTTTATTCGGCGGCGGTCCGAAACTGATGATTTCGGAAAGCAACTGGCTGGTGGGATATAGACGTTCGAGCACCAGGGAATGTGTGCAGGGAAACTTATCCCTGCGCACTAGCATGGCAGCGGCAACTTCTTCCAGAGCCGCGTTGCCGGCCCGCTCGCCGATGCCGTTGATTGTGCACTCGACCTGTTGCGCGCCGGCAGCAACTGCGGCCATCGTATTGGCTACCGCCATGCCGAGATCATTGTGACAATGAGAAGACAATGCGACGTTTGCCACTTGCGGAATGCGCGACCGCAGCATTGCAAAAATGGCGGCATACTCCTCGGGGATGGAATAGCCGACGGTATCAGGAAGATTGATGATGGAAGCCCCCGCGTCAATGGCCACCGCTACCATCTGACATAGGAAGTCGGGATCGGTGCGGGTTGCATCTTCCGGAGAGAACTCCACTTCGTCGAAGTATCCGCAGGCCAATCGAATCGAGGAATCGGCTTGCTCGAGCGCTTCGGCTCGTGTGATCTTTAGTTTGAATTCAAGATGGATGTCAGAACTGGCAAGAACGATGTGGATGCGGGAGCGTCGAGCTCCATCGAGAGCACGGGCTGCGAATTCGATATCTTCCCGGCGAGCGCGGGCAAGAGACGCGACCGCCGGGCCGCGAATCTCCTGGCTGATTGCCTTGATTGCACGGAAGTCGCCATCAGAGGCAATCGCAAATCCGGCTTCGATGACGTTGACGCCGAGCTCTTCAAGAGCGTGCGCCATCTTCAGTTTTTCGTTGACGTTCATACTGCAACCCGGGGATTGTTCACCATCCCGCAAGGTCGTATCGAGAAAAAGAACGTGATCCGAAATCATCAATCTCCTGACTTTGCTGGCATCCATGGTGCTACACCAACGCAACTACCGGGAAGAAGTCGTCAACAATTCGCCTGCTGAGGGAAATTCGAAGGAACAACCATTATGCACGATGTCGAGGCCATTGGCTCCTTACACTGGCCTCGGTGTGGAGGTAAAAGCTTCCGGGGCGAAAGAATTGAAAACATTCCGGTCTTCATTCCCGGAATAACGTTCAAGAGCCGCACCGTCTCTGGGCACAGCTCGCAATTCTTCTTGTTTTTGTGGCCAGACGAATAGAAAGAGAATGTTTCCCACTGGTGGCATTCGTTCAAAGCTCTCTGTGTCTTCGACACATCCTGGAAGTTTTGGATCGTCTTGCGATGCACCATATGCGCGTCTAACTCCTTGCGAATGAACTTCCATTCCGACTCTATTCCGGCCACCCATGGGAGCGTCTCGTATCAAAAAATGTCTTGGTCCCATCACGGTAGAACAGCGTCTTTTCTATAATTGCTCGCATCACATTTCCTCCTTATCGCTTCTCCGTGTGATTGCACGTGTCTTCAGAGCGCTTCGTGTAAATTCAAAGGCCGGCGACGACTTTAGCCAGAGGATTGACGTGATTTTGATTTCGACTAATCGGCCCAGAAGGAGACTTCAGTGATACTGTTACAGAAGCGCTTTTCAACTCTTACCGTTGTTGCAGGTGCCAGTTAACTTGAGTTTCCATCGTCAATCCCAGGCACGTGGCAGTCTGCACAAGCCGTCGATGCTTGAACTGGCAAGGGAAATTTTCTTCGGTGGCCACTTTCGCCAACGCAAAACGCGGCTATCGGCATCCCGGAGAGACGATTACAGGCAAAATCTCCCTTTTTGGAATATTCCAAACACATCTCTACGACTCCCTTTCCTAGCATCTTCGTTTGCTTGCGCGAAGCGCATCTTCGTCCCCTTGTCGCCGAGATCGCTGGCTTACCTCAGTAAACAAGCTAAGTGCACGAGACTGACTTGCCCCAATTCCTGCATTTGACCTCCCCCGGTTACTTCGCAGCGTATTCAGATTCGTGAATTTGCGCCATAGACGCATCTGATCGTTCGAGCCGTGCCCGGAGTTGCTCCGCCAATCGCTGGACGCCGGGTTCTTCGAATGGAAGGTTATGATCGCCGGGCACCTCGTGCACCTCGACGCCGCCCTGCGCAAGCCGTGTCCACCCCAGATCCCTCGGCAACCGGGGATCTGGCTGAAGCGAGGCCCGAAAGAGCGTCACGGGTCCGGGCCAGGGACGGAACCGGTAATTCTTGGCTGCCACCTTCGAAATGTTCTCGGTGTTCTTCATGAATGAGGGCACAGCACGGACGCCGAGAGAGGCCGCAACCCCGTAGATCCGACCCAAGGTTCGACCGAGTAGCTTCTTCGGTAAGTAAGCGACCTTCTGTCCGAACGAGAGAGGGCTCAAATGGCCAATGAGGCTTGCAATGCCGCGGTCGAGCCGCATCCGCATGGAATCATTTCGTTGCATCTGAACTATGGAATCGCGCATGTAGGCGTCGAGCAATCCTAACAGCTCAACGCGTTCCCCAAGGGCATGTAACTGGTGCGCAATTTCAAGAGCGATTTTGCCCCCGAAGCAGTATCCGAGAAGGTAATATGGTCCCTTCGGCTGGATCTTCCGGATCTCAGTGAGATAATACGCGGCCTGATCTTCCAGGCGAATGAGCGCAGGCCGGCCGGCCTGGAATGACTGCGCCTCTACACCGTAGATCGGATGGTCCGTACCGGTGAGCATTGCGAGCCTACGGAAGCCAAGAATATCCCCCATGTCGCCGTGAATGATAAAGAGAGGAGCTGCTGACCCATGAGGCTGCAAGGGCACGATCGAGGAACTTTGCGTGGCCGAATTCTTCGAGAGCCGGACCGAATCAAACGCCGAGTCAATTTCCTCCCCACGAATCAGCGTTGCAAGTTGCTCGATTGTGAGAGCGCGGAAGATTGTCGTTAACGCTAGTGATTGATGAAAGACTTTGTCGATTTGGGCAAATAGCTTGACAATTAGCAGAGAGTGGCCGCCAAGATCGAAAAAGTTGTTCCGAATTCCGATCGGACGGATGTCAAGCAACTGTTCCCAAATCTGGACTAGCTTGGCTTCGACGGGATCTCGCGGGGCTTCGACAGGGACTTCGTCACTGATTACCGCAACCTTGGAATGTGACAGGATCTTGCGATCGATCTTGCCATTGGGCGTCAAGGGTATTCGTTCAATCACTGCGAAAACTGAGGGAATCATGTAGTTAGGCAGTCGCTGTTTCAGCCTTCTATTTAAGTCATCAATTTTCGGAACTGCCCTGGAATCTGTTGGGACAATGTGCGCCACCAGGCGTTTTCCTGTCGAATCATCCCCCTGAACAGCGACCACACACTGACTGATTCCTGCCTGTTGTTCCAGGGCAACCTCAATCTCTCCCAGTTCGATGCGGAAGCCGCGAAGCTTTACTTGGTCATCGACGCGGCGGAGGAATTCAATTGAGCCGTCTGCTGCACGTTGCACCAAATCTCCCGATCTGTATAACCTGGCCCCGGTCTTCGGGTTGAACGGGTCGGCGACGAACCGTTCATTCGTCAAATCGGTACGCCCCAAGTACCCCAGAGCCAAGCCAGCTCCCCCGATATGAAGTTCGCCTGGAACGCCGACCGGGAGCGGCTGGCCGCAGTTGTCAAGAATATAAAAAGTGGTGTTGGCAATAGGCTGTCCGATCAGAACCGGCTTACCTTCGTCTACGCGCGAAGCTGAAGACCAGATCGTTGATTCCGTCGGTCCATACATATTCCAAAGTGATTGGCACTTAGGCAACAACTCGCCGGCCAGCTCAGCTCCCCAGGATTCTCCCCCGCAGAGAACCTTCAGCTTGGGATTCCCGCACCATCCGGAGTCGAGCAGCATCCGCCACGTTGCCGGTGTCGCCTGCATGATTGTTGCCTTGCACTCCTTCATCAATGCCGAAAGCTGCTTCCCGTCGCTGGCAACTTCGCTCGATGCAACGACAACGCGTGCTCCAACTGTCAGCGGAAGGTAGAGTTCAAGACCTGCGATGTCAAACGACAGAGTGGTGATGGCCAGCAATGAGTCGTCTGCTGTGATCCCGGGCTCCTGTTGCATTGAGGTTAGAAAATTAATCAGGGCACGATGCTGAATCTGCACCCCTTTCGGTCTACCGGTCGAACCGGACGTGTATAGCACATAGGCAAGATCCTCAGCTTGCCTGCCGACTACTGCCGTCGGTGAAGTCGGCCTTTGGGACACCATTGCGGGCAGTTTGTCCAGACAAACAACCTGAGCCTGCAGCGGTGGAAGAATGGTCCTTAGCTTTTCCTGAGTTAACAACACGAGCGGTTGCGCATCCTCTAGCATGAAAGCCAGTCGATCGGGTGGAAACGTTGGGTCCAGAGGAAGATAAGCCCCGGCCGCCTTCAGAATCCCCAACAGCCCCACCATCATCTCCAGCGAACGCTCAACGCAAATCGCCACCAGAGAGTTTCGACCTACTCCCAGTTCCTGCAGATAGCTGGCCAATTGGTTTGCGCGATCTCCGAGTTGGCGGTAGGTCAGTTGGTTGCCTTCAAAAACCAGGGCGACGGCGTCAGGCGTACGCTCGATTTGATCCTCAATCAGTTCGTCAAGGCACTTGGTTTCGGGATAACTCCGTTCAGTCCGATTCCAGTCAACAACGACCTGCTGGAATTCATTGGCCGTCAGCAACGGCGCTTGAGCGATCCTTGTCTCCGGATCTGCCGCGACAGCTTCCAGAAGGGACTGATAATGGACAAGCATTCGGGCTATCCGATCCTGATTGAACAGGTCGGTGCTGTATTCCATTTCCAGCCAAACCTCGTCACCGGTGTCAGTCACGAAGAGAAACAGATCGAATTTGGATGTGGCGGCTGACGCCATGAGCGAATCGATGGCGAGCCCCTCCAGCCCAATGAACGGCAACATCTGATCGCGATCGCGCCAGTTGAGCATGACCTGGAACAGGGGGCTGTAGCTCAGACTGCGTTCGACCTGAAGTCTCTGCACTACCTGATTAAACGGGGCAGCGCGATGGGTATACAGATCCAGCACGGCCTTTTGAACGCGGCTCAGCAGATCGCGGAACGTCATGTTGTCTGAAAGCCGGGTGCGCAACACATGTGTGTGAAGCAGGAATCCTACCACCGCTTGCAATTCCGTAGTATCGCGGTCCGCCAGAGGGATGCCTAACGAAATGTCATCGCTCCCTGAATAGCGGTAAAGCAAGGCATTCAATGCAGCAGCAAAAATTGTAAAGAGACTGGACTTTTCCTGGCGGCTGGTCTTACGCAACGATTCTGTTAATTCTCTGCTGAGTTTCCAACGGAGGCGGCCTCCCTTATATGACGTGATTGGTGGACGAGGTCGATCTGCAGGCAAGTTGAGACACGCCGGAGCTCCACGCAGTGTCTCTTCCCAGTAAGCCAGATCTTCGGCAACGCTCTCCGTAGCTAGCTTCCGCTCCCGCCAGACCGCATAATCCCCGTGGTTGATCCCTAGGGCCGGCAACACGAGCGGATTCCCGCTGAGGAATGAAGTGTACAGAGCTGACAGCTCCCGCCAGATAATTCCTTCCGAAGCCCAGTCGCAGATGATGTGGTGCATCATCAGAATGAAGACATGCTCGCGATGGCTCAGACGGATCAACGCCACCCGAATCCCGGGCTCGGCTTCAAGATCGTACGGAACCCGCGGCTCGTCGATCAGCAAGCGGTCTAACTCGGCCTGACGCTCCGCCGGATGGAAATAACTGATGTCGATCCGCTTGAAGCGCAGTGGCCAGCTGTTATGGATGACAGCGTGCGGCACCTCATCGATGATCTTGATTGTTGAGCGCAGCACTTCTCGCCGGTCCACGAGCACATTCATCGCGCGCTCCAACGCTTCAACGTTGAGTTCGCCCGTCAGCAGCACCGCTTCAGCTTCGTTGTAGACAGGCACACCCGGGTTCAGAATCTCCATAAACCAGAGACGCTGCTGAGCCGGGCTGAGGCGGTGGGGAAGCGAGGAGTCGAGCCTGGGAATCACCTCTTCGGCAGGCGGAGGCACATACTGTTGCAGCAGGGTCTGTTCCCAGTTCGTCGATTGATTGGGGAGTTCCGGACCGCCCGTGCCGTCGATGGGAGACAGACGCTGTCTGACCAGTTCGGCCTGCTCTGCCACTGTGCTGAATTCGAAAAAGTCGGCAAGTGAGAGCACGATGGGTAGTTTGTCGCGAAGTTTCGAAAGGCACTGAATCGCCAACAGTGAGTGGCCGCCCAAGGCAAAGAAATTCGCCGCTGGATCCACCTTTGGTACCGCAAGAACCTCTGCCCAAGCAGCTGCGATGATTTGTTCGATCGAGAAACCCGGGGATGGGATGTTGTTCTCACTTCCTCGGCCGTTGCTGTTGATCGTGACGGCTTCGCTTGCTGGCTGGGCGGTTGTCGCGACGGCTGCAAGCACAGCCGGATCGAGGAGCCGAAGCCGCTGCACCTTCCCGGAAGGACCTTTGGGCAGCTCCTTCAGGAAGTGAATTCGCGAGGGAGTTTTGAAATGGCCTAGCCGTGTCTCGCAGAATGCGAGCAACTCTCTCTCGTCGGCCGCGGATTCAGACCGCAGGACCACAAAGGCCACGGCATCTTCGCCGAAATATCGGTCGGGAACACCGACTGCTGCTGCTTCCAGCACCGCCGGGTGAGACTCGAGCACCTCATCGATCTGGCGTGGAGCTATATTGACGCCGCCTTTGATAATCAGCTCCTTGGAACGGCCGACAACAAAGAAATAACCGTCCTCGTCCTGGCGGGCGAGATCCCCGGTATGCAACCACCCATCGCTGTCTACCACAGCCGCAGTGCCCTCGGGGTCCTTGTAATATCCCCTCATCAGGGCTGCACCGCGAAGGAGCACTTCGCCGGATTCGCCCTGCGGCACATCGACGCCCTCCCGATCAACGATGCGCGCCTCGAAACCCCAGGGTAAGCCAGGCGACCCGACCTTGTTCTTGCCTGGAGGCACAGGATTGGAGAAGACATTTCCCCCTTCGGTCGAGCCCATTGCCTGAAGGAGTGGCAGGGAAAATTTATCAAGAAACTGACGATGAAGCGATGGCGATAACGGAGCCGAAGAGGAGCGAAAGAAGCGGATTCGCTTGAACGCGTTACGACGGCGATCCTTGCCGGGATCGTCCCAATCCACGAGTTCCGAAATGATCGTCGGGACAAGAGCCGACCAGGTGACGTGGAGATCATCGATCCAATCCCAGAACCTGCTGACAACAAAGCGATGAGCAACCACTACCGAACCGCCGCTCAGTAGGGTTGGAATCAAAGTCACACACTCCGCATTGATGTGGTAAAGGGGCAGGACCAGGAGCGACCGGTCCGTCGAGGAAAGGTGGTGGGCTTCGATTGAGTTCCGCCCGTGCGCAAGAATGGAACTGTGGGTATGAATAGCCCCCTTCGGCTTGCCGGTACTGCCGGAACTGTACATCAGCAGCGCCACATCCTCGGCTCCGATGGGCAGCGGCACCGGATCATTGGCGAACGTCTCGAAAGCCGGCAATGGGCCGTCCGCGTTCACCGCAATCACGCGCATTTCCCCGCGGACATTTCCTTGAGCTTCCCTGAGCAAGGCTGCATATTGGTCTTCGACGAAGACCACCCGCGCGTCGCAGTGGTCCAGCATATATGCCAATTGGGACACGCCGGCACGAACGTTGAGCGGCACAGCCACAAATCCGCCGTACATCGTTCCAAGGAACAGTTGCGCAGTCAACAGCCCGTTATCCATCAAGAATGCAACTTTGTCTCCCTTCTCCAATCCGGCCTCGCGGAGCATGCCGGATAGAAGAACGGATTGCTGCTGTAGTTCCTGGAATGACGCAGTTTTCCCAGTTTCCGGGCTGATCAGAAACAAAATCTCCGGTTGCACCAGAGACATTGCATCAATTGCATCGCGGATGTTCTTTATTTCTCTTCTGGCATCCATAGAAGCTCTCCGACCTTTTGCCTATTGCGCCGCAGGATCGAGGGTTGATCGAGAGATTACGCGGTGTACCAGCCTAGCGGGCAGGACAAGGCTGCGAGATTGAAAGGGGTGGGGAACCCGCGATCATAGTATCAGGAAAACCACTCACGACTGGTACGTTATTGGAGTAATGATGTCATTGCGTTCAGGAGTAACATCGGTTTAGTTACTCGCGCCTCGGCTCCAAATGGTCATATAGCATCTATTCATCGCCAAGCCTCTATATATTTCTTGTCAGGCATTTTTCGATGGCAACAGTCGGGAGCTTTTTGCGATGAGATAAGCCAGAACGACTCCACGGCGTTTTATGCCGTCGGCCTCATTGAGCGCCGCCAGTTCACGCACCGACCGCTCATACAGAGCAGCCTGGCGCCGGCTGAGCCCGCAGAACGCATTGATCTCGGTCTTTTCGGGTAAATCGGCGATTACCCGCATGTCCGTTTTCAGTCTCCGCAAAATGTAGGGCCCCACCAGCGTGCGCAACGGACCGTATGGATTCGGCCCATGCGCCGCGCTCTCGCCTACGGCCAGTTGTTTTGCGAAGCGGCTGAAGGCCTTGGCGCCGCCCAGCAAGCCGGGGTTCAAAAAATCGAAAAGCGACCAGAGATCGGAAAGGCGGTTCTCTACCGGTGTGCCCGTCAACGCGATCCGCCCGGCAGCACGAAGTTCGCGCACGGCGCGGCTTTGGCGCGTGCCGGAGTTGCGGATTGCCTGCGCTTCGTCCAGGATAACGAGCTGCCATTCGCGCTGGCGCAACCATTCCAAACGGGTGAGCATGGTGTAGGTGGTGATCACCAGATCGTACCCTGCTTCCGGCGTGCTGTCATCATTCGCGCCGTTCTTCTCCGAGGAATGGGCGATGAACACATTCAGAGACGGTCCGAAGCGCGACAGCTCCGATTTCCAGTTGGCGATCAGCGACGCCGGAACCACCAGCAAGCTGGATTTGCCGCCGTGGTCGGGCTCCGATTTCAGGTGTAGCAGCAGCGCGATGACCTGAATGGTTTTGCCCAGACCCATGTCGTCGGCAAGACATGCGCCCAGCCCCAGCCGGGTCACGAATCGTAGCCAGTGGACGCCGGTCCTCTGGTAGGGACGAAGCTCCCCACAGAAATTCGACGGGATCGCGTCTCGCCCGGCCTCCGGCTTGCGCAACTGGCCAAGCAGTTGTTCCAGATCGCTACCAGCGGCGATGCCCACCCATTCCTGCGCGGACTTTGCCTCAGCCTCTGCCGCTCCGACCCCAGTCCCGGCTCCGATGCCTGCCAGCAGGCGCATGCCTTCAAAGAAGGAAAGACCACCGCCTTCCGCCCTGCTCTCAACCTGCTTCCAGTGTTTCAGTGCTTCGGCCAGCTTATCCCGATCCACCTCCACCCACTTACCGCGGAGGAGAACCAGTCCGCCGGAAGAGCGGAGGAGGTCTTGAAGCTCTTTTTCGTCGAGCGGCTCGCCGTCCAGAGCAACCCCGACCGAGAAATCGAGCAGCGCGCCGGCTCCCAGCTTTCCCTTCGTGCTCTCGCCGATCTTTACGTTTACAACCGGCCGCGGTGGCCGCGCTGCCTTCCACCAGTCCGGCACGCGCACAACCAGCCCGCTCTCTTCCAGGGCGGGTATGCTCTTGAGAAAACGATATGCATCGGCGGGCGTCCAGGCCAGCGGATGATAGATCTCGCCCGATTCAGTGAGTTCCTTCACCCAGGCACTGCGTTCTCCGGCTCGCTGAATCGGCTGCAGCAGTTGCAGCAGCGCCGATCGGTTTTTCGCGCCGGCATATTCCTCAAGCGCCCGTCCAAGCGGCAAATGCTGCGCCTTGCCCTGTGCCGACAAGCGGGTAGCGTAGGTGGCAAGAAACGCGAAGGGATACTCCAGGTCGCGCTTGTTTTCTGCCAGGTGGAAGGTGACGCGTCCGACCGTGCGCCAAGCCGGATTCAGCTCTCGCAAATAATCCTGGACGCTCCCGCGCGATTCCCTCATCTGCTGTCGCACCAGGTTGTCCAGTTCCGACCACCACACCGCAAGACAGTCCGGACTCAGATACTCCAATCCGCGCATGGGCGGAGCCGCCGCGGCCATCGCCTCCAGGCCTTCCGCATCGGGTGCGTGAACGGGCGTCAGCTCCAGCGCGCTGGAAATATCCGGTGTGTGGCAGAGGCGCGTGAGATAGTCGCACGCGAAATCGCGCGCAAATGTGAACTCCGGTGGTACGCCGGCCTGCAACTCCCGGGTCGCCATATGCAGAAGACCCTGTGCCTGGCCTTGGGCAAACGCACGAGCAATGCGTCCGGCCATCGCATCGTCTAGCGAAGACTCCCCGGCCTGCGTTGCGGCGGCAATCAGTCGCCCGTGCGGAGAAATGGAAAGGATCAAGCCCATCGAGGTTTTTCGGCCCTGGAAGGAATCGACTGAAGCTCAATCTCGCAAACGCTCGCTGCGAACGAGGATTTCAGTTGCGAAAGCTCTTCAGCACATTCTCGCATCGTTGCCGTAGAGTTGCGGCCGCCTTCTCACCAACCAGGGCACGGTCTCGACCTTCCCAAAGAAGCCATCACGGTCTTGGTAAGGCGACAATTTTACGCCTGCACATACCAGCGAGGGAGCAAGGCTTCAAGCGCTGCGGTTGGGAAACGAAGCGAGACGGGCACTTTTGGAGTCTTTGAGCCGAGCAGTCCTTCAGCCAGGACAGTGATCAGAAGGCGCCGTGCTGTGCGTTTCGGCAACCCAGTGATGCGCGATATCTCGCCTCGATCAGATTCTCCCCGTAACGGGGCTTCAGGGCGGTTGGTACGCGCTCTCTGATTCGGGAGACTAGTCTGTAGGCAGTCACAAGCAGAGATAATTGACGCATTTGATGTCGCATTCTGGCCGATTACACGCCAATACAAATACATATTATTCAATGGAATAGCCTTAAATAGGCTCAATCTTGGCAGGCTTTGTGGCCGATCTTCCGCGTCCCGACAATTTTGATCGGGTACGGAAAGGGTAAAAATGGGTGAAAATGGATATTTTCTTGCTTTGTGCAACGAATCGGGTAAAAATGGGTGGAAATGGCTATCGCGTATGCATGACATCAAGAACATCACCATCACGCCGGAAATTCTTAAGCTTATCTCCGATATCGACGAGTTCAAAGGGCGCTGGAAAGTCATTGAGACCCTCGCGCCGGAGAAGCTGACGAGCCTGCGGCGCATTGCCACGATTGAAAGCGTGGGATCGTCCACACGCATCGAGGGCTCAAAACTCAGCGATGTGGAGGTGGAGAAGCTGCTGTCCGGTCTTCAGACCAAATCCTTTGCAAGTCGAGACGAGGAGGAAGTGGCGGGCTATGCCGACGCCATGGACACGATTTTCAACGGCTATGAAGCAATCGCCACCACTGAAAATCACATCAAGCAGTTGCACGGCCTATTGCTCAAATACAGTTCCAAAGATCAGGACCATCGCGGCGAGTACAAGAAGGTGACCAACCACGTTGAGGCCTTCGGACCCCGCGGTGAGAGCCTTGGTGTGGTATTTCAAACCGCCACGCCATTCGAAACGCCCGGATGGATGAAAGAGATCATCGACTGGTTCAATCGGTCCATAGAGGAGGAAAGCCACCACCCGCTCATATTGATCGGGATCTTCATTGTCGTATTCCTGGCAATCCACCCATTCAAAGACGGCAACGGCAGGCTTTCGCGTGTGCTTACATCGCTGCTTCTGCTCCGCGCCGGGTACGGCTATGTCCCTTACAGCTCGATGGAAGGCGTCATCGAACAGAACAAGGACAGCTACTACCTCGCACTGCGTCGCACGCAACAGACCATCCGCAAGGAGGAACAGAACTGGGGAGCTTGGCTGGTGTTCTTCCTCAAAACGATGGCAAAGCAGAAGGACAACCTGGCCGCAAAGGTGAAACAGGAGCAAATACTTCGCGCGTCATTGCCCGCACTTTCCCGCCAGATTTTGGAACTGGTGAAAACACGTGGCGAAATCACCGTCAAGGAGATCGAGGATTCGACCGGTGCCAACCGCAATACCATCAAGGTACATGTGAAAAACCTTTCCGAGCAGCATTATCTGGCCCGGGTTGGTAGAGGACGCGGCGCTCATTACATTATCAAATAGCGTTGCCGGCTAGCGTTGACGGCTTTTCAGTGCCTCTTGCGGAACCGGGCAGCCGAATCCGCATAGATGATGTGTCCAAAAGGGTTAGGCTCACATTTTGAGGCGTGAAGGAATCCACTGGACTCACCTCGCCAGTTGAGATGTTCTGGCTGTGACACGTGTTCGAAGTGCGTAGAGAACTGGATCAGTGAATGAGATGTGGCGCCACGATGTTGACAAATTCACGGGGCGTGACGATCTTCGTATTCTTCCAGAAAGCCGGAAAGTGCTTACGGTTGCCGGTGATCAGAAAGTCGGCGCGGGCT
>Ga0182024_10016179_pt1 | contig 14179 bp, 9 predicted proteins | sample P32metaG_FD_120480 | JGI IMG/M metagenome (GOLD analysis project Ga0182024, IMG submission 120480) | Permafrost microbial communities from Stordalen Mire, Sweden - P3-2 metaG (Illumina Assembly) | ecosystem: Environmental > Terrestrial > Soil > Wetlands > Permafrost | place: Sweden: Stordalen... | reverse complement strand
CACCATCTCGGCCCGTTCATCCGGTGAAAGTTGGGGGTTCATCCAGGGACGGTCTTTAGCGGCGCCCTCTTCGCCCTCATGCAAACGGCCCTGCGCGAACGATGCTGCGCCACCCAACGAAATAACAAGTGCAGCAGTGAGTCCTAAGCATAAACAACGCAACTTCTTCATCGGCAATGTCCTCGTGGAAGCGCTCATAAATGCGCGCCTATGATAGCGGTTTTCGCTCAAATAATGCGCCGGATCTTACACTCCCCGGGAAACGAATCTTCCAGAACAACATTAGCTCATTCTAATGATGACTCATTTAGTACAGAACCGTCGTTTCCAGCATGAAATACTTCCAATGGGACCAGGTGTGTTCGTGCCGAAAACCACGACGGCAAAATCAAATCGTGCACGAGCCCTCTCGGCAGGCACGGCATTTAAAACCAGGCCCGAGCTTTTTTAATTCTTTTTACCCCCTTCCCGCAAGTGAAAGCACCAGCGCGTCTTCGAACAGACGCGGACGGGAGCGGTATGAACCAACCGATAAAAAAATCCGTGCTGCTGATCGAATCCCACCCGGGCGATACGCGCCTGATAACCGACGCGCTTCAGAATGACCTGCAGGACGGTCTACAGGTCGAGTGTGTTAAGAAACTATCGGACGGACTGGACCGCATCCGCCAAGGCACAGTTCGCGGCGTTATCGTAGACATCGAAATGCCCAACGGCAAGGGTGTTGCCGCCTTTGAAAAGTTAAGGGCCGCCGCGCCACACCTTCCTATTCTGATACTCAGCGGCCTGGAAAACGAGAATGTCGCGAAACAAGCGGTTGATCGCGGCGCGCAAGACTACCTGCTGAAAACCAATTTTGATCACTTCCGGTTGCGCAGGGCGGTGCGCCTGATGATCGAGCGGCATGCCATCGAGGAAAAAGCATATCTGCAACAGCGCTGCTCGGAAGTAACACTCGCGTGCACCGGAGACGCCGTGATCATCAGCGATAGCGCGGAAGTGGTAACGCATCTGAATGGTCCGGCAGAACTGTTGACCGGATGGTCTCAAGCAGAAGCGCAAGGCCATTCGCTAAACGAAATACTGGGTCACGCCGCTTGCGTTAACAACGCAACCTCAGCCATCGCGAGTTCACTGGCTTCTGGTGCACGCGAAGACGCGCCCTGCGCTGACACGGCAATATTGGTGAGACGTGACGGCATCGAGCTGAACATAAAGAATTGCTCGGGGTACATTCGCGACCGGGACGGTAACGTCGCCGGAACCGTGGCAGTCCTGCACGATTTAGGGGCCGTGCGACAGCAGGCTTTGAACCTTTCCCATGCTGCGCAGCATGATTTTCTGACCGGCCTGCCCAATCGCTCACTTGTGAATGACCGTATCACCCAGGCCATTTCCTTCGCCGCGCGATATACCCAACAGTTGGCGGTGATGTTTGTCGACCTCGATCTATTTAAGAAAATCAACGATTCGCTCGGCCATGCCGTCGGCGACAAACTCTTGCAACAGGTAGCTATCCGCATCGTTGCCTGCGTGCGCCGTTCAGACACCGTGGCGCGCATTGGCGGAGACGAATTCGTGGTGCTGCTTTCACAAGTCGGGCACGCGGAAGACGCAGTTTTCATTGCCAGAAAAATTTTGACCTCTCTGGCCGCCCCATACCTCATTGATCAAAAACTACTTCAAATCAACGCCAGTATCGGTGTCAGTACCTACCCGGACGATGGCACAGACTCCGAAACGCTCATACAGCGCGCGGACACCGCCATGTATGAAGCCAAAAAACTGGGCCGCAATAACTGTCAATTCTTCCGCCCGGAAATGCAGGCGCGAGTCTTGGAATGGCGGAGCCTGGAGGGCAGCCTGCGCTGCGCGCTCCAGCGCAACGAATTCATGCTGGAGTACCAACCGAAGATCGATCTTTTCACCGGAGAGATTACCGGCGTGGAAGCCCTGCTGCGCTGGAATCATCCCGAACGGGGCCAGATCCAGCCGTCAAAATTTGTTCCCATTGCAGAGGAATCCGGTTTGATCGTGCCCATTGGACAGTGGGTGCTCCTGGAAGCCTGCCGCCAGGCGCGCGCCTGGATGGACGCGGGATTGCCGCCAGTTCGCATCGCCGTGAACGTCTCCGCGCTGCAATTCGCTTCCAAGGATTTTTTGCCCAGTGTTCACGCCGCTTTGATTTCAACCGCAATGGACCCCCGCAATTTAGAACTCGAATTGACCGAGACAGTACTGATGGAAGACGCCGAATCTGCTATGCAAACGCTGCGCGCGCTGAAAGCCATCGGCGTGCAACTCGCCGTGGATGATTTTGGGGTTGGTTATTCCAGCTTCAGCTATTTGCGAAAATTTCCACTGGATGCTTTAAAAGTCGACCGCAGCTTCATAAATGATATTTCCTCGAACCCTGACAACGCCATGATTCTGAGCGCGCTGATCAACATCGGAAAGAGCCTTAAGCATCGCGTGGTGGCCGAGGGTGTGGAGACCGAGGAACAACTCCATTTTCTGCGCCAAGAAGGTTGCAGCGAGGGCCAAGGCTACTTTTTCTGCCGTCCGGTAATTGCCGAGAAGTTCGCCGAGTTTCTGGAGCGCGGCGTAAGCGAGTCAACGGTGCATTAACCCCGAAGGCCGCAATTGCCCCTGAACCGGGACAGCCAATCATCCCGGACTTTTGGCCCTCTCGGCTCGCAAATATTCCCCCGGGGAAAATAGCGTCGCAAAGCATCCTAAGCAAATCATGTCCGCATCAGACAGAACACTCGGGTTGGGTCTTGCTTAGTCCGCATTGTAGGACTGGACCAAAAGCATGGTTTACGAGTCGGTTATCTGAACCAATGTGGTAGCCTTCATTAATTGGGGAGTGCTGGTGGGGCCTTCCGCGGAAACATCTTTGTCAGTAGTAAAATGTAATACCACCCGTGTATCCATCGGTCGCAGCCGCCTCGTCGACTCGCTCAAAAAACAAATCAAGCCAGCTCCAAAATCCCCACTACGGGCTAAATGATGAAAACCTATTCGCAACTGCTACGGACGGTTGATCGGACTTTCCAGTTTTCGCCAATTGGTTTCCTGGCGCTTGCTCTGCTTTCGACCGCCTTGCCCACCACCGCCGCGGCGCAGACCAATGACGCCAGCGCATCGCAGGCGACTTCCCGCCCTTCGCGAATCACACAAGCCATCGACGAAAAACAGTTGGTGCTCCTCCGCGGCAATGTCCATCCGCTGGCGCAACCCAAATTTGACCAGGGCGCCGTAAGCGATGCGCAACCCCTGGATCGCATGCTCCTGCTGTTGCGGCGCGCACCAGAACAAGAAGCCGCCCTGCGCCAATTGTTGGACGATCAACTCACTCTCAACTCGCCAAAGCATCACGCCTGGTTGACTCCCCAACAATTCGGCGCGCAATTCGGACCCGCTGACGCCGACCTCCAGGCCACGACAAACTGGTTGAACACTAAAGGATTTCACTCCATCCAGGTCGGGCCGGGACGCACCGCCATCCAGTTTTCAGGCACAGCCGGACAAGTGCGCGACGCCTTCCACACCGAAATTCACCGCTACGTGGTGAATGGCGCTGAACACTTCGCCAACTCCAGCGATCCACAAATTCCCCTGGCTCTGGCCCCGGTAGTGGCAGGCGTGGTCTCCTTGCATAATTTTCCGAAGTTCGCTCACTCTCACACTCTGGGAAATTTTCATCGTGCCCGGGATGGCGGCGCTATCGAACCACTATTTTCTTTTGCCGGCTGCGGCTCTAATTCAAACCAGCCCTGCAACGGACTCGGCCCCGCCGACCTCGCCAAAATCTACAATGTTCCTGCAAATCTGGATGGCACCGGACAAACCATCGCCGTAGTAGGCCAGTCGAATATCAATCTCGCCGATGCGCAACAATATCGCGCTATCTTCGGCTTGCCGGTGAACGACCCCGTCATCGTTTTAAATGGGCCAGATCCCGGGCTGACCCCCGACGAATCGGAAGCCACTCTGGACGTTCAGTTGGCCGGCGCTATGGCCCCCAAAGCAACTATCAAGCTTGTGGTCTCCGAATCGTCGCAATCCAACGCCACCGTCGGCATCGATTTATCCGCTCTGTACATCGTTGACAACAACATTGCCGGGATCATGAGCGAAAGCTATGGCTCCTGTGAAGCTGGCCTCGGCACCGCGGGCAATAACTTTTATAGCGCTTTGTGGGAACAAGCCGCCGCGCAGGGCATCACCGTTCTGGTATCGACCGGCGATAACGGCTCCGCATCTTGCGATGATCCCAACTCCGTCGACTTTGCTTCCAACGGCTTGGCGGTGAACGGAATTGCATCCACTCCTTTCAACGTAGCCGTCGGCGGCACGGACTTCCTCTACAGCGCTACCAACCCATCCTCAACTTACTGGAGTGTCACCAATTCCGGCACGCCTCCAACGGAGTCCGCCAAGTCCTATATTCCGGAAACCACCTGGAACGATTCCTGCGCCGCGGCAGGATTGAGCGGTTGCACCGCGAGCATTATCAATGCCGATAACTCCAGTGGAGTCGATCTTGTCGCCGCCAGCGGCGGGCCCAGCTCCCTCTATTCCAAACCCGCATGGCAAGCGGGCATCACCGGCATGCCTAGCGACAATAAACGCGACATCCCCGATGTTTCTCTATTCTCCAGTGACGGTACTAACAACAGTTTCTACATTGTTTGTCAGAAAGATTTTACCGGTGCCAGTTCCTGTGATTTGAACTCGCCCTTCCTTGATTTCAGTGGTGTCGGTGGAACCTCCGGCTCGGTGCAAGCGTTCGCGGGAATCATGGCCCTCATCAATCAAAGCCAGGTTTCTGGCTTAAACCCCGCGCCCCGCCAGGGCAACGCAGATTACATTTTTTATAAATTATATAAACAGAATCCTGCGAAAATATGCCCGTCCAACCCCGCCGCAGTCACCGCCACCGGTTGCATATTTTACGATGTCGTGACTGGAAATATTTCCGTGGCCTGCCAGGGTGGCACCGCAAATTGCAACAACCCCAGCACCGGCTTCAACCAATACGGTGTGATGGTCAACAACGCAGGTACTCTCGCGTGGGCTGCTACCTCCGGCTACGACTTGGCCACCGGCCTCGGTACTGTGAACATCGCCAATCTGGCCGCCGCTTGGGGTGGCGTCGGCTTGACGGCTTCCGCCACCACCATCACCGCTTCACCAAGCGGAACAACTACCCACGGTGCAAATGCTAGTTTCACCGTACACGTAACCTCATCAGGCGGAACACCCACCGGTCAGATTTCCTTGTTTGCCACTCCCGCAGGCGCCGCCCAAACCGGAATTGGCCCCTTTTCATTAAGCACCGGCACAGCGACATTTACCACCAACATGCTGCCCGGTGGCACCGCCTACAACGTCGTCGCCCATTACAGCGGCGACGGCACCTTCGCACAAAGCGACTCAGCACCCGTTCTAGTGACCGTCAGTAAAGAAAGCAGCAAGACTGCTGTCACGCTGGTCACCTTCGACTCCAGTGGCAACCTCATTAGCTCCAACGCCACCACCGCTGCCTACGGTTCCCCCTACATCATGCGCGTGGATGTCACGAATGCTTCCGGTACTTCCTGTTCCACGAATCTCAATAACGGAACCGTCCCCCCCATCAACACCATCCCCTGCCCGACCGGCAACGTTTCCGTCACCGACAACGGTGCCGCTCTCAATGATTTCACCAACAGCAACAGCGGCGTCGCCTCTAATGTCGCTCCTTTAAACAGCCAGGGATTTTTTGAAGATCAGCCCATTCAGCTCCCCGGCGGAAATCACAGTATCGCCGCCGCTTACGCAGGCGACACCAGCTATACCTCCAGCACCTCCGCTGCGGACGCCATCTCCATCACCAAGGCCGGCACCGGCGTGACCATGAACCCTATTCCCAATGCTTCTACGAACTTCCCTATCTCTTTGTCGGCCACCGTCACCACCGCCAGTTCCGGCGTCGGCCCAACCGGCACCATGACTTTCACCTCCGGTGGCACAACTCTCGGAACCGCGCCGGTAATTGGCACCGCCGCTATTCTCACCCCATTCGCTCCTGCAATCGGCACCGCTACGTTTGCCGCCACCTTCACCACTGCGGGCGCCAAAAGCGTCACAGCTACATATAGCGGAGATTCAAATTACTCGCCCTCCGGACCATCCGCGGCAATCTCCGTCAATGTGACCTCCTCCGGCTCATTCAACATTACCGCCTCGCCTATAACCGTTACTGCCGGCAGTAGCGGCGTATCAAGCGTCACCGTCACTCCAACGGGCGGCTTTACTGGCAGCGTGCAAGTTTCTTGCGCCGGAACGGGTTTGCCGCCCGGCGTCAGTTGCAGTCCAAATCCGCTGACCATCGCTGTCAGTGGCACTGCGCCAGTGACAGCCGGGTTAACAGTCATGGTCGCCGGACCGTCGACAACATTGTCAGCTTCTAGAATTTCAGACCGACACCCGCTCTACGCCGCGGCGATCGCTATCCCGCCAACAAATTCGAACGGCACCCACCTGACGACTTGGTGGTCACTCAGCGCAGTCTCAGGCCTGGCTTCAGTCTTGCTCCTGCTCTTCCCCGGCTTGCGACCACGCAATCAACTGCGCTCGGCCCTCGGCTTAGGACTGCTATGCGTGTTGAGTTTTACCCTGGGATGTGGCGGCGGCAGTAGTTCAGGCGGCGGTGGAGGCGGCAATCAGGTCGCTTCTCACACTACCTTGACCGTAACCAACGCCAAGCAGGGCTCCAACAACAATTTTGCATTCAATGTCACGGTGACGTCCTCGGGCGTAAGTCCCAACGGCCAGGTGCAGCTCTTCGATGGAAGCACCGCGTTGGGTCTCCCGGTAAGCCTTTCGAATGGCACTGCTTCGATCAACACCGGCCTGGCCACTGTCGGCACTCACGCGGTGAGCGCCCATTACCTGGGCAATGCCACCACCCTCGCCTCTGCGAGCGGCGCGCTGAACTTGACGGTAACGGGCTCCACAATCGTGCCTTTGACAAGCACTCCAAGCGGATCTGCAAATCTTAATTTAACGATTCAGTAGAAATACTTGATCGAGGAATTTCGTTCAGCGTGGAACGGAATTATTAATTCATGACAGGCGGAAAGAACACGCCCCAGAAGTGTGGAGCCGGTGACAAGAATTCTATCGGCTGAAGCGAGCCGCCTTGAGATAATTGCGCGGCACGCACGATGCGAACCTCAACACGGTCCTTCGTCTGCGGATGCTCGATCGTAAGCTTCGCGCCCGCCGGAAAACCCTCAGCGACTAACAGCATCGCACCTGTTTGACTGACCGTATGCGTTTCCGCTTGCACCGGATCAGCTTGGTTCGGGACGTGTAGTAACACCCGCATGCGCAGCAGAACCCGTTGCGCGCGGCGGCGTTCCTCGGCCGTAGGTTGCCTCGTAACTCCCGGGCGCGTGCCAGTAGCCGGCGAGGCATTAATCTCAGAGTTGCTTTTCACAGCTCCAACCCCCAGAAATCCATCTCCGGCGCCACCAATTCGATGCCATATTCCCAGCCGTCCGGGCGCGCGCCACCTTTCCACACCACCACCGCTGCGTTAGTGGAATGAGTGGCAACGTTGGTAAGCGCCACGCGATCTTCAAGTTCCAACGACTGCTTCAGCACGATCATGCAACCATAAGGATTCACAATTCGCGTGTGCGCGGCTACCTGGATCCGTTCTCCAGCTGCCGTGTTCCACTCAATCCGAACAGGAACGCGCGAATTCATGCGCGGGCCACGACGTTGCATGGTATGGCGCGTGCTGGCCTGCTTAGATTCGACAAACTTTACGGACATAGATTGCCCCAAGTGGACTAACAAACAAATTTCGAGACCCACTACGGTCGGTAAGGTCATGCTAAAGTTGCCAGCAAAGGCGGTCAATGGAACTGTTTCAAAATGGTACCGAAGTTACATCTGGCCCTTTGGACAGGGTAAAGCAGGCCTGCAGTGGCAACCACAACCGTCAGAAATTTAATTGTAAACGCCGATGACCTCGCTTGGACCGAGGGTGTAAATCGCGGCATCGCGGAAGCGCACCGCAACGGCATCGTCACCAGCGCCACGCTCTTGGCGAACGGCGCATCCTTTGCCTCCGCTGTGGATCTAGCGAAACTTACACCCTCTCTAGGTGTCGGCGTACACCTCAATCTAAGCGATGGCAAGCCAGTATCCCCGCCTGAGACCGTGCAAAGCATCGTAGATGCCCGCGGTGAGTTCGCCGGTGGACCGGAAGCCTTATTGCTACGCATCGCGCGACGAAACCTGCGGCTCAATGAAGTCGAAATCGAATGGGAAAGTCAGATTCAGAAAGTTCGGAACGCCGGCATTCATCCAACACATCTCGATGGTCACAAACATGTACACATGCTGCCGGGCATGTTTGAAATTGCCTTGCGCCTCGCCAAGCGCAACTCCATTCCAGCCATTCGCATCTCATATGAAGGTTCTTCGCTGCGGGCCGCGCTATCCACCGGAGAAAACCAGAATGCCCCGCTGGTAATGAAGCAAGGCGTGCAGGCTCGCGTGCTAAAGCTCTTGGCCAGAGACGCTCGCGCGTTGGCGGAATCCGCCGGCATCGCCACCACCGATTATTTTTGCGGCATCGCCCAAACCGGAGAGTTGACCATCGAAGGCATGAAATGCTTGCTTCAAAACCTGCCTGAAGGCACCACCGAAATGATGTGTCACCCCGGCTTCATGGATAAAGAGTTGGAGGAATCCGCAACCAGGCTGCAGGATTCCCGCGAGCTCGAGGTTGAGATACTAACTAGCCCAGACATTCGAAATCTTGTCGCCTCACAAGGGATTCGCCTGATAGACTATGCTTTCGTGGCCGGTAAGGCCTGAGTGCGTCCCTTAAAAACACACGAGTAGGTTGCTGAAAAAAACATGAGAAGCGAATCCCCTATCCGCTACTCCATCGTGGTGCCGTTCTTCAACGAACAGGAAAACGTGCCCCCGTTATACATGAAGCTCACCGAAGTGATGGACTCTATCGGCGAGCCTTACGAACTTGTCTTTGTGGACGACGGTAGCCGCGACAATACTTTCAAAGTTCTCTCCGAAATTTATGAGCACGATCGTCGCGTCAACCTCGTGCGCTTGCGCCGCAATTTTGGACAGACCGCCGGATTAAAAGCCGGCTTCGACTTTGCGCGCGGCGAAATTATCATCTCCATGGATGGCGATCTGCAGCACGACCCCGAAGAAATTCCCCGCTTCCTCGAAAAAATTGAAGAAGGTTACGACCTGGTTAGTGGCTGGCGCCATGAACGCAAAGATCACTGGCTTATGCGCCAGATTCCCAGCCGCGCCGCCAACTGGATGATGGCCCGCCTTTCCGGCATCGACTTGCACGATTTCGGAACCACCTTCAAAGCCTATCGCCGCGAAATTATCCAGGAAATTCAACTCTACGGCGAGCTGCACAGATTCATTCCCGCGTTGGCCAGTTCCACCGGCGCGAAAATCGCGGAAGTCCCCATCACCAATCTCGATCGCAAAAGTGGCAAGTCCAATTACGGAATCGGTCGCACCATCCGCGTTTTTCTGGATTTGCTGATCGTAAAATTCTTGCTTGATTACTCCACTCGTCCGCTGCAATTTTTTGGTTTATTGGGCGTCGCAGGCGCCGGCGCCGGCTGTTTGATTGCAACTTTTCTGGCCTTCGAAAAATTTTACAACGGCCAGACCATCATGACCGAGCACGGCCCTTTGATGCTGCTCGCCGTGGCCCTTTTTATCAGTGGCGTCCAACTCATCTCTATGGGTCTGCTGGGCGAAATTATCGCCCGCACCTATTACGAATCCCAGAATAAGTCCATCTATTCCCTGCGCGAAGTGAAGAGCCACCGTAAAGAGATGAGCGATCCCGCCGAACCTGCCCGCCCATCAGGCAGCTCCGAACGATAAATTTCCACAAATTTTCGAAGGCCATCAAACCATCCACAAAGCACCGCTAGACGAAATGCGTTCGAACGTTGCACACCGGGGGGCTTCATGAATCGCGAGCACTTCTATTCCATCATGAATGGTGAGGGCACCCTGGACTACGAGCTGTATCTCAATACCAAAGCGTTGTTGTCCTGCCAAACCAAATTTGACGAACTATGCAACGCCGATGAATTGCAATTCCAGATCGCCCATCAGGTAGAAGAATTGTGGATGAAGTTAATCGCCTACACCCTCCTGGACATTGACGATTACTTGCAGCAGGAAAACACCAATCGCGTGCTCACCCTTTTCCGCCGCGTTCACCTCATCCAAAAAATGATGATCCAGCAGATCGCGCTGCTCGAAACCATGTCCCCCAAGGAATATCAAGCAATTCGAACCCGCCTGGGAAACGGCAGCGGCCAGGAATCGCCCGGCTTTCGCGTGCTCCTCAAAATGTTCCAACCCCTCTGGAACTCCTTCAAATCGTCCTACCTCGAAAAGCATCAGCTCACCGTGGAAAAAATTTACGACTCCGAATATTCCCACAGCGACGCCTACGTGATAGCCGAAGCCCTCGCGGAATTCGACGCCCTATTCCAAAAATTTCGCTATGAACACATGCAGCTAATCCACCGCACCATCGGATTCGGCGCCAAATCCCTAAAAGGCCGTGCTGTCGAAATTTTGGAAGAGGGCATGCGCCAAAAATTTTTCCCCGAGTTATGGGAAATCCGCGGCCAGATGACCGACAAATGGGGCGCCCAATACGGTCTAAAACGCGACCCCCTGGGCCCCCACCACTAACCCATAAGTAACGCCCAAGAATCAACCATGCTTACAAAATAAAAGTTAGTCGGAGTGTGCCCCAGGCTCGATTTTCAGCCTGGGTCTTGGGTTTGCGCTTGTTTTTTCCGTTTGAACCTTAGGGGTTGTGTCTCACCTTCTCGTCTACCCCCAGAAAAACTAAATTCCTCATTCCAATCCAACGCTACTCTGCCGAGATCTTCCGGTAAGCTCCCCGAAAAAACAACAACGGCTCCCCCTCAAACACTTCCGCACTTTCCACTTCACCCAAAAAAATAGTGTGATCCCCAGCGAGATGCGACGCCACCACCCTGCAAGTTAACTGCACCAACGCGTCCCCCAAAACCGGAATCCCCTGCGCAGGCCACTCAAACCGTATTCCCAAAGCGCGCTCCGCCTCGGGGTCCTGCTCCGGCTGCGCAAAAAAATCTGAAATGGCCCGCTGATCATCCTTCAAAACACTCACGCCAAATCGCTGCGTCTTTTTCAGTACCGCCAACATACGCGCTTCTTCATCCACGCACACCAAAACCAAAAGTGGCTCCAGCGATACCGCCGTAAACGAATTCGCGGTCATCCCGTGCACTTCGCCCGGCGCACGTTCGGCAGTCACCACCGTGACCCCGGTGGCAAATCGACCAAGCGCCTGACGAAACACCGCGCTGCTCAATAATCCAAATTTCATATTTTTTTGACGATACCACAGGAACGAACTTACCAAACGTATTTGGCCGTTATCATTGCGAACTACGCAGTTCTCCCACGAGCTGTGCTGCCAATTCATCGAAGCGCACATAAAAAAAGGGCGAGACATGTGGCCACCCAGCCACGCTCGCCCCCGCTTCTCTTGGTACCACCCTGGACTTTCCTGTAGTGCTTAGCCCTTTGGCGGCTTCTCCTTGTCCTTCTCTTTTTCCTTGGGCGTCTTTTCCTGTTGTTTTTGTTGCTGCTCTTTTTTTGTCTCTGGCGGTGGCGCACTGCGCTCCGCTGGCCGTTCCGCTGGCGCCGGACGTGGCGCTGGCTGTTCGTTCGGCCGCGTCACAGTGCGATCCGCTGGCCGATCCGCAGGCCGATTGTTCGGCTGCCCACTTGGCGGACGATCATTCGTAGCCGCAGGCCTTGAATTCGGCTGCGCGTTCGGCTGAGTTACAGACCGGTCCGCTGGCCGGTTCGTTGGCTGCGTAGTATTCGTCCGCTCATTGGGCTGATACCCCGGTTGCGGCTGTCCAGGCTGACCCGGGCGGTTGCCAACATTCCCCTGTCCGCCCTGTGCGACTGAGCGGTTCACAGGCTGCGTAGGCTTGGGAGCCTCCCGCACTGAAACGGCCACCTGCCTCGGAGGTGGTGCAACCCTGACTGCTGCAGCTTGCGTGCGTGCCGCAGGCGCCGATTGCATCTGTCGAATCTGCGTCCCGGACAGCGGCTGGCCGCCATTGCTCTTTATCGCTTCCTGCCGCCTCTCGAAAGAGGGAGGAGGCGGTGGCGGCGCGGCCTTGGCTACCACTGTGCGCTGCTGCACCGCGGCAGGCGGTTGATGCTCCGCAGGTCTCGCCGATCCCAACACCGCTTGTTTCGTCGGCACGATCGCCGGCTGCCGCACCTGCACTTGCGCGCTGGCCATCTGCCGTGCATCCACTCTCACGGCATTTCTCGCCACCGGTTGCGCCGACGTGAACGCTTGCCGGCTCGTGGCCATAACCGCGCCAGGAACCCGCTGATTCACATACGTAACGTTGGTCACCGTGGTCTTGTTGACCACCGTGGTTTGATAATAATTATTGATCACCGTGCGGTTCACGGTCGTGTTCGAAATGTTCACGTTCTCGACATACCGTTCGCTTACGCGGTAAGACGGCACGTACACTTCACGCGGTCCCAGCGGAAACCAGCCGACCGCTCCTCCGCCTCCACCGACCGCGATTCCCACGCTGAAACCACCGCCGCCAACAAACGCCACCAGCGCTGGCGCGTATACAGGACGCACATAAACTACGCCTTCAGCTCGCGGGGGCGAAGGTATCCATCCCCATCGGCCTTCCACATTTACCCAGCGTCCGTAATGAAACGGCGCGAAGCCCCACGGCTGATCATCAACCCACGTATATCCCCAAGGCTCGATATACGCCCAGTGGCCGTAGTGATAAGGCGCCCAGTCGGCGACTTCAACGCGTGGGTACCACACATGGCCATATTCCGGCGTATCGCGCCAGTCTCCATGGTCGTCCAGGTCTTCATACCCGACCACATCCTGCGAGACATATTGAGCCGACCGCGAATGTTCCCATCGGCGGTCTCGGTTGGCGCTCCACGTATCAAACTCGTCGTAATCCGCGCTCAAATCCTGCACATCCGCGCTCAGCTGATCTGTTCCAGAAAACACCGCATCGTCATGGCTGCGAACGGAATAAGATGCGCCGCCACCGGTAACCTGCCCTTCCCCGTCGCGAACTCTAATCGACGTCGCATCGCCGCCTTCATCAACATTGACGCGATAGATGCCCGGTCGCGTGATCGAGAAAGCCAGATTCGGCGTGTCGATTTCGTACGTCTCGTTATCGTCCAGATGACGCACCCGCACCAGAATCGTGCCTTCGCTCAAGCGCACCTGCGTGATGTTATCGTTCAGATTCAAAAACGAAAAACCAGTGCTATGAAACAACCGAATAGTCGAAGCGTCTAGTTGCAGTTCGACTCGGCCATCCTGGTCGGACCACAATTTATCGCCCGTAGTAATCGGTCGATTTATTCCTGCATCGACCCAATCCTCCGTACCGGCTGGTTGAAACGAAACGGCCCCCTGGGAATACGCAAGTCGTGCTACTACCGATGGCGGATCGTCATCATCATCTGCAAGCACCAGCTTCGGAAGGAACAGCGCGAGCGCCATTGCCACTCCAAGTACGCTGGCTACCTTTCGGGCATGTTTTCTGAACATCGTTCTTCTCTCCTTGTTGCTAACCACTTCGGACCTTCCTCTTCGCACACAACTAGCGTGCGAATGAGACGAACAATTAGTGAACCAGGGAAGGGCGGGCGAACGTGGGTAAACATTGCACCAATCCCCTTGCTACCTGAATAGGCTTTTCGCTGTAGACACAAACAGGAAAGCCCCGACAGTTAATGCATGTTAAACCCGTGGGGCCAGGAACAGTTGTAGCCAGTGCGTGAGCGTAACCAATGTCACACTGCACAACCGCTGGAATTTTTGGCGATATCTTCGCTCAAGGAAATTCCGCGCACGCTCACAATCGGGATAGGGGGAGCAGTCACCTGCTCTCCCCTCCCACACCACCGTACAGGCGGGTCCGCATACGGCGGTTCAGCAAGTTGAGCCCTTGCGGGCCGGAGGTTCGAGTCGTCGTTCGCCACAAGAGCTTCGCCGCTCGACAGGTTTCCGTTT
>Ga0182024_10016178_pt1 | contig 14179 bp, 7 predicted proteins | sample P32metaG_FD_120480 | JGI IMG/M metagenome (GOLD analysis project Ga0182024, IMG submission 120480) | Permafrost microbial communities from Stordalen Mire, Sweden - P3-2 metaG (Illumina Assembly) | ecosystem: Environmental > Terrestrial > Soil > Wetlands > Permafrost | place: Sweden: Stordalen... | reverse complement strand
CTTCGGCTCGTCCTCCTACAGCGACTGTGCGACTAATTCGCATGTGCGGGTCTGGAGACCCGCACTACAGCCGATCAGGAGACCGGCGCTGCAAAAACTACCAGAACATCCATTGCAGGACGCCAAAAAAGATGGCGACACCGGCTGCCCAGAAGAGCGGAGTCTTCCAGAAGGGGAGATGCTCGTTTTTGGGGAACATGGTGGCGCCCCATGTCAATCCGGACAGTTGCTCGTCTGTCTTGGGCTTAGTGAAAAGGCTGACGACGATGGTGACGAAAACACAAATGAGCAGCGACCAAAGTGCGCGATAGACATTCTCGGCCATGTCTTTGGCATCGGGCGAGAACGCTACATAGCGGATCCATGTGGGGTGGATCTTGACGGCGATGTACATGGCCACGGCAGAACCGGTGCCGGCGAGGAGGCCCCAGAATCCGCCTTTCGGGGTGGCGCGTTTCCAGACCATGCCGAGGATCACAGTGCCGAAGAGCGGCGAGATGAAGAAGCCGACCAGCGCCTGCATGTAGTCCATGATGCTTTTGAAGTTGGTGACGAAGTAGGCGGTGCCAATGGAGAGAAAGACGCCGCCCAAAGTGCACCAGCGGCCAACGCGCACGTAATGAGCGTCGGACATTCCTTTCTTGATGTAGGGCTGGTAAATGTCGTAGGTCCACACTGTGGCGAAGGCACTGACGTTGCCGGCCATGCCCGACATGAAGCCGGCAATGAGCGCGGTGATGCCGAGGCCGAGCAGGCCCGGGCCCGCGTAACGCGCCAGCATGAGGGGCAGCACTTCGTTGTAACTGTGCAGGCCGGGTTGCATGGCGCTTTCAGGCACAAGTTTGAAGGGCAGAACAGCGAGCCCGAGGAGACCTGGAAGAATCACGATCAGGGGCACGACCATTTTGAAATAGGAGGCGATAATGGGCGCCAGTTGCGCGGAGCGAAGGTCCTTGGCGGCCATGGCGCGCTGCACGACGAGGAAGTCGGTGGTCCAGTATCCGCAGGCGATGGCGCCGCCGAGGCCGAAGACGATTCCCGTCCAGTGCACGCCCATGGGATTGCCGGAGAAGGTGCCGAGCGTGCTCCAGAGATGGACGTAGTCGTTCGAGTGTACCTGCTGAAAGATGCGCGCTTTGAGGCCGCTCCAGCCGCCGACTTCGATCATGCCGAGAATGGGGATGATGAGCGCTCCGAGCCAGATGAGAAAGAACTGCAGAACTTCGTTGAAAATAGCGGAATAGAGGCCGCCGAGAGCCACATAAACGGCCACGGTGAGCGAAGAGACCCAGATGCTGAAGTGAATGTTCCAGCCGAGGACGACCTTCATGACGATGGCCATGGCATACATGTTGATGCCCGACATCAGGATGGTCATAAAGGCGAAAGAGATGCCGCTCAAGGCGCGCGCGGATTCGCCATAGCGCAGTTGCAGATAGCCGGGAACCGAGTGGGTTTTGGAGAGGTAGTAGAAGGGCATCATCACCAGCCCGAGGAAGACCATCGACGGGAAGGCGGCGATCCAGTAGAAGTGCGCGGCGAGAATGCCGTACTGATAAGTGGAGGCGGCCCAGCCCATGAGTTCGATAGCGCCCAGATTGGCAGAGAGAAAGCTCAGGCCTGCGACCCATGCGGTCATTTCGCGGCCGGCCATGAAGAAATCGTTGGAGGTATTCGCGAAACGCTGGAGGTAGACGCCGATGCCCAGCACCATCACGAAATAAATGGCGATGATGAGCAGATCGGAAGGGGCAAGGGAGACGAGCCTGCTGGGCGATTGCCAAAGAAGCGCGGCGGCGAGGGGGTACGGAAAAACCATCGAACCTTCCTTGAGCGGCGAAAATCCAGTGCTTCGCGGGAGATGGAAAACGGGGGAGACTTCTTATCGGATCTGCGTTACGTGACCTCGAAGATCTTCTCCATGCGCACCCATTTTTCGCCGGGCCGGGCATGGGGAAGGGGCTTCTGGAACTTCCACATGAGTTCTTCCCACTTTCGCATTTCCGGGCTCGCGCTGTCAGCAGCCGTTTTGGCGTCGAGGTCGAAGTCGTCGTCGGTTTCAAGGATCAAGACCAAGCGGTTGCCCGCGAGATAAATTTTCTGGCTCACAACACCCTTGGCCCGAATGCATTCGAGCACTTCGGGCCATATATTTTCCTGCCTGTGATAACGCTTGTAATCCTCAATCAGGTCAGGATTGTCGTGCAAATCCAGTGCAAAGCAGTAAGTCTTCATGGAAAGTGGTTAGTGATCAGTGAAAAAGTGAGCGACTGAAAAAGTGAAACAGGTGAATGAGTGAAAAATCCAACTCGGGCCTCGAACTCGTCGACGCTGGGCTAGCCAGCCAGTACCAGATCCTCGACTTCACGGAAATAGCGGATGCTGGTTTCGACCAGGGCATCGAGCTTGGTTTTGTCGGCTTTGCCGTGCATCGCGGGATAGGGATCGCCGCCAGGGCCGAGGGGCTCGAAGGTGACGAACCGGTCGCCATGGTTAAAGCCGATGACGTACAACGCGCGGATGATGGTGGCCAGGTCCATCGATCCTTCACCCATGGCGCTGCGGTTGCTGTCGGCCATGTGCAGATTGACGAGCTGATCGCCGGCGTCGAGGATGGCATCGCCGATGTGCCGCTCTTCCGACTGCATGTGGTAGACATCGCCATTGATGTGGCCAACGCCGGGATGATTGACCTGGGCGAGGTAACGCTTGGCATCGGCCACGGTATGTACCAGGCTCACTTCAGCAGAACGGATGGGTTCGATGGCGGCCTTGATGCCATGCTTTTGAAATAAGTCGCCGCGCATGGCTAGGGTCTCAGCGGAGCGCTCGAATTCGACGTCGTCGTAGGCCTTGGGCCGGCCGACAGCACCGGGGACGACAAGCAAGTAGTTGCCACCAACGGTGCGCGTGAAGGGAACTTCGCGGTCGAGGTAATCGAGAGCGGCCTGGCGGCACACGGCGCGATTGCACGCCAGATCGTTATCGGCGGAAAACATGCCACACACGCCGGAGACTTTGAGGCCGTGGTCGCCGAGAGTCTTCAGCGTTTCGTCCACGTTGTAGCCGAGGCCAGGGCCATAGTGGTTGCCGTGCAGCTCGATATAAGGGACTTTGGACTTGGCGAGCCTTGCAGCCGAGTCGGCCAGGGACTCTCTTCCGAATCCCCAGTTGCTCCAGGAGAGTTTGAGCGGGGTATTACGTTGGTCGGGCTTCAGCTCGCGGAAGCGGTCCTGAATTTTGCTGTTAGTTTCTTCGAAGTGTTGCTGACGCATGGTTCTTTCTCCTGTGTCGCGCCGGGTGCCTTCGTCCCCGGTCCCCAAATGCGAGGGACCGGGGGCACCCACTCTTGTTCAAAATCGAACGCCGGATTACGAGCGGCGCGCGTGGTCTCCGACTGCGGGCATCGTCGAGTGCACGTCGGGCCCGAAGTAACGCAGCGTTACCAGCGGGTCGGTCTTCGAGTGATTTTCGAAGGTGACCCCCGCGACGGCTGCTTCGTGCGAGATGAATACTTCATCCTGCGTCATCTGCCCGAAGCGAATGATCGACGGGCAGTCCACATCGAGCTTGCCGATGCGCCCGTGGCCCTGGGTGACGATGACGCCGCTGGCTCCGGGGTCGTGGAGGGTGCAGCGCGCGCCCGGCTCTACGGTCAGCTCGCGGGCGCTGAACTTCTGCTGGCCGGCGATGGTTCCGTAGACGATCCAGCGATCAATATAGCCTTCGGCGGCGGTATCGGCCACGGGGATCGGCTCCAGGTAATGCTGGTTCTTGAAATCGTCGACGAGGTTGGCCGGGTAATCGACCAGATCGGCGAGGAAATCGAAGTCCCAGTGCTTGTCTTCGGGAACGTCCTGGGTAAGCAGGCTGCGCGGCACCGGTCGCGCTTCGACCATCGACTGGAACATGGCCAGCACATCGCTGCCCCACTGCGGTTCATAGGTCAGCAGGGAACCCGGAGCGTGCAGGATGCGCGGCGGCACCAGCCAGCCTGTGCCGGGCTTGAGCCGGTAGGCCTTCGAGTAGTCGAGAATTCCGTTGTCGCCGGTGTCCCATGCCTCAAGGCAGGCGCGGATGTGCTCGCGCGTTGTGCCGGGCTCGAGACCGAAATACGTATGAGGAAAATTGCCGTCGGTTGCGTTCTGCTGCGGAGGAAAATAGTAGCCTTCCGGTTTGCCTTGACGACCGACAAGTTTGGCCAGCTCGTCGCTCTGGTGCAGGTGATGCATGATGGGGCCCATGTTGTCAAAGAATTTGCTGTAGACGGGCCAGCGGTGGTACTTCTCCCAAAGCTCGTTGCCCACCAGCCGCGGCCCCTCGGCCTCAACCGCTTCCTTTAATGTGAATCGCTGGCCCTCGGAGACCACATAGCTGAGGCCCTCGTCGGGAGTGCGGCTCTCGTTCATGGCCGGCGTGGTGGAAGCGAACCAGCGCTCGTCGATGCCGCCGCGGTGCGCGCCGTAGGCGTAAAGATCGCGCGAGTCGAGCTTGAGCCGGCGGCCGGGCTGCGTATAGACCCGCGGCACCCATGTGGGGGCGAGCCTGAGAATGCCTTCGCCGGCTTCAAGAGCCTGCCGGGTTGATGTGTTTACGGCTGGGGACGTGCTCATATGTCTCTCCGTTTTGCTTGTATCCGGCTGCTTGGGCGGCTAAGTTCAATTTCCCAAGGATTTGCTAGCCCAGCAACCGGTCTCACAGAGTAATCGCAAAAACCTTACATTGTTGGCACCTACGCCGTCAAGGTGAAAAGGATTGGTTCCACGTCGATTGCCATAAGCTAATCAATATAAATAACTTACAACATATTTCCCCGTAGGGTGGGGCGAGGGTGAAAAGCCAAGCAATCGTGGGAACCGCTCACTTAGATCAGTACCAGCGCCGCCATAATGGCATTTATCAAGTAATTTGTTATCAACAATATACCATTAAAATACCGGTCCCTGAAAAATTCCTTGACAAAGGTAAGAGGGGTTACATAGCATTCCGGCGGGCGCAAAAGGTGAAAATTGCGCCGTTCCAACTCGAGGAGGAATCCCTGTATGTCTGTGCAATCAATTGCAAGCAATCGCCAAGTGACAGCAAATAAGCTCGCGCGCACGGCGCGCAGTCAACCCCAAAATGTTCGTTGGACGGGCTGGCTTTGTCGCAGCGTGGCCGTTCTCAGCATCGCTCTGGTGGTTCTACTCGCGGTCAGGGCATCCGCCCAGGAAGCGGACCAGGGCGCCATTATCGGCGTGGTGACGGACGCGACGGGCGCGGTCATTCCGAACGCCGATGTGACGCTGACTGATGTCGATACCGGCCTGGTGATGAAGACCAAGTCAAACGGCAGCGGCAATTACTTTTTTGGGCCCATCAAGACCGGGAATTACACGGTCGGCGCGTCGGCGGCGAACTTCTCAACCACGGTTGAGCAGAACATCGTGGTGCACGTGCAAGACCGCCTGAACATTCCCCTGGCTCTCAAGCCGGGCAACGCGGCGGAGACGGTGACGGTAACATCCGTGGCGCCGCTGATGCAGACGCAGACCGCGGAAACGGCCGTCGATGTCGATTCGAAATTCCTGAACGATGCGCCGCTGGCGAACCGCAACTGGATCTTTATCACCCAGGAAGCGCCCGGCACGACGCCTTTCGTGGGGCGCGGCTCGGGCAACGGCGATTTTTCGTCCAACGGCCAGCAGTCAGAACAGAACAACTACATGCTCGACGGCGCCGACAACAATACCATGAACAGCGACTACATCAACGGCTCAGCCTATAGCATCGCGCCTCCGCCAGATGCCATCAGTGAGTTCAAGCTTGAGACCAGCAACTACAGCGCGGAGATCGGGCGCGGCCACGGCGCGGTGATCAATGCGACGACCAAGTCCGGCACCAACACCATCCACGGTGATCTCTGGGAGTACGTGAGAAATACGAAACTGGACGCGCTGGTTTGGACGCAGGCCCCAGGCTCGACCCCGGCAGCGTTCCACATGAATCAATTCGGCGGCACCCTGGGCGGTCCGATCATCAAGAACAAATTGTTTTTCTTTGGCGACATCCAGGATGGGCGCTTCGTAGCTGGAGCGACTCCGAGCATCTATAGCGTGCCTACGCCGCGCATGCGGCAGGGCGACTTCTCCGAGATTCTGAATCCGACCTGGAACGGCGGCAACTGTCCGACGGCGCTGTACATCCCCAACACCAACACCGGCACGTATACGTGCAGCAGCAACAACTCATCGGGAACCGGAAAGGCGCCAACAGGCAGTATTCAGACGTTCGGCAATTCCCAGTATACGTATGATGGCCTTACTTTCGCCGCCGGCCAGAACGTCTTTAGCCCGGCGCAACTCGACACGGTCGCCAAGAATCTCGTTCAGGCCTTCCCCTGCCCCAACTACGCAGCCGCCGGCCAACCCAATTTCGGAGTAAAGAATGGCGGCTGGAGCACCACCCCGGGACAAGTGGAAGCCGCAGGCTCGGGCTGTAATGCTACGAGCGACACGGATTCAGGACCGACATCCAGCAACTACGCGGTGGACCTGAACGAGGACTCTGATCCGATCAATTGGGACGGCAAGCTGGACTGGAATATCAGTTCCAAAGACATGGCCACATTCCGTGTCGACTACCAGCACATCATGAACACTTTCGTTGCGCCCCTGGGCCCGATCCTCGACGGCATCGGCAGCAACCAAGGCCACACACAGAGCTATCTGAGTTCGAACTATATGCTCGGCGAGACGCACACCTTCTCGTCCACGCTGATCAACGAATTCCGTTTCGCCTTCAACTGGGGCAGCGATGAGAATCTGCAGTACAACGCCGCCAACAACATCTCGGCTAGCTACGGATTGAACGGTGTTCCGTTCAACGAAGGTCCGAACAACGGCGGCCTGCCGGCGATCTCCACCAGCTGGCAAGCCTTTGGAGCCCACGGCAACGATCCGGCGCTTGAAGGCCAGGACAATTACCAGATTCTCGACAACGTGACGAAAATCATCGGTAACCAGTCGCTTAAGATGGGCTTCCAGGCCATGCCGATGCGGTTCCACAGCACGGCGGCCGGAACCCCGCGCGGATCCTACAGCTACAGCGGCGCATTTACTCAGGTGTCGGGATTAGGCGGCCCCTCCGGATATGGCGGCGCGGACTTTCTTGGGCTCGCCACGGTGGGCACCTCGGGCGCGCCAGTAAACCCGAGTGGCCCGTTTACATATTCCACTACGGACAACATGGCCAGTGGCAGCATCAGCAGCTATGTGGTGAACCATTATGTCCACCAATATATTGCTGGATTCATCCAGGACGACTGGAAGATGACACAAAAGTTCACCCTGAATCTTGGGTTCCGCTACGAGTTCTTCACGCCCAAATTAGAGCAGAGCGACCAATGGGCGAACTTTGTGCAAGAAACCGAAACGATGACGTCCAACGGCGGGACCGGGACGGCGGAGTTATTGATTCCGGCGAGCCAAAGGGGCATCAAGCTCGACCCGAACCTGCAGGCACTGCTCACCGCGGATAACGTGTCGGTGGTCTACGATAACAACCGGCACCTCGTGAGCTATCCGAAGGCCAACTGGTCGCCGCGCGTTGGCGGCGCCTACCAGATCGACAACAAGACGGTCATTCGCATGGGATTTGGCGTCTTTATGGGCGGCTTTGAGCCGGGCGGCGGCTCGGCCCTCACCCAGAACCCGCCTTACTACATGACCGCAAACCTGGCGAGCCTGCCCGGCCCCGTCGAGGGAGAGTACTACGCATCGCAAAATGCCTTCAACAACACGCTTGAAGGTGGTTTCGGAGGGTTCCTGGCGGCGGGCGGAATCGAGCACTTCGCCACCTTCCCGAACATCCAGGAAGCGGGGACGGGGCCGAACCCGACCATGCACATGCCGTACACCATGCAATACAATCTGGGCGTGGAACGTGCCTTTTTGGGAGGGACGACGGTAACCGTGAGCTACGTTGGCAGCGTGGGACGCCACATAGTGACCCTCTACAACAATCCCGACCAACCGCTGGCGATTACGATTGGCGGCGAGTCGGGCAACGGGTTCACGCCCTTCCCGCACTTCGCCGGGTCCCAGTGGATGGGGTGGACAGGCCAAAGCTCGTACAACTCGCTGCAGGCCGCGGTGCAGAAGCACTATGGCCACGGCTTGAGCTTGCTGGGCTCCTATACCTGGGCGCATGCGTTCGATAACACGGTCGACCTGCTGGGCGGCGACTACGGCAGTTACAGGCAGTCCTATCTCATCCCCATCAATACTGAGTGGGGGCAGTCCGGCTACGATATCCGGGAACGCGCCACGATCAATGTCGATTACGACCTGCCGTTTGGAGTTGGCCGGCAATTCGTTAACCATCCGGGCATACTGGACCGCATCATCGGCGGGTGGAAAAGCGACATGGAGTGGTGGGGCCAGACCGGTCAGCCGTTTACGCCTACAATCAGCAGAACCTCGGGCTGGTCGAACGCCAACGGCGGCGAGAATAACAACGCCATCAAGATCGCCAATCCGTTCTCAAGCAACCTGCAGGCGCCTGCAGCCGATGTCGCAGGCGGAAATCCCTTGACGCAGAGCGGCATCACTACAGGGACACCGTCGAATACGGCCGCGAACGTTTGCGCGGCGCAGACCAGGACAAGGTCGCGTTGGGTTAACCCTTGCGCCTATGAGGACCCGCTCGCCGTCGGCAGCTCGAACAATGCAACCTCCGCTGCGGAGTTGGCGCCCTACCAAACCGGCACTTTCAGCTATGCTTCGGGGCCAGTTGGCGTCGATAACTCGCTTTGCGACGGGTTGGGATGCACCACCAGCGCCACCGGGGCGACTGCCGGGACTCCCGTTCCCTACGTCACTGGCTACGCGGCGGTTCTACCCTTCTTCGGCGGCCCCAAGAACAGTATTTCCGGGCCGGGCAACTGGAGGTTGAACGCTTCGATGTTCAAGGACTTCAGGACATGGCGCGAGCAGTACCTGGAGTTCCGCGCCGACGCCTTCAACATCCTCAACCACCCGAGCTTCGGCAATCCCGGGATGGGCACTAATATCGGCGCCAACTCAGTCCAGCTTACCGGGCCGGGGTCCAACCAGAACCTCACTATCGACGCACGCTTCTTCCAGTTGTCAGGGAAGTACGTGTTCTAGAATCAATCGCTGTTCTTGATTCAGCGCAGTACCTTGGGGCCGCTCGCAGTTGGGCGGCCTCATTGCGTATGACGGATACACTGAACAAGACTGAGCAAAACTGAATAAGCAGGAGAGAGTGTGAATCGGCGCAGGTTTAATCAGCTAGCCGGCATGGCCGGACTCGGCGCTCTCGCGGGGCGCAAAGTAGTTTCTGCAGCAATTTCTTCTCAGACAGGGAATCCATCCGCAACACGCGGCCGCGGATTGGGCGATGGTTATCTTGTGGGCGCGGCCTATTATCCGGAATGGTGGGCGTCGAGCGAGTGGGAGATCGATTTCCGCGAGATGCGGGAACTGGGTATCAATGCGGTGCGCATGGGCGAATTCGCGTGGGCGGTCTTTGAGCCCGCGCCCGGCAAATTCGATTTTGATTGGATGGATCGCGCGCTTGCGATTGCCGGCCGCAATGGGATCGGGGCGGTGATGGGAACGCCGACGGCATCGGTTCCTCCGTGGCTTTACCAGCAGTACCCCGATGTTCTAAGCGGAAATGCGGAAGGGCCCTACACCTATGGCGGGCGCAAGGGATACAACACCAACAGCCAGCACTATCTTGAAGCCTGCGCGCGCGTCGTCACCGCGCTCGCCGATCACTATGGCAAGAACCCCACGGTGATCGGTTGGCAACTCGACAACGAACCTGGCAATCCCCAGCAGACGTTCGATGCGGTTTCTGAGCGCGCTTTTGAGCAATGGCTCAAAAATCGCTATGGCACTCTGGATGAGTTGAACCGCGTTTATAACGGCGCCTTCTGGAGTAATCAATTCACCGATTGGTCGCAGATCCGCTTTCCGTCGAACTCCGCGGAAGGGGGTTGGCAGCCCGCAATCTCGCTCGACTACCGCAGATTCTTCTCGGAATCGTTCCTGAATCATCTTCGCAGGCAGGCGGAGATTCTTCATGCGAGAACGGAGGACCAATTCGTTCTCACCAACTGGTCGAGTCCTACCGGAGCGGTGGATGCGTATGCAGCGGCGGAATTTCTGGACGCTTCGGCGTGGGATAACTACGTGAGCGCGCCTGGCCTGAGCCGGTTCCAGCGGCAATACACTGCCGGTTACTTGAGCGATGTGACCCGCTGCGCGGGCCCGCACCAGAGATTTATCTGCGCAGAGCAAAATGCCTACGTTCCGCCCAATGCGGATCCCGAGGGCTTGCGTCTGCAGGCCTATTGCGATCTGGCGCACGGCAGCCACGGGCAGCTTTACTTTGAATGGCGCCGTCCTGCCGCCGGGAACGAAGAGCACCGGCCGTCGTTCATCAAGGGCTTCGATGGCGCAATCAATCCGGACAAGGACACGCTAGCTCTGATTTGCCGGGAGATGGCCCGCATTGGCCCCAGGTTGGCAAACGCAACCACGCGCGCGAATATCGCGCTGATCTACGACTACGTGAACGCGTGGGCCGAGGGCATTGGCGGCATCGGCGGAGACAGGATTTCGCGCTACGGAGAAATCCAGAGCTACTACACCGGACTCAAATCTCTGCACTGCGATATCGACATCATCCCGCCAGACAGGGACCTTTCCGGATACAAAATCGTCGTTGCGTCCAATCTCCGCCTGATCGACGACAAAACAGCGGATCGCCTGAAGGCTTTTGTTGCCGGCGGGGGAACGCTGGTGCTGAACTACCGCGCCGCCACGCAGAATATGGACAACAGCATGCGTCTCACGCTTGCGCCGGGACCGTTCACCGATATTGCCGGAGTGAAATCCGAGGCGATTCTGGATTTGAGCGAATACAGCACGCAAAACGGGAATCTCGATGCGAATCTCCAAGCCGGGCTGGGAATCCGCTTTGCAGGAAGCGAGACGACTTTCAGCCCGCGGAGTGCAATCGAATCTCTCACGCTCGATGGAGCCGAGGTGATTGCGACGGTTCGCGGCGGAGGACGCATGGAGGGCCGGCCGGCCATCACGCGCAATCGTCACGGACGGGGCTGGGTGATCTATGTTGGTTGCGATTCGACCAGTGATGACTTCTATGAGGCCGTGGCACACGTGGCCGGCGCCGCCCGCGGGCTCACGCCGCTGATGCAAGCGCCTGAAGGAGTGGAAGTGACGAGCCGGCAGGACGGCGATACCACATATTATTTTCTGCTCAACCTGACGGATACTTCACACGAGAAAATCGCGCTGCCAAAGCCCATGGACGATTTGATTCACGATCGACATGGAATCACAGAGATCTCGCTGGGACCGCTGAAGGTTGCAGTTCTGGCGTCGTAGCCGCCGCGCTTGATGTGCCGCCGGATGGTTGCGGCCATGATGGAAGGATGAGCGACAGGATCGAATGGCGAAGCAAGTGATGCAACACCCAATCTCTCGCAGAAAGTTTGTGCAGGCTTGTTCGGCGACTGCTGCATTGGCGCCGATGGCGGGCTGCCTTGACTGGGCAACACCGAAAGCATGGGCAGCAGAAGCAAGCGGCCCTGCGCAGCGCATTCTCAGTCTCGATCGCGATTGGCTCTTTGTGGGCAAATCCACTGCCGCGGCGCTCGATCCCGGCTACGACGACAAGACGTCGGCTCGCGTCACACTGCCGCACACGGTGGCCGATCTCTCCTGGCGCAACTGGTCTCCATCGCAGTGGGAGGATCTGTTTGTTTATCGCCGCCGCTTTGCGGTGCCTGCTGCGTGGCGAGGGTTGCGCGTGTTTGTTCACTTTGATCGTGTGATGGGCAGCGCAACCCCGGTGGTGAACGGCCACAGCCTGGAACCGCATGCGGGTGGATTCTTGCCTTTCGACCGCGAGATTACCGGCCTTACTACTGAGAAAGAGAACGTGCTTGCGGTCGCGGTCGATTCGCGCTGGCTGAATGTGCCGCCCGCCGGCTCGCCGCGCGGAGCAACCGCGGTGGACTATCTGCTGCCCGGCGGCATCACTGGATCCGTTGAGCTGCGCGCTCTACCTGCGGTTTTCGTGCGCGAGGTGTTTGCCAAGCCGGTCGACGTGCTCGATTCCGGCCGGCGCGTTGAGGTCGTGTGCCGCGTGGATGCGGCTGCACCGCTGCCGGCGCGCATTCGGCTGGAGGCTGTGCTGCGCCGCGGCGATCAAACGATTGCCAGAGTGACGCAGAGCGCAGTGATGGAAAAATCCGATCAGGAATTTCATCTTACCCTCACCAATCTCGGCAACATCCAGCTTTGGAATCCGGAGCATCCGCATCTCTATCGCGTGGAGGTCACGCTTTTTCTCGACCAGCGTCCGGTGCATCGTACCGCAACGCGCATCGGATTCAGGGAGGCGCGGTTTGCGATTGACGGATTTTTCCTGAACGGACGCCGCACGCAGTTGTTCGGGTTGAATCGGCACGAGCTTTATCCGTATCTTGGCTTCGCTGCGCCGCCGCGCCTGCTGCGCCGCGACGCGGAGATTTTGCGCAAGCAATTCAACTGCAATATCGTGCGCTGCTCGCACTATCCGCAGTCGGAGGCGTTTCTGGATGCCTGCGACGAGCTGGGACTGATGGTGTGGCAGGAGCCACCGGGCTGGCAGTACATCGGCGACGAAAGCTGGCAGGACCTGTCGGTGCGCGACGTGGAAGCGATGATCCGACGCGACCGCAACCATCCGGCCATTGTGATCTGGGGCGTGCGCATCAACGAGTCGCGCAACGATCCAGCGTTCTATCGGCGCACGCGCGAGGTGGCCAAGTCGCTCGACGATTCGCGGCCGACGTCGGGCACCATGACGCCGGACTCGCGGAAGAACTGGCAGCAGGAGTGGCACGAGGACGTTTTTGCGTTCGACGACTATCACGCCGCGCCCGATCACAGCGTGGGGATTCTCGATCCCGTGGAGGGTTATCCCTACCTAATCGCGGAGACGGTGGGGCAGTTCAATTACGCCTCGGGCAGGGCATTCAATATGAAGTACCGGAGGGCCGGCGACATCGTGCAGCAGACGAGCCAGGCGCTCTACCACGCGCAGGCGCACAGCAGGGTTGCTGACCACGAGCGCGTTGCCGGAACGATTGCGTGGTGCGCCTTCGATTATGCGAGCCTGATGAACGATTACGAGGCAATCAAATGTCCGGGCGTCGCCGACGTTTTTCGCCTGCCGAAACTGGGCGCGGCGTTTTATTTAGCGCAGATCGATCCGTCGGTAAGGCCGGTGATCGAGCCGAATTTCTACTGGGACTTCGGGCCGCAAACACCGTCTGGCCCGGGGGAACACACCGCTATCTTTTCGAATTGCGAGCGGATTGAGATTTTCATTGACGGCAAGCCGCATGCGACGCTCAAGCCCGATCGCACGAACTGCGCGCATCTGAAGTTTCCGCCTTTCTTCGCGGATCTCAAGCTGGACGGCGCAGGACGTCCGGAATTGCGCATTGACGGGTATGTGGGCCACACGCGCGTGCTTTCGCGCAGGTTTTCATCGGACCATGCGGGGGACCATTTCTGGCTGCATGCGGACGATGCGGAGCTTGTGAACGACGGCTCGGATAGCACGCGGCTTGCCTTCGCGGTCGTCGACAAGTTCGGAGCGCAACGCGCATTTGCCGGAGGGGAAGTCGCGCTCGATCTCGACGGTCCCGGTGTCATTGTTGGCGACAATCCATTTGCCCTTGAGGCGAATGGAGGCGCCGGAGCCGTGTATCTCAGGACCCTAGCCGGCCGCGTGGGAACGATTCGCATCACGGCGCGGCACTCTGCGCTGGGCGCAAGTTCTGCGGAGATCCGCGTGAGACCGCAAGAGAACAAAAGTTAGAGCGATTCCAAGATAGGTGTAGCCAGCGTTCGCGCTGCCATCATCCCCGGTCCCCAGAAGCGAGGGACCGGGGCCACCCCCAATGGGTATAGCCGTGTTGGAACGGCTCTAGCTTGGCCGCGGCGTTCTCATTGCATGGCGGCGGCGGCGATGAGTGCGTCGAGCGCTGAGGTTTGCCGCGTGGCGTCGGCCGAGTCGAAGGGGCCCTGCCAGAGTGCGCCGAATTCGCAGGTCGGGCCTTGATCGCTGGCCACGATGCTTTTCGCGT
>Ga0182024_10016177_pt1 | contig 14180 bp, 9 predicted proteins | sample P32metaG_FD_120480 | JGI IMG/M metagenome (GOLD analysis project Ga0182024, IMG submission 120480) | Permafrost microbial communities from Stordalen Mire, Sweden - P3-2 metaG (Illumina Assembly) | ecosystem: Environmental > Terrestrial > Soil > Wetlands > Permafrost | place: Sweden: Stordalen... | reverse complement strand
CTGACACGCGCGCAACTCATCCTGGCCAGGAGAGCTGATCTCCACTGAAGGCCGAATACATTTGCGCAGACTTGTCTTCTCGCCCACGCTTTTCTCTTGCAGTCGCGCGGCGGACCATACATTATCGGTAAAGCGGCTCCGAAATTGCACTGACGTCCCAAACTCCCGCGGTGCAAGCCTGAAAACCGCAGGGGGGCGTAGCGACAGCTGACGCCGTCAATTCTGCCTTCAATACAGATTGTTGATCTTATGGTGCGCCCGGAGAGATTCGAACTCGGTCCTTTGGCGAATTTTCGCCTGGCGTCGGTTCTCAATGGCTGGCCGTCCGCCTGAGATCCAATGGAGGGATATACCGTCGCTCGCGGATTTGTTATGATCCTCGGCACAAACAGCTAGGTGGTTGCATTTGAATTGTATCGGGCCGTAAATCGCTTTTTTCGGTTTGGAGTTGCCCATGTGCCTTGGTCAAATAAAGTTGCCGGACGTCGAGAGCGGTAGGCGCGGCCGTATGCGTCTCCCGCATGTTTTCCTTCTCGGTCTGCTCGTGGGTTTATTTATCCACGGGGCTTCGGTGTTTTCGCAGTCGCCTGCGCCGGCAGCTCGGATTGCCGACAAGATCGACGAAAGCCAACTGATCACTCTTAAGGGCAACACGCATCCCTTGGCAATTGGCGGAAATGACCGCGGTGCGGCCAACCCGAATTTGGCCATGAACGATCTGATTCTGGTTCTGAAACGCAGCCCCGAGCAACAGGCCGCGTTTGACCAGTTCGTGGCCAGTGAATACGATCCCGCCTCGCCAAACTTTCATAGCTGGCTCGCACCTGCGGACGTGGGCAGGATGTTTGGACCCTCCCCAGCCGACGTTGCGACGATTTCGAGTTGGCTAGCCGGCCACGGGCTGCTCGTCAATGAAGTCTCTCCGGACAGAATGACAATCCGCTTCAGCGGCACTGCCGCGCAGGTGGAGAGCGCTTTTCACGTTGAGATTCATAACCTGCTTGTGAGCGGACAGCCGCATATTGCAAACATGAGCGATCCGCAGATTCCCGCGGCTCTGGCGCCGGTGGTAGCGGGAGTGAAAGCGCTGCACAATTTCTTTCCAAGGCCACTGCATCAATCGGGAGGCCTGGTCAGCTTCGCTGCATCGGATGGCGGATGGCATCGCGCGTCCGGTGATGCGCAGCAAGGAGCTGCGGAGAGCATTGCCCCGCATCCATACTTCGGCATCAACATCGGCTCGGGAAGCAGTGCCTACACTATCGAAGATGTAGCTCCTTACGATTTTGCCACCATCTACAACGTGCTGCCACTCTGGAATTCAAACATCGACGGGACCGGACAGACCATCGCGATCGCCGGAACGAGCGACATCAATACCGCCGACGTAGCCTCATTTCGTAGCGCCTTCGGGCTGCCTGGAGGAACCCCGCCCACAACCATCGTCGCCAACGGTTCCGACCCTGGCGAGTGCACGAGTACAAATCAGGCTTCCGTCTGTACCATCGACGATCTTGTCGAAAACACGCTCGATTTGGAATGGTCGGGGGCGGTCGCCAAAGGGGCCAGCATCGTTCTGGTGGTTTCCGGGTCGAATTCGACCACAACCGACACGGTTTACTCGTCTGCGGATTATGTCGTCCAGAACGTGACGGCAAATATCCTGAGCGTCAGCTATGGCGAATGTGAGCTTGGCGAGGGGACCAGCGGAAACGCGACATACAACAATCTTTGGGAGACGGCGGCCAGTGAAGGGATTGCGGTTTTCGTTGCATCGGGTGACGCGGGAGCGGCGACCTGCGACCAGGGCGCAAACCCTCCGCACGCGGCGGTATATGGCCTTTCTGTCAGTGGCATTGCTTCGACTCCGTTTAACACTGCCGTAGGGGGAACGGACCTGAACTGGGGTTCGACCGCTTCTCCGTACTGGGCAGCATCAAACGAGGGCAACGGGTCCAATGCACTCGGATACGTGCCGGAGGTTCCGTGGAACGACACGTGCACCAATCCGCTGGCGCTGAACTACCTGCAGGAGTGGGCGACCGCGCTCAAGCAGAACGGCTTCTCCGCCAGTTCGCCCACCGACGCCGAATCGGCCTGCAACTTTGTGAATGAATGGTGGAATACCATCTACACCCATACCAGCCCCGAGGTGGACCTTTCCCCATTCCTCGATACCATTGGCGGCGGAGGCGGCGCCAGCAATTGCATAACCGGTAACGGCGCAAATGTTTCAAGTTGCGCCGGCGGCTACGCGAAACCGAGCTGGCAGTCGGGCGTTCCGGGAATCCCGGCCGATGGGGCGCGTGACTTGCCCGACGTATCCTTCTTTGCCGGGAATGGTTTTCTGGGCAGTTCGTACCTGATTTGCGTCTCCGTCAATTACCCGTGCTCATACTCTTCCTCTTCTGAGCCGGGTGGTGAGGAAGTGGGTGGAACGTCGGTGGGCACGCCGGCCATGGCCGGCGTCATGGCGCTCATCAACCAGAAAGCGGGAGCGCCCCAGGGGAGTCCGAACGCCGAGTTGTATGCGATGGCCGCCAAGCAGAGCTATGGCAAATGCGGCACTGAAGCAGGAAACACAAACGACGGATGCGCGTTCAACGACATCGATACCGGAACCATCGCGATGCCCTGCACGCTGAATTCTCCCAATTGCACCGTGACCCATGCAGGCGACAATATCGGAATTCTCTCCGGCTACAGCGCGACCGCTGGATTCGATCCGGCCACAGGGCTAGGCTCATTGAATATCGCCAACGTGGTCAACGCGTGGACCTCGACAGTTGGTACAGCCAGCGCGACCGTTACGGTCACTCCGGCGACCAACAGCTTTCCCGCGAGTCAGAGCGTGAACGTGACGGTTACGGTGAGCGGCGCGAGCGGAGCGCCCACCGGTGACATCGCGCTGCGCGGAGGCGCCTTTTTTGCCGTCCGACCGAGCTCGGGCGGCTCAGCGTCTTTCACGGTCCCGGCTTACAGCTTGACGGCTGGAAACGACACGATTACCGCGCAGTACTTTGGGGATGCGACCTACGCGCGGGCCACGGGGACGGCGAGCGTTACCGTTGCGAAAATCGCGCCCACGATAACATTGCAGCCGCAGGAGACGAGCATCGGCGCAAACGCGGACGATTACGTGACGATCGTTCTTTCTGGCGCAGGGCCGGCACCCTCGGGCTCGATTACACTGACCGTCAATACCTACACCGAGACGACAACGTTTAGTTCCTTCGTCGGAAACTGGTACACCCTTATCCCGGCCAGCGCCTTTGTGAATGGCATTAACATAATCTCGGCCAGTTACAGCGGGGACACGGAGTACACCCCGATAACTGGAAGCACGACAGTGAATGCGACCATCCTGACACCAACTCTGCAGCTTGTCGCGTCAGTCGCCAGCTTGACGACTTCACAAAGTGTGAATGTGACGGTGACTGCGACCGGGACCGGCCCGACGCCCACGGGCAGCGTGACTCTTTACGTGCCCGGCGGGTACTATCCAGGCGGCACCCTTTCCAGCGGCAACCACACGTTTGCTCTTATGCCTGACGATCTGCTACCGGGCAACGACACAGTGACGGTGGCCTATGCGGGCGACAACAATTACCTGGCAGGGAGCGCATCTACCTCGGTTGCGGTGACTATATCGCCGTCGAGCATCTCGGTGACGCCATCGACCACCAACCTGACTACCAATAATCCGCTGGCTCTGGTTGGCGTGGTCACGGTGCCGGGAGGCACGCCGAGCACGAGCGGAACACTCACAGTTACCGGCGGCGGATACACCGGGTATGGCAACTGGAACGGAACGCAAGGACAGTTTTCATTCACGATTCCACCTCTAGCCCTGAGCCTGGGCACTGACACGCTCACCGTCAGCTTCGGCAATAGCAGCAATTACACGCCCTCGACCACATCAACCACCGTGAACGTTTCGCAGTGGGTGAAAGTGACGCCGACCATTACCGTCACCCCGGCTACAGGCACGGTGGGCGTCAACGACCCGCTCAACGTCGTGGTCGCTGTGGGCGGGGCAAGCGGCGAGGCCGCCGCCAGTGGGACGGTGACGCTGACGAGCGGCAGCTACACCTCGCCGCTCTACACGCTTTCGAACGGCATGGCCACGATTGCCCTGCAGGCCAATTCGCTGAGCGTTGGAACGGAAACTCTCAGCGCGAACTATGGCGGCGATCCGACGTACCTGGCGGGGACGGGAACGGGAACAGTCATCGTTACTCCGACGACATTCACTATTTCCGCAGGCGCCGCGGGGACGGTCACGCCCGGAGGCTCATTTCTGGAGCCAATCACTATCAATTCCACGACAGGGTATTCGGGCACGCTCTCGCTGGCCTGCACGTTATCTTCACAACCCAGCAGCGCTGCGGACTTGCCGGTTTGCTCCCAAGTGTCGAACCAGTCCGTGTCCGTTTTGCAAGGGGGCGGTCCAGCCGGCTCGGGTTTGACCGTTACCACGACCGGGCCGACCGCAAGCCTGATCCGGCCGCCGATGCCGGGCAGTGACGGCAAGTGGAAGGGAGTTGAGGGAATCGCACTCGCTCTCGTCGTGCTGCTGGGGATTCCGGCGCGTCGGCGCAGTTGGCGCTCGATGCTTGGCTTGGTTGTGCTGCTGGCGGTTTTTGGCGGGTTCTCTGCGTGCGGAGGCGGAGGCTCGAGTGTCGGCGGTGGGGGTGGCGGCGGGGGAGGCGGGAACCCGGGCACCACAGCGGGGACGTACACCTTTACGGTGACGGCCACGGGGAATCCTGCGGTCACGCCCCAACCTACGACGACTTTCACAGTGACCGTGAACTAGATCGTCTTCGCAACGCCATAGTGCCGCGATCCTTAGTCCGGATCGACGTTCCGACCGGAACAACGATCCAAAGACCTCAGGTAATCGCATGCGGTGTGGATTTTATGGTGCGCCCAGAGAGATTCGAACTCCCGACCTACTGATTCGTAGGGAGTTTCCCTAGTTTTCTGCGTTGACACGAAAGAAAAGACTTATTCTACAAGCCGTTTATTCTCATTGACATGCAATTTCGTCCCACTGGCAATTAAAGACACAGGGAGTCAGAAATGACCACGAGTTGTTGACACGGTGTTGACACGGAGGGCGCATGGGAAAGCGGATTGTCGAGCAAACCATCAAGCGAATGAGGGTACCGGAAGAGAATAGCCGCATCGAATGGGACGCTTACCGAACGCGTTTCGACCAGCTTCTGGCAAATACGTGGCGGTTCATAACAAGCTATGGCCGATGCGGAATCACCTTCGCGAAATGAGTCCCACAACGCGATTCGCCAAGATCATCCGCAGATTTCGTGATCTTGAATTTCCTATAGGGCAAGATATGTAGAGACGGCACGGATTCATCGCTGTGGGATCTGGAACAGACTTAATTTAAATTCCACCTGCGCCAGCGGTGAACCGCCTTGGACAACTATCCCCGCACGTCAAGTCGATATCGAGGGTTTTCCTCGGTCCTCTAATTTACATTTCTCAGGCGCTCTTTCTTTAGAGCTTCGTTAAATGCGACAACCACAGGGTTTTGGCCCGGCTCCCTCACGATTATCGACTCGCGGCTGATTCGAGTCTTCGCGAAGGCCTTTGCTGTGCGTTTCAGTCAGACCTCGGATTTTTCGCCTTCACTGCTTGGCGGCTTGGTTCGCTTCATACGCAAAAAACTCCTTCTTCATCGCGGCGAGCTTCCTGAACGACGCGAACGGGAAAATGTGCCGTGACAATATCCGAAGCGCAACTTCAAATCCGACCCCGAGGCTCAGGAGCGCCAATTCCACCCATCGATGTCTAACTATGAAGAACACAGCTGCGACTGGCAGTATTCCGATTCCGTAGGCCAGCACGCCGACAACGACAGGCCAGAGCCCCCAACCGTCAAACACCGTCTCGACGCATCCCAGCCATACAAGGAAGAGAACCATCTCAGAGAAACGCATCACAATGCAATCAATGGTGCCTTTTGCAGGTTCCATCACTGCTTTCCCAGCCCGTCTCGTCTACTTCCTGAAGATTCAGTCTGAGGATTGAAATTGAGTTTTTGCTTTTCCTAAAGATCAAGTCAAGATAATCTTGCGAGCATCACCGTCAGGGTCGTCAACCATCCCGCATTCGTTATCCCAGACCATGGTCTTATTCGTCTCCGAATCGGTCGGAGCCCATTTGAGATCCGGTAAACTCGGATTTCCAGTCGCTGCAAATGCCGCCCAGGACGACGCCATCTTCCTCGCCAAAGTCTGTGCCTCTGGAGTATTGCCAGTCCCTTGCTCGCAGCGCTTGGTGTTATCGAAGCAGAATTGAAGGTCGGCTGTGTGCCAGGCGCCCGGAACGCCATCGAGGATCGGCGTCTGCCATGTGAAGTAGTAGGCATAGGCGGGAGCGGCCTTCAGTTCGTGCTTCAATCTGGCCATCTTGACAACATTGTTACGCATTCCAAGGCCATTTAATCCGAAGCTTCCGCTGCACATGTACGACAAGGTCCGAATCTGCTTTTGCGGATAGGCCTTTTTGAGCGCGGCGACAATGGCCGTTGCTTTTTCGTCGCCGTATGCTTTGGACAGGCTCGCATGCCACTCCTCTTCGGTTGGCCGAGAAGACATTCGATTACCTTCTTCTGTTACCGAGCCCACCAGGATTGGCACGTTCTTCGACACCTCTGGCGCCGCATCGAAAAACGACCGCATGTTGATCACCTTCCCGTCAACGCACGGCGACCAGCCGACGCGCGGGGTGCCCGGAGCCCCGGGCCCCATCATCGGCGGCCCTGAGGGGTTTATCTTCGCTGCGGCCGCATTGCCGGCGGCAACAAGCTTCGCCCAATCCATCTTCTGCAAAGACGCGATGTCGTTCGGCGCAAGTCCCAGGTCCTTCATCACCACCCGAGTGAGTTCCTTCTGTTGATCCCTGGAAGGAATGTTGCCGCCGCCGCCCGACTGTGCTGCGGCACGATGGATCAGGCCGACCGCCGAGGGCATTCCCATCAGCGTGGTCACCTTTGAACCGCCGCCAGACTGCCCGTAAATCATCACACAATCCGGATCGCCGCCGAAGTTCTCGATGTTCTCGTGAACCCATTTCAGCGCCGCAACCAGGTCAGTCATTCCAACATTTACCGAGTCTTCATAGGGAGAGCCTCCAACCTCGGCAACATCGAAGAACCCGAGAATATTGAGACGATGATTTACCGAGACTTGCACTACATCGTGATGGCGTGCCATCTGTGCGCCTTCATGCGAGGGCAACTCGTAAGACGAACCAAAGCTGAACCCACCACCGTGGATGTAGAACATCACCGGTCGCTTGCCACTGAGGCTCGGCGTCCAGATATTCAGCTTCAGCAGGTCCTCGCTTTGCCATCCGTCGTCCCAGTCCTGGATGAAAGTCTGCTCAGGGCTTGTCCATGTGTGCAGGTTTTGCGGGCAATTGGCTCCGTACACCAGCGTCGGAAATTCGTCGGTCCACGGCTCAGGCGGTTTTGCCGGCAACCAACGATTCTCTCCCGCTGTCGTTTGACCGTAGGGAACTCCCTTGAATGTGAAGACGCCGCCATCGAGAAATCCGCGAACTTTGCCGTACTGGGTCTTAGCGACAGCCGAGCGCGGCGTTGAGCAGTTGCCAGGTTCCTGGTGTGCCCCCGTCTTGATGCTGTCGGAAGCAAAAGCGGCACTGCCCGCAGCGAGGCCGATTCCTGCGGCAGCTGAATGGAAAAGCGCCTCTCGACGTGTGAGAACAATGCGGTTCACTGATTCAGGCATGGATCAATCTCCTCTTCTGGGCAATTGGCACGCGCGCCCGCGGAAATCATTGGCGCGTGCCTGCATTTCAAACTTCCGTTAGACCTGGGCAACGAACGTTGGCGATTGCGCCGCCCCGGGTGCTGACCTGCTGCCTGGTTTTAACGGCAGCCCTCAGTAAAGCAAAGATTCTTGCTAAAAAATGGCATTACATGGTTCTGGAAACGATCGGCGACTGCGCTGGTGTGCGTGCCGGAGTAGATTTCAAAACTGTTCGTGACGCCATAGTTGTCGAGAATATTGTGCAGCCTGGTGGCATCAAAACGCAGTCCATCCTGATCGCCCACATCCATAGCGATCGCGCGATACTGTTTCAGATTGCCAATATACTGATCGACAAAGGCCAGCGGTGCGTTGGCCGCGAATTTCGCGACAACTTCAGGCTGCGGAATACCGTCCTTAGTGGGCAGGTCAAAATAGAGTGGAGGATTCTTTGGATCGGGAGCCCAGGCTGCTGCCGTTGCATACAGAGCGGATGCGAAGCCAGGCGACTGTGCCGCCAGATCGGCCGGGGACTTGGCCGCCTCGACCTTCTTTTCGCCGGCGATCGCCCGCTCCGTCATTTGATCGGCGGGCCCTGGTCCGCCGCCGGCCATCGGAGACATGCAGCAGGGGCTCATGATGTAGAGAGCGCCGAAGACATCGGGGTGCTTCATGCCGATGCGCGACGCTCCATAGCCGCCCATCGAATGTCCAACGAGTCCACGGCTCCTCCGGTCGGGAATCGTGCGGTAGTGCGCATCTATGTACGCAACGACATCGTGATAAATGAACTTTTCGAAATCGCCGGTGGTTGCGGAACTCGAATACATCGAGCCATTGTAGATGGTCTTGGAATCCGGCAGAACCACAATCATGTCGTGCGAGCCCGTTGCAAACGCGCCTTCGACGGTTTGCGGGACATGGATCTCGTGGCTCCACTGTTCAGCGCCAATGGAGTAACCATGTAACGCATAGACCACGGGATAGCGACGATTCTTACTTCTCTGGTAACTGGGCGGCAGGAAGACGATGACATCGCGATCAACGGCATCGCCTTCGAGATTTCCTTCGAGCGCCGTGCCGTGAATCTTGATGTGCTCGACCGTGACGGGCTTCGCGCCGGCGACGACCTCGGGGACAATCGTCTGCACCTGTGCCGCCAGCCACGATCCTGACGCGATGGCCAATGTGATTGCGCACCCAATGAACAGCTTGGTTGTTTTCATCTCGACCCTCACTTGAAGACTCGGCTACTGGACCGTGTAGGAATTTATGTTCACGCTAAATGGGCGCTCAGTGATGATGTCGGGCAAAGCACCGAGTGTCTGTTCCTCGATCTGAACCTCGGGCTTCTTGTAGCGCTGAACTGTGGCGTCAATAGAATCAGGCGCCATGCGCCACAACTTGCCTGCGCTGGTTAAATTCATGCCGTTAATTGCTGTCTTGGTGCTGAATCTACCTGATCATATCGCTAGTATCCAGAGCCTTCGTGCGGACCACACGAATCTCATGGTCAGTGAACATAGTGTGAGTCTGCGGTACCTCATATTTGGGCATGTGGCAGGTGACGCAATTGCTGACTGCAACTTTACACACAGTCCTGGCTTCGTGCCGTCCGGTTGCCTTCGGATGGGGCCCATGGCACGCGAGGCATTTGGAGTCATATGCGGTTGGTTCCTGAACGAGCGGCTCATGCGGATCGTGGCAAGACAGGCAGGTAAGCCGAGGATCGCCATTGGTCCCCCAACAGCGGCTTTGCTCAAGGCGATAAGGCTGAAAGCGGATGAGCCCGGAACTGGGCTTGCCTGCCCCCTGCACGACGTCCGCCCATGCGACGTGACAAGCCCCGCAAAAGTCGACAGAATTGGAGGGGGACAGATCGGCAGGATTCATGATCGCCGTCGCTCGCTCCGGGTCATTTGCAGTCATTGACGCGACATGGGCTGCTCCCGGTCCGTGGCATGCTTCACAAGTAACCCCCGGGGTAGCTTTCTCCGGTTCGAAGATATTCGAAGTGATGGCCGCGGTTGTATGACACCTGAAGCAGCCCTGTGCTGTATCGACGCCCAACTTCCGCCCCAACGCTGCTTCCAGACCACTCGGCAAGTCGGAAGACTGTCCAGGAGTAATGTCCAGCGAATGAGTTTTTGTGAAGAAACTCAAACGGCTCTCAAAGTAGTCGCCATCTTTCTCGAGAACATAAGTTTGTCCGTTTTTGGATCCGAACGCCCAAACAGCGGGCGCCGAGGTCGTTTTGACTCCGTCGGTCACGCTGAAAGTCATCTGTTCGGGCAAGGTAGCGATGGAAGTGCTGAAAGTACCCTCCTGAAATCGGAGAGGCAGGTAACTTGCGATTAGATCCGATTGCAGGGCGTGAGTACCGGCGTGATACATCGGTGTCGACTTCTGGAGTAGCGCAATCTTTTGGTGGCACTTGGCGCAAGCGGCGCTTCCAGAGTATTCGCCGCGCGGCGGTTCTCCCTTCGTCGGCCACCAACCGGGTTCTTTCAGCCTTTCAGCAGTCGTCAGACCGATGCCATCGGCCGGCGGGTTTTGCGGGCGAGCCAGGCAAAGTGGGATTCCGGCGAATGTGAATACGATCTTCAGCGCCCAGCGACTCAAGCTGAAACTTCCTCACCTTCGCACCGCTTATGTCATCTTGTTGCCGATCTTAGGTCAGCGCGATTTTGACCGCCATTCCGTAGCTATTGGCCCCTTGCGATCCGTAGGACAACTCGAAATGCAACGCGTCAGCGTCCTGCGTCCATTTGATGGGCTCTTCTGAACCTAGCAGGGTGACATTCTGGACCTTGCCCGGATTGGTTTTGCTCGACAATCCCAGAGAGGCAATCTGCGCATGACCGAAGGGCCATCCCAGGAAGATGGCATAGATCACGTTGTTTGCTTTGTTTCGCGTGAAACGAATGTCTTTGCTTCCCATGGAGCTGATGCTGCCGCCCTGGAACGGACCGCTTGTGACGGAATTCGGGCCTTCGCCGTAGACCGTCCAAGGCCGCGTCTCGAAGATGGCCTCGCCGTTCACTTTGAGCCACGCCGCAATTTCATCGAGGACGGCGATCTCTTTGCTGTCGATGGTGCCGTCAGGCTTGCCCGGGACGTTGAGAATAAACGTGCCGTTCTTGCTGACTGTGTCGACGAGCCAATGAATAGCATCGCGCGGAGGCAGATAGCCGCCGAATGCACCAGGACCATCGAAGAGGCTGCGACGATAATGCCACTCGCCGATGCAGGTTTCAGACTGCCAGGCATAAGGCATGATGCCGCTGGTGAGGCCGCGCTCGTAATCGGCAACCAGCGCCTTGGCCAGCTTGTCGGGAATGTGCTTGCCATTCAGCACTGCTTCCATCTTGCCGCCGTGCGTCTTCAGATTGTGGTTGTAAAAATACGCACCGATGTTCATGCCGGCCCAGCCCAACGGGAGCAGGTCATTGTCGAAGTAAAGCAGGTCGGGATCGTGCTGATCGATCAAGTCGCGCGTGCGATCGTAGAAGTGCTTTACGTAGGATGCGTCGGGTAGCGCGTCGTTGGGATGTTTCACGCCGTAGAGCATCTGCGGATCGAGACCATCCCACCACTGGCCCTTGCCCTCGGCCTTGGTTATATGCCCGTCATACGGCACGCCAGCCCGCGGACCGCTCTTATCGGCACCGTGCGATGTCTGGAACCACCACCAGTTACGCGCCTGGTGGACCGTTACGCCGAAGCGGAGCCCATGTTTGCGCGCAGCAGCGGCCCACTCTCCCACCACGTCGCGATGCGGCCCGTGGTTAACGGCGTTCCAGGGCTGATGCTTCGATCCCCAGCAGTCAAATCCGTCATGGTGATTGGCAAGTGAGATGAACAGGCGCGCTCCAGCGTTTTTGTAACGTTCGATGAGGGCCTCCGGCTGCCAATCGAGGAGCGTCCACTGCGCGGTGAGATCCTTGTAGCCGAAATCGGATGGATGGCCGTAGGTCCGGGATTGGAAATCGTAGTCCGCAGAGCCTTCGGTATACATCAGGCGCGCGTACCAATCGCCGTGCTCGGGAACGCACTGCGGGCTCCAGTGCGCCCAGATGCCGAACTTGGCATCGCGATACCATTCGGGAGCGTCGTATTCGAGCAGTGAATCCCAATTCGCCTGGTAGGGCCCGACGCCGTTGAGGCCTTCAATCGGGGCCTGCATGGGGACGCCGTCCCAGGAGCCACCGGGTAACTCGGGTGGCTGACCCCACTCGGTCGGAGACCAGTCGACGTTGCTCAACTTCTTCTCAACGAACTTGCCATCGACGAGCGCATAGAAGACGCGGTCCTTTTCGGGAGTGGCGCAGAATTCTTCGTATGTCTGGCGAAGTTGATTGAAGCCGGCAGGAGCACCCGCCTGTGATTGAGCCTTCACGGGCACGGCGTTGGCCGCGGCGGCGGCGGCAATCAACTTGCAGAATTCTCTTCGTTGCATCATGAACAGCTCCTTTTGGCTTGCAGGGAGGCCTCGTGATAATCGGCAATCGTACCGGCCGGGTCACACTGTCGTTTTCGAATTTTCCAGGGAACCTCTGAGGCGTTTCTCTGCCTTGTCATTCCAGTACCCGCAATCGAGCTCAAGAAAGACCGAAGTATAGGGAATGGCAAGGGTCGATTTGAAAATGGCAATTTTGAAAATCCTTGCGTTCTGGTCGAGCTTTGCGATGATTTGCTCGTGAGGGAGGATGCTTGCATTTTGCCCGCTTAAGACGCGGTCGATTGCCTTTCGGAGATCGGTAACGCCGGGGGCGTCACCTTCGGATATCCCGTCGAGTTCGGCATCCATGTAAATGTTGGCCCGAACGTGATCGGACTCGTTGATGAGGCAGACAATTTTCTCGAGCAGCACGATATGATCTTCGGCGGTTGACCAAGTTTCGATGCCGGGATTCGACTGCGCGGGGTAGGCTGAATCGGCGATCACGATCCAATTGCGATGGCCAAAGACTGGAAGCAGATGCTTCAGCTTTCGTTCCCAGAGCATGGGAAAGGGAGCAGCATGTGCCCCGCCGAAGGCAAAGACGGCGACGGCGACATAGCAGCCGAGCGGAACAATCATGCTAGCCGCCATGCTTTTCGATTCCTGATATACGAGTCCCATCAGCGGCGTGAACAGGGCGCCGCCGATGATGGCCATGACGATGAGGGATGCACCCTCCTTGGTGTGCTCGCCGAGGCCCTTGATGCCGAGGGCGAAGATGGTGGGGAACATGATGGACATGAAGAAGCTGGTGAGCAGAACTGCGATGAGCCCGCCCCATCCCGGCCGCAGAATTCCGATCATAAGCAGCAGAATGTTGGCAATTGAGAAGACGCCGAGCATCATGTCGGGGCGGAAGCGCTTCATCAAGTAGCTTGACGAAAATCGGCCGATGGCGAAGGCCGCCAGCGTAGTGGTGAGCAGATAACCGCCCAGCTTCTCGTGAATGTGCGTGTAATCCTCTGCGTACTGGATGAAATAACTCCAGGTGCCGACCTGTGCGCCTACATAACAGAACTGGGCGAAGACGGCGGAAAGAAAATGGGGGTAACGCAGAAGCGTGAGATAACCGCCGGACCGGTGGCCACTGGCGCTGGCGGAATCGCCCTCGATCTTTGGGAACTTGGTGCGGAAAATGAGGAAGGCCCACACCAGAACAACCACGCCCAGCACGATGTAGGGCGTGAGCACGCGAAGGGTTTCGTGATCAAGAAATGCGTCGTATGTACCCTGCGCCTTCATGCGTGCGATGTCGCCGGCGTCGGGTTCCTTTCCCGAGAAAATGAAAACTGTGCCGATCAGAACCCCAGTGATGGAGCCGAGCGGATTGAAGGCCTGCGAGAAGTTGAGTCTTCTGACTGAAGTGGCCGGATCGCCGAGTTGAGTGATGAGCGGGTTGGAGCCGGTTTCAAGAAAACCGAGGCCGCTGGCGATGACGAACAAAGCGAAGAGGAAGAGCGGGTAGCTTCTGGCCATTGCAGCTGGATAAAACAGAAACGTGCCAGTGGCGTAGAGGATGAGTCCGGTAAGAAGTCCTGTCTTATATCCGAAGCGGCGCATGACGAGAGCCGCGGGGATTGCGAGCAAAAAGTAACCGAAATAAAAGGCGGATTGCACCAGACCAGCTTCGAGACGGCTGATCTCGAAGGACTTCATGAACTGGCGGATGAGTACATCGTTGAGGTTGTTGGGGATGGCCCAGAGAAAAAACAAGCCAGTAACAAGAAAAAAGGCGACCTTTCCACTGCGGGGAAGCAGTGGCGCGTCCGATTGCGTCGTGGTGTTGAGCTCGGCCGGAAGCATGGGTATGCGCTAATCCTCCCCCAAGCAGACTGCCACCTTGCCGCAGCGGCCGGAAGCCATCAATCGGTAGG
>Ga0182024_10016176_pt1 | contig 14181 bp, 7 predicted proteins | sample P32metaG_FD_120480 | JGI IMG/M metagenome (GOLD analysis project Ga0182024, IMG submission 120480) | Permafrost microbial communities from Stordalen Mire, Sweden - P3-2 metaG (Illumina Assembly) | ecosystem: Environmental > Terrestrial > Soil > Wetlands > Permafrost | place: Sweden: Stordalen... | reverse complement strand
TTGACGCAGCAGGGGGTTTCCGTGGGTTCGGTGGATGATTTGGTGGAGGTTGTGGGACGGTAGAGGCAGTTTGCTTATTGTGTAACCATGGTTGAGGGAGATAAATGGCTTCTATTGACGAATTGAACCGGCGGTTTGCTATTCCCGGGGTGGCTCAGATTACCAGCGGTAATGGTGGCTTGCCCCGGGTAAGCATCGCTACCCCCGTGGCCACCGCGGAGATCTATCTCCATGGCGCGCAGGTTACGTCATGGCGTCCGGCCGGGCACGAGGACGTTATCTTCCTGAGCGGGCAGTCGCAGTTTGAGGCGGGACGGGCGATTCGTGGCGGCATTCCCGTTTGCTTTCCCTGGTTTCGTAATAAGGTGGATGATCCCAAAGCGCCTTCGCATGGAGTGGTGCGCACCAAAGCGTGGGAACTCGACTCGGTGGAGGTTCACGGCAATGGTGTTTTGGTAAGCCTGTCGACCGTAAGCGATGAGGGGACGCGGGCCTGGTGGCCGCATGACTTTCATCTCGTGCATCGGGCCACCATCGGCACCCAGCTTACCCAGGAATTAATCATGACGAACACTGACCCGGGACCAGTGCGCTTCGAAGAGGCCCTGCATACGTATTACCGCGTGGGTGCGGCGGAGAGCGTTCGTATCAGTGGGCTCGACGGAGTGGCGTATCTCGACAACACGGATGGTAACCGTGAGAAGCGGCAGGATGGGGATATCGCGTTTATTGCGCAAACGGATCGGGCTTACCTGGACACCACGCATGCGGTTGAAATCTTCGACCCCGTCCTACGCCGGCGGATACGACTGGAGAAGCAAGACTCCCGCACGACGGTGGTGTGGAATCCGTGGAGTACGGGCGCTCAGTCACTTTCAGATTTGGGAGACGACGAATGGCGGACGATGGCCGTGTGGAGGCCAGCAACATGCGCGCTTATCCTGTCGATCTTGCGCCGGGCCAGCAGCACACCATGAAGACCGTGATCGGGGTGGCCGCTATTCAGGGCTCGTCACAGTTGCCGTAGAGCACTTCAATCAAGGGCGCTTCCCAGCGGCGGCGGGAAAACATGAAAGGCTGCTTGCCGGTAAAAAGCCGCACTTCCGCGGTGTCTAATTCCTTGGCCGAGGCGAGTCCAAAGACCCGCAAACTGTCGCGCAGAAATCTCCACGAAGAGAAGGAAAAGATTTGATCTGCCTCTTCCACCAGGGACGGCTGAAGTACTAGTAAAACCCCCGGCCTCACCCGCGAACTGCCCCGTTCCGACCTTGGTTTGATAATCGCTGTGTATTCGGCGGCGGGGATCCTTACGGCTGTTTGGTTGCTGGGCCTGTTCACGCTAGAGCTATCGGCAGGCCAGGGCGCTTGGCTTCTTCGCTGTCTTAAATTCAGACATTTGTCAGACGGGAAATGATGGCGTCGACGTCGTAGACGCATCCTCCCCAGACACCTCCGCTGGCCTGGACGAGCGCGGCCCATAAACGGGTGTCGTCGGGCAGCGCGGGGTGAGGCCGGAGATCGGCGCGCGATCGCCTCGCACGTAACCGGATGGCTCCTTCTTCCGGGCCGAAGTGCTCGCGCGCATCGCCTACCAGGTTGACGGAGCCGGTTAATTTTTCGCGATCAATGATGATTTCAATTTGGTCTCCATCGAGCAGTTTGCCGATGGCTCCTCCGGCCAGGGCTTCGGGTGAGATGTGACCGATGCAGGCTCCGGTGGAGACCCCGCTGAATCTTGCGTCGGTGAGGAGCGCTACGTGCTTGCCTGAGGGCAGCCACTTGAGGGCGGAGGTGACCTGGTAGATCTCCTGCATGCCGGCGCCGGCGGGGCCGCCGCAGACGAGTACCAAGACGTCGTTCTGTTGGATCTCACCGTTCTTGATGGCGTGGATGGCTGCTTCCTCGGAGACGAAGACCCTGGCGGGTCCGAGGTGATGAAAGATGCCGTCGGGTCCGATTACAGACGGATCTATCGACGTGCTCTTGACCACCGAACCCTCCGGGGCGAGGTTGCCGTGAGGGAAACAGACAGTAGGGGTGAGGCCGCTGGCGCGGGCGCGATCGGGATCCATGATGACGTCGTCGGGATCGATGCCGTCGCGGGTCATGAGGTTCTTGCGCAGTGCGTGGCGGCGGGGGCTGCTTTCCCACCAGTCTAAGCAGGTGTCGAGGGTTTCTCCGGAGACGGTTTTTACTTTGGTATTGAGGAGTCCTGCTCGTCTCAGGTGGAGCATCACTTCGGGAAGTCCTCCGGCGAGGAAGACTTGGACGGTGGCGAAATTGCGCGGGCCGTTGGGGAGGGCGTCTACCAGGCGTGGGACGGTTCGGTTGATTTGCGCCCAGTCGGCGGCTACTGGGCGCTTGAGTCCGGCGGAGTAGGCGATGGCCGGGAGATGCAGGAGGAGGTTGGTGGAGCCTCCAAAGGCGGCGTGGGCCACCATCGCATTTTCGAGCGAGGCCTGGGTGAGGATATCGTGAGTGCCCAGGTGCAGGTCATGCAGGCGCAGGAGGGCGCCGGCGGAGCGGCGAGCTGCGTCGAGCCAGATGGGTGCGCCTGAGGGTGCGAGTGCGGTGTGGGGTAGAGCTAGTCCCAGGGCTTCCCCGATCACTTGCGCGGTTGCCGCGGTGCCCAGGAATTGGCAGCCGCCTCCGGGCGTGGCGCAGGCGCGGCAGCCCATTTCGGCTGCGGTTTCCAGGGTGATTTGTTTTTGGGCGTAGCGTGCTCCGATGGTTTGGACTTTGCCTGCGTCTTCTCCGGATTCGGGTAAGAGGGTGACTCCTCCGGGGATAAGGATGGTGGGCAGTGGGCCGGCGGAGGCCAGGGCCATCATCATGGCGGGGAGGCCTTTGTCGCAGGTGGCAATGCCGATGACTCCCATTCTTGTGGGGAGGGAGCGCATCAGGCGGCGCAGCACGATGGCGGCGTCGTTGCGAAAGGGGAGGGAGTCGAGCATGCCGGTGGTGCCCTGGGTGCGTCCGTCACACGGATCGGTGCAGGCTCCGGCGAAGGGGATGGCGTTGAGGGATTTTAGCGTGACGGCGGCTTCGGCCACGAGTGCTCCCAGCTCCCAGTGGCCGGTGTGGAAGCCGAGGGCGATGGGGGTTCCGTCGGGGGCGCGCAGGCCTCCGTGGGTGCTGAGGATGAGGACTTCTGAGCCGATTAGTTTTTGCGGTTCCCAGCCCATGCCTGCGTTTTGGCTCAGGCCGAAGAGGTTGCCTGAGGGCGCGGTGAGCAGCATTTCCGGGGTGATGGGTAGCTGGCCGCGCGGGCCGGGCGCGTGGGTGGCTACGTCGTCCAGCCTTAATGTAGCGGTTTCGAGGATGGAGGCTAGCGTGATGGTGGGAATGGGGGTCTCCTGTTCAGGGTTAATTGTAAGGTGCCGGGATGGTTGAGGGGCTGGAACGGCGGCAGGAGGGCGGGGATGTTCATTTTGTCACGTTCAGTTGTTTCCACCGGCTTGCATATCTTAAGACCCCAGCTGCACGGGATTTGTTTGAAGACGCGCTGGCAAGGACGTGTTATCGCTATCAGTTCGATGTCTTCGGTTATGTGGTGATGCCGGAGCATGTCCATTTGTTAGTGAGCGAACCGGGCAAGGATTTGCTCGCGGTAGCTTTGCAGGCACTAAAGATTTCGGTTTCGAAGCGAGCTAAGGAGCGGCCGTTCTGGCAGGCGCGGTACTATGACTTCAATGTTTTTACCTGGTCCAAACGTTCAGAGAAGCTCGATTACATACGTTGGAATCCGGTGAAACGTGGACTGGTGGAGAAACCGGAAGACTGGCTCTGGTCGAGCTGCCGTTACTACCAAACTGGGGTGCAGGGACGAGTGAAAATTTCCTGGTGAAGCTTCGTCATTACCAGAGGACCCTGGGTGCCCCACATCTCGCTCGTTTTTCGCGAGATGTGGGATACCACTGCTGTCGATCCGCTCTCTCTTGAAGGTTCTTAAAAAGCATGAGGGATTAAGGTTCGTGGTATCCCACATCTCGCGAAAAACGAGCGAGATGTGGGGCACCCAGGGTCCTCTGGTAGGGATAGATCCCAGGGTTCGTTGGTGGGGATGAATCCCAGGATTCGTTGATGGATGGGTCCCGGGGTTCATTGATAGGGAGGGCTTGGTCTGCGCAGGTTGCATCGGTTCGCGGTATGGGCGGGATATTCCGGCGTTCTGCTTACCAGCCTTTGGGCGGTGATGGCTTTAGCTATCGATTTGCCGTTTCCACGTTTGCGTCTCTTCGCTGCGGTGGTTTATGGGCTGTTGTTGCTGTTTCTTATTTATCGCTTTAGAGGGCGGACCCGGCGGCAAATTGTAGCTGGGCTGCTTTGCTTCCTGGCGGTCCTGGCCTGGTGGGTGACACTTCGACCCTCGAATGATAGACAGTGGGGCGCCGACCAGTCCAGGACGGCTTGGGCCGACGTTCGTGGCGGCGAGGTGACCATCCATAACCTTCGGGATTGCGACTATCGCGCTGAGCTCGACTACAGCTGCCAGTGGCTGACGCGCACCGTCGACCTCAACCAGATCGAGGGCGTGGACCTGTTTATGAATTATTGGGGATCTCCGCTGATTGCCCATACCATTCTCAGCTTCCAGGTTCGCGGCGAAACGCCCGTCGCCTTCTCCATTGAGACCCGTAGACAGGTGGGGCAAACGTATTCCACTCTTCTGGGTTTTTTTCGTCAATTTACGCTGATCTCCGTGGTGGGGGACGAGCGGGACCTGGTTCGCGTGCGCACTAATTATCGCCATGGCGAAGACCTCTATCTCTACCGCACCAGCGCGACCCCCGCGTTCGCGCAGTCCCTGTTTCTAAACTACATCGGGATGACCAATCAGCTGCACGACCATCCACAATGGTATAACGCCATCACCCATAACTGCACCACGGAGATCTACACTCTCAAGAGCATGAACGGGCAGCCGTGGGACTGGCGAATCCTACTCAACGGCAAGGCGGATGAAATGGCTTACGAAAAAGGTTTGATCGTCACCGGCGGTTTGCCTTTCAAGGAATTGAAACAGCGAGCCTGGATCAACCCCGCCGCGCAGGCGGCCGATCATGCGCCCGATTTTTCCGTGCGCATCCGGGAAAACCGGCCGGGGTTCTGATGGCTTTCTATTGCTGAAGCCGTGTATCGGCCTTGCTAGGGGAGGCGGTCACTTGCTTCGGCGTGGGTAGTTGCGAGGTATCCCAACCCCCGCCCAGGGCTTCCACCAATTGCACCGCGCTGGTCATCTGCTCGATCTGCAGACTGTATAACGATTGCTGATTGCTGAACACCGTGTTCTGCAGCGTGACCACATTGATATAGGGATCGATGCCGGTTTCGTATCTGCCCATCTCCAGATCTAAAGATTGTTGGGCCGAAGAGACCGCCGCGCGCTGCTGCTGGATCTGCTGCGATAGGATGCGGGTCTGCGCGAGGTAGTCCTCTACCTGCTGAAAGGCGGTGAGGACGGTTTGCCGGTAAGTTGCTACGTCGGCGTTGTAGATAGCTACGTACTGATGTAATTCCGCGCTCAATGCGGCGTTGTAGATGGGTTGGGAAAACGACGGCCCGACGGACCAGAAGCGGCTGGGCCAGTCAGCCAGGTGTTTGAACAGAGAGCTCTGGAAGCCGCCGCCCACAGAGATCGTCAGGGAAGGGAAAAAGGCGGTATAGGCGACGCCCAGGGTCGCGTTGGCAGAGGCCATGGTTCGCTCGGCCGCAGCCACATCCGGCCGGCGCTGCAGCAGGAGCGAGGGCATGCCGATGGGGATTGGGGGCGGGGCTGTGGTGATGGGACGAGCGGGAAGGGAAAAGCCCGACGCCGCCTTGCCAATGAGGACCGCGATGGCATGCTCGTACTGCGCCCGTAAAATGCCCAGGTTGGTTAATGAGGCCTGGGCGGACTGCAGAGTCGTCCGGGCTTCGACAACGGAGATTTGATCACCGATTCCCGTGTCATATTGTGCTTGGGTCAAATCCAGCGACTTCTGATATTGGGCGACGGTCTGGGTGAAGAGCTGGATCAGGGCGTCCTGGCCGCGGATCTCGAAGTAGTATTCCGCGAGGTCGGCTTGCTCCACCAGCCGCTCGTTTTCCAAATCCGCTGCGCTAACCTGCGCGGTGTACTGCGCGGCCCGCACTTGATTGCGAATTCTGCCGAAGAGATCGGGGGTCCACGAAACTTCCACGGGTAGGGAGTAAATCTGCCCGGTTCTTCCGGTGTTTGCGTTGCTGGTGTTACTAAGATTTCCTGAGGAACGAGACCGGGTGTAGGACGGCCCGAAGGATACGGTAGGGAAGTATAACGCGCGCGCTTCCCGCACCAATGCACGGGCTTCCATAAAGTTCTCAAAGTACAACTTTATGTTTTGGTTATCGATGTTGAGGTGGCCCTCAAGCTCGTTGAGCTCGGGCTCGTTGAAGATCGCCCACCAGTCTCCGCGTATCTTTTCGTCGGCTGGTTGGGCTACCGTCCAAGTCTCATTCGCTTGGGTTCCGTTCTGCTGCTGCGCTTGTGGAGGGTTCGCGGTCGGGCCCGGTGGGGGCGCTTCTTTGAAGGCAGGAGGGGGCTGGATGGCGGGCGGATGATATTTCGGGCCCACCGTGCAGCCGGTGAGCATCACGCAGAGAAGCAAGCCAACCTGGCTTCGCCGATTTGTTCCTGTCGTTTTCTCCATAGAAGAGACTCTTTCTAAACCGCTCCTTCGGGGCTCGCGTTGAAGGTGTCGTGATGTTTTCCCATTGCGCGCAGCCGCAGCCGGTCCATGTACAGATAGATTACCGGGGTGGTGTAGAGGGTAAGCATCTGGCTTACGATCAGGCCACCCACAATGGTAATGCCCAGGGGCCTTCTCAGCTCGGACCCGGTGCCGGTTCCGAACGCCAGCGGGACAGCTCCAAAGAGCGCGGCCATGGTGGTCATCATGATCGGCCGGAAGCGCAGCATGCAGGCCTCGAAGATGGCGTCGGTGGTGCTCTTGCCGTGCTCGCGCTCGGCCACCAGGGCAAAGTCGATCATCATGATGGCGTTCTTTTTGACCAAGCCAATCAGCAGCACGATGCCAATGATGGAAATGACGTTGAGGTCATTCTTGAACACCAGCAGAGCGAGCATGGCTCCGACGCTGGCGGGAGGCAAGGTGGAAATGATGGTGAGCGGATGCACCAGGCTCTCGTACAAGATGCCGAGCACGATGTACACCGCCAGCAGTGCCGTGGTCACCAGGATCGGCTCGGTGCTCAGCGACTGTTGGTACGCCTGCAGGGTGCCGGCGAAGAATCCGCGGATGGTCGAAGGCAGACCCATCCTGATCTGCATCTCGTTGATCTCGAGCGTGGCATCGCTCAGAGAAAGACCAGGAGCCAGGTTGAACGAAACCGTCACTGAGGGAAACACGCCGGTGTGGTTGACCTGCAAGGGCGTGGTGCCGGCTCGAGAAGTCGAAACCGCGCGCAGTGGCGTGACGCCATTGGTAGAGGAAGCGGCCGGGTAAATGAAGTTCAGCCCTTCAGGAGACTGCCAGTACCGGGGAGCGACCTCAAGCACCACGTAATACTGGTTCAACTGGGTATAAATCACCGACACTTCCGATTGCCCGAATGCGTTGTAGAGAGACGAATCCAGGGAACTGGGAGTCAGACCTAAACGGGCCGCCGAGGTTCGGTCGTAGGTGACAACCTCTTCCAGTCCTCCGTTTTGCTGATCGCTGTTCACATCCAGAAAACCTGGGAGCCGCTTCATCTGCGCCAGCAGAATGGGTCCCCATTTCGCCAGGTCGGGGACATTATCTGCCTGCAGGGTGTATTGGTAGAGGGCATTGCCTCCTCGTCCGCCGATGCGCAGATCCTGTGCTGCCTGCAGGAAGGCGGAGGCAACCGGCAGCCGGTTCATCTTGGGCCGTAAACGGTTGATGATTTCGGTCACGCTGACTTTCCGCACATCGAGAGGTTTGAGGGCGGCGTACATAAATCCGCCATTGCTGCCGCCGCCGCCATTGCTGCCAATGTAGGCGTTGACGTTGGCGACGGCCGGGTCAGACTTAATGACTTGTACCAGCGCTTTAATGGAGGCGTTCATCACGCCGAAGGACGCGTCCTGCGGTCCCTGGACCCCGCCCACCATCGCTCCCGTGTCCTGTTGGGGGAAAAAGCCCTTGGGTATCTTGACGATCAGGACTACGTTCAAGGCGATGGTCAGCAACAGCACCACCAGCATCAGGCCAGAATTGTCCAGCACCCACAGTAACGAGTGCCGGTAGATGCTCAGCATCCCGTCAAAGAAGCGCTCGCTGGCGCGATAAATGGGCCCATGCTTTTCGCCCGCGTGCGCCTTGAGCAGGTGGGCGCACATCATCGGCGTGGTGCTCAGCGAAATGATCATGGAAACGATAATGGCCGTGGATAAGGTCACCGCGAATTCGCGGAACAGCCGGCCCACGATACCGCCCATCATCAAAAGAGGAATGAACACGGCAATCAGAGACGTGCTCATGGTCAGAACCGTGAAGCTGATTTCCTTGGCGCCCTTGAGCGCAGCCTCATGCGGAGGCATCCCCATTTCCAGGTAGCGGGAGATGTTCTCCATCACCACGATGGCGTCATCCACCACGAAGCCGGTGGAGATGGTCAACGCCATGAGGGAGAGATTGTCCAGGCTGTATCCCAGCAGATACATCACGGCGAAGGTGCCAATCAGGGAGACGGGCACGGCGACGCTGGGGATAAGGGTGGCGCGGCCGTTGCGCAGGAATGCAAAGACGACCAGGATCACCAGCACGACGGAGATGATTAGCGACGACTCGACATCGTGCAGGGAGGCCTTAATTGTCGTGGTGCGGTCCAGAACAATTGTGGTTTTAATTCCCTGCGGCATCACGGCCGCCAGGAAGGGAAGTTGATCGTGGATGCGCTGGTTGGTCTGGATGATATTGGCGCCGGGCTGGCGAAAGATAATAACGGTTACGGAGGGAGTCCCATTCAGGTAACCGGCGGTGCGGATACTCTGCGCTGAATCCTGCACGTCGGCTACATCAGAAAGGTGGACGGCCAGCCCGTTGTGGTAACCGACAATCAGCGGCTTGTATTGGTCGGCCTTGGAGATCTGGCCGTTGGTGACAATGTCGGCAGTGATGAGGTTGTTGGAGATTTGACCGCGGGCGAGGTCGGAATTCTGCAGGCCTAATAGTCTCTGGATCGTTGCTATGGTAATTCCGTAGTGGTTCAGCTGCGGAGGATTGACATCGACCCGCACGGATGGATAGGACGCGCCGCCGACACTCACCTGGCCTACGCCCTGAATCTGCGAGAGCTTCTGTTGCATGATGGTCGAGGCGGAGTCGTACATGGCCTCTTTGTCGTACTTGTCGGAGGTGAGGCCGATGATCATGATGGGCGAATCCGCGGGATTCACCTTGCGATAGCTGGGATTGGACGGCAGGTTTGCGGGCAAGTAGGTTCTGGCCGCATTGATGCCGGCTTCGACGTCGCGCGCCGCGGCATCGATGTTGCGGCTGAGGTCGAATTGCAGGGTCACGTTGGTGTTGCCCAGCGAGCTGGACGAGGTCATTTCCGTGATGCCTGCGATGTGGCCGAACTGGCGCTCCAGGGGAGTAGCCACCGAGGAGGCCATGATCTGCGCGCTGGCTCCAGGCAGCCCGGCCGAGACGGAAATGGTGGGGAAGTCGACCTGGGGCAGCGGCGACACGGGCAGCACGTTGAAGGCGATGCCTCCGGCAAGGGCGATCGCGGCCGTCAGCAGAGTTGTGGCCACCGGCCGGCGAATAAATGGAGCGGAAAGGTTCACGCTTCACCCGTGGGCTGCGGGTGGGGTCCCGCACCTGACGTCCGATGCGAGCTGGAGAATCGTTGCGACAGATTGTCGAAGAAGATATAGATGACCGGCGTGGTGTAGAGGGTGAGCACCTGGCTCAACAGCAATCCTCCTACCATGGCGATGCCCAGCGGCCGGCGAAGCTCGGAGCCGATGCCCGTGCCAACTGCCAGAGGAATTCCGCCCAGCAGCGCGGCCATGGTGGTCATCATGATGGGGCGAAAACGCAGCAGGCTGGCCTCGTAGATGGCATCGGTGGAACTCAGGCCGCGCTGACGTTCGCCTTCCAGGGCAAAGTCGACCATCATGATGCCGTTCTTTTTCACGATGCCGATGAGCAGGATGATGCCGATGATGGCCACCACGCTCAAGTTCTGTTTGAACAGGATGAGCGAGAGCAGTGCGCCGACTCCGGCCGAAGGCAGGGTGGAAAGAATGGTGATGGGGTGGACAAAGCTTTCGTACAGCACGCCCAGAACGATGTACACCGTGACCAGGGCAGCCAGGATCAGCAGCGCTTCATTGTCGAGAGAGTTTTCAAAAGCCGCGGCGGTGCCCTGGAAGCCGGCCTGTACGCTGGCTGGGAAATTGATGTCCTTGGCCGCTTTATTGATGTCGTTGATAGCCTCACCGAGCGAGGCATTGGGCGCCAGGTTGAAAGAAACCGTCACGGACGGGAATTGACCCTGGTGATTGATGGAGAGCGATTCGGTGCCCTGTTCCATTTTTGCGAACGCGTCCAGGGGGACGGCGCTGCTGAAATTGGAACTGGTGGTGGTATTGGCGGAGCTCGATCCGGCGGCAGCGCTGGCGCCCAGGGCGATGCCGTTCTGGGGCGGCGTGAGCACTCCGGACGATGGGGTGTAGAGAGCCGACGTGGTGGTTGCGTTGGATCCTGCGGTCGCCGAAGCGGAGGCAGAGAAGGAGGTGCTGGCCGCCGCGCCGGAGGCGCCGGAGGATGCATTGCCCTGGATGTAAATCTTGTTCAGCCTTTTCGGATCGATGGTGAAGCCAGGCATGGCCTCCATGATCACGTGATACTGGTTCAGCTGGGTGTACATGGTGTTGATCTGGCGCTGACCAAAGGCGTCATAGAGGGTTTGATCGAGGGTCGAAGGGGCGATGCCCAGCCGGGAGGCGGAGACCCGGTCGATGGCCAACGAAACGGTCAACCCGCCCGTCTGCTGATCGGTGGCTACATCTTCGAGCGTCGGCAACTTCTGGAGCTTGTCCACGAAACGGCTGGCCCAGGTGTCCAGCTCGGTCACGTCCGGATCTTCCAGCGTGTACTGATATTGGGTGCGGCTTACGCGGTCATCGACGGTGATGTTCTGCACTGGCTGCATGAACAGGCGGATGCCATTCACCTGGGTGAGGCTGTTGTTGAGGCGGCGAACGACGTCGGAGGCGCTGAGATCGCGCTGGTCGAGGGGTTTGAGGTTAATCGACATGCGTCCGCTATTCAGCGTTGTGTTGGTGCCATCGGCGCCGATGAAGGACGAAATACTTTCGACCGCGGGATCCTGCAGGATGACTTTTGCCAGCTCCTGCTGCGCTTTGGTCATCGCAGCAAAGGAGATGGATGCGGGGGCCTGGGAGATGCCCTGGATGACGCCGGTATCCTGCACCGGAAAGAACCCCTTGGGGATGATGATGTAGAGGAAAATCGTCAGTGCCAGGGTGGCTACGGCCACCAGCAGGGTGAGTCCCTGGAAGCGTAAGACAACCTTGAGCGTGCGGCCGTAGAAGGCGATCATGTTCTCGAAGACCCGTTCGGATGCCCGGTAGAAGCGTCCCTGCGTCGCTTTGGGGTTGTGGCGCAGAATGCGGGAGCACATCATGGGCGTAAGGGTTAGCGAGACTACCGCGGAAATGATGATGGTGACGGCCAGGGTTACGGCAAACTCGCGGAACAGGCGGCCCACCACATCGCCCATGAAGAGCAAGGGGATGAGGACGGCGATCAGCGAAACGGTCAGGGACACGATGGTGAACCCGATTTGCTCCGCGCCCTGCAGCGCCGCCTGCATGGGCGTGTAGCCTTCTTCGAGATAGCGGGAAATGTTCTCGATCATGACGATGGCATCATCCACCACGAAGCCGGTGGAGATGGTGAGCGCCATCAGGGAGAGGTTGTCGAGGCTGTAGCCGAGCGCATACATGGCGGCGAAGGTGCCGACGATCGAGAGCGGCACGGCCACGCTGGGAATGATGGTGGCGTAGAGATTGCGCAGGAAGACGAAGATCACCATCACCACCAGGGCGATGGTTAACATCAATTCAAACTCGACGTCGGCGACCGAGGCCTTGATGCTGGTGGTGAGATCGGTGAGGGTGGTGATCTCGATACCGGAGGGCAGATTACCCTGCAACTGCGGCATCAGCAACTGGATACTCTTGACCACGCTGATGGTGTTGGCGCCGGGCTGGCGCTGCACGTTGAGAATGACCGCCGGAGTCAGGTTCATCCAGGCGGCCTGCCTGGTGTTTTCTACCCCGTCGATCACGTTGGCGACGTCGCGCAGAAAGACCGGAGCATTGTTGCGATAGGCAATGACGACATTCTTATAGTCGCTACTGGTAATGAGCTGATCGTTGGCGTCGATCTGATAATTCTGGCGGGGCCCGTCGAAGTTGCCCTTGGCCTGGTTGACGCTGGCGGAAATGAGCGCGGTTCGTACTGCTTCCAGATCGATGCCATAGTTCTGCAGCTGCGCCGGATTCACCTGGATGCGCACTGCCGGCTTCTGGCCGCCGCTGATGCTGACCAGGCCAACTCCACTGAGCTGGGAGATTTTCGGCGCCAGGCGAGTGTCGACCAGATCCTCTACCTGTGACAAAGGAAGGGTTTTGGAGGTGATGCCCAGGGTCAGAACAGGAGCGTCGGCAGGGTTGGTCTTGCTGTAAATCGGAGGCGCGGGCAGGTTCGCCGGCAGGAAGCTTTGCGCGGCATTGATAGCCGATTGCACTTCTTCTTCCGCGATGTCGATGCTGAGGCTGAGGTTGAACTGCAGCACCACCACGGACGTGGCGCCGGAGCTGGTGGAGGTCATCTGGCTCAGGCCCTGCATTTCGCCAAATTGGCGCTCGAGCGGAGCGGTCACGGTGGTGGCCACTACGTCCGGGCTAGCGCCAGGGTAGAAGGTGAGCACCTGGATGGTCGGGTAGTCGACCTCAGGCAGGGCGGAGACCGGCAACTGCGTGTAGGCAACAATCCCTACCAGCATGATGGCGGCCATCAGGAGAGAGGTCGCGACCGGCCGCAGAATAAATGGGCGGGACGGACTCACGGGGCATTGCTCTCATGGTTCGAGGGAAGAATCCTGGCTTTGGAAATGATGACCTTGGAGCCGTCCGTCAGTTTCTCGAAGCTGCTGTCGGCGACCACATCTCCGGAATTGAGTCCCTGCACTTGGGTCATGTTGGACTCGCTGACGCCCGGCTTGACGTTATGAATATGGGCGATGCCGTTTTGAATGAGAAAAACATAGGACACGTCGCCGTTATGCTGAATGGCTGATGCAGGGATCAGGACCACATTTTCGAGCGTATTCAACAGCAAGCGGGCATTCACGAACTGGTTGGGGAAGAGCGCACTGTCTTCGTTCTTGAACAGCGCGCGTAATTTCAAGGTTCCGGTGGTGGTGTCGATTTGGTTGTCGGTAGCTTCGAGCGATCCGGATCCCAGCTTGGTCTCATTGGAGCGATCGAGGGCGTCCACGGGGAGTGTCTTGCCATGGCGCATCTGCTGTTGCAGCTCGGGGACACTGTCCTCAGGGATGGTGAAGACCACGGTGATGGGCTGTATCTGCGTGACCACCGCCAGGGGGGTGGAGCTGGAAGCCGTGGCCAGGTTACCGGGATCGACCAGGCGGAGACCGACGCGGCCGGTGATGGGGGAGGTGATGTTGGTAAAGCCTAACTGCACCTGGTCAAACTGCAGCGTGCCCTGATCGGCTTTAACCGTTCCCATATACTGCAGGACGATCTTCTCCTGATCGTCCAACGTCTGTTTGGGGATGGCGTTGCGCGCCCAGGCATCCTGGTAGCGCTTGAGGTCCATTTGCGCTTGTGCCAGCAGGTTCGTGTCGCGGTCGAGCTGCCCCTGGACGGTGGTTACGTTGGCCTGGAAGGGTCGGGGATCGATCTGGATCAGGGGCTGTCCGCGGTGAATCAGCTGGCCTTCGCGGTAGCGGACCTGGTCGATCACGCCGGTCACCTGGCTGACGATGGTTGTTGTATAGACCGGGGTGACGGTGCCGATGGCGTCCAGGTAAACGCCAATGCTGCCTTGTTTCGCCGTGGCCGTGGTGAGGGTTACGGTCCCGCCGGCAGCGGCCCGTCTGCCGCCGCCGCCG
>Ga0182024_10016175_pt1 | contig 14181 bp, 12 predicted proteins | sample P32metaG_FD_120480 | JGI IMG/M metagenome (GOLD analysis project Ga0182024, IMG submission 120480) | Permafrost microbial communities from Stordalen Mire, Sweden - P3-2 metaG (Illumina Assembly) | ecosystem: Environmental > Terrestrial > Soil > Wetlands > Permafrost | place: Sweden: Stordalen... | reverse complement strand
GTCTCGTCGCGGCCTTGCGTGAATTCGCTTTCGCAGCCGAGCCGGCGCGCCAGCGCTGCAAAAATCGAGAAATCATTGCGCGCCTCGCCGACCGGCTCGATCGCCTTTTGCATAGCGATGACGAAACGGTCTCGGGGCGCGCAGCCGATATCGGTGCGTTCGAGCGAAGTTGTTGCTGGCAGCACGATGTCGGCATGTCGCGCGGTTGCCGTCCACCACGGCTCGTGCACGACGATGGTCTGCGGCCGCCGAAATGCGGCGCGCAGACGATTGGTATCCTGGTGATGGTGGAACGGATTACCGCCCGCCCAGTAGACAAGCTTGATGTCCGGATAGGTGTTCTTGCGTCCGTTGAAATCGTAGCTCTCTCCGGGATGCAGCAGGCACTCGGCAATCCGCGCTGCCGGAATGGCGCGACCGAGCGGGTTGCCGATGACTTCCATTGTCGGCGCGCGGAACGCGAGTGGCGGCTCGGCGATACCGGCGCTGGAACCATAGCCGAAACCAAAACCGCCGCCGGGCAGTCCGATCTGGCCGAGGCACGCTGCGAGCAACAGCACTCCCCAATAAGGCTGTTCGCCGTGATCGGCGCGTTGCAGCGACCACGATGCACTGATCATTGTACGGTTCGACGCCATGCGACGGGCTAACGTGCGAATGGTCTCTGCCGCGATACCAGTAATCGGAGCCGCCCAATCGGCATCCTTCGGCTGCCCGTCGCTCTCCCCTGTGACGTAAGCCCGAACCCGATCGAAACCGGTGCAATAGCGTGCGAGGAATTCGGTATCGTGGACGCCATCCGCGACCAGCGTGTGCACGAGCGCAAGCAACATCGCGGTGTCGGTGCCGGGTCTGATCGGAATCCACTCCGGCGCGACAACAGCCGGACCGTCCTCACGGATCGGGCTGACGTTGACGACCTTGACGCCTGAGCGCGCCAGGTCAGCGAGCAAGGCACCGCCGGAATGTGCGCCGCACCCGCCTTTGGTCACCTGCATGTTCTTTTGATTGGCGCCACCGAACATGACCATGAGCTTGGCGTGGCGAGCGATCGATGACCATGATGTGAGCGGCCCGGTGACGGCCTGCGCGCTGCCGATGACGTGGGGCAGAAAGACTAGCGCGGTGCCGAAGCTGTAGTTGGAGGTCTGATCGACGAAGCCGCCGAACGTCGCCATAAAGCGGCGTAATTGCCCACGCGCCTCGTGGAAAATTCCCGCCGAACCCCACCCTTGCGAGCCCGCCATGATCGCATCGTGACCGTGATCGCATTTCACGCGTGAAAGCTCGCGCGCAATGAGATCGAGAGCCCGCTCCCAAGGCACCGCGACGAACGGCTCGTTACCGCGCCCGCCGCCATTGCCCGGCCCGTGCGCCAGCCAACCCTTACGTACCATCGGCTGCCTGATGCGTATTTGCGAATGCACTTCCGCCGGCACCGCCTCGATCAATGGCGACGGATCTGGGTCGCGTTCGAACGGACGCACGCCGACGATGCGGCCATCCTCGACTTCGGCAAGAAAGGAGCCCCAGTGCGCGTGGTTACGAACGAGCTTGGTCATGGTGCGGGCCTAAGTTCCGACTACCGAGGTTTATCACATACCGCGCGACCAAAGCACCAAACCGGTGTCAGTGCTGCGGAATTTGATGAGCGATTGTCCAGCGCGCGCAAAGATACCAAAGGCGCGCCAGTGCCGGCGCGATGTCGCCCTTTGGGGTGGTCTGCGTCGCTCTCGCTTGTCGCAGCCCGGGACCGGGCGCATTATGGCGCTTGGCTAACGTCACTCGAAAATCCAAAACGGGGAGGAAGTGCGATGAGGATGCTCTCGCCGGCAATCGCGTTGATCAGCCCGCTGCTCGTGGCAAGCGCGCTCGCGCCGGTCCAAGCCGCCGACATGACCTTCGAGCGCGCGCTCAACACCAGCAAGGAGCCGCAAAACTGGCTGCTGTATTACGGCAATTATCAAGGCTATCGGTTCTCGCCGCTGAGCGAGATCAACGCCGATACGGTCAAGAACATGAAGCTCGTCTTCGCTGTCGCGCTCGGCGGCCTGCAGAGCGGCGGCCGCTACGCCTTCGGCAATCTCGAGGGCACGCCGATCGTGGACGACGGCATGATGTACGTCACCGACGGCTGGGGCAGCGTTTACGCCATCGACGTTTCGAGCGGCACCAGCGGCGCGATCAAATGGAAGTTCGACCCCGGCATCGATCGCGCCTGGGCGGGCGACGTTGCCTGCTGCGGCGTCAACAATCGCGGCGTCGCGCTGTGGAAAGACAAGGTCATATCGATCGCGCTCGACGGCCGGATGTTTGCACTCGACAAGGCGACCGGCGAGAAAGTCTGGGAGCGCAAAATCGCCGATCCGGCGCTCGGCGAAACCATCACCATGGCGCCGCTTGTGGTGCGGGACCTGGCGATCGTCGGTCCGGCCGGCGGCGAGTTCGGCATTCGCGGTTTCATCGATGCGACGGATCTCAATACCGGCCAGCAGGCTTGGCGGACCTACACGATCCCCGATGCGGGCGAACCCGGAAACGACACCTGGAAGGACGGCCAGGAGCGTTGGAAGCACGGCGGAGCGCCGGTATGGGAAACCGCGACCTACGATCCCGAATCCGACACTATCTACCAGGGCATCGGCAATGCCGGAGCCGATTGGGATCCACAGTATCGGCCGGGCGACAACAAGTGGGCGGCAAGCGTGCTTGCGCTCAGCCCGGCGGACGGCAAGATCAAGTGGGGATTCCAGTATACGCCGAACGATCCGTTCGATTTCGACGAGATTTCCGAGCACCCGGTCATCGACGCCAAGGTCAATGGCAAGGACCGCAAACTCGTCGTCCACGCCGCGCGCAACGGATTTTTCTATGCGCTTGACCGCACCAACGGGGCGTTCGTGGGCGGCAAGCAATACGTCGACAAGCTCAACTGGACGACGGGACTCGATCCGGAGACCGGCTTGCCGGCCAATTACGATCCCAAGACCGGCGTTCAGGTTTATACGCCAGGTACCCATGGCATGCGCGGCGAACCGATGGCCAACATATGCCCGTCCCATTTCGGCGCTAAGAACTGGGAGCCTACGGCCTATAATCCGGCGCTCAACATGCTCTACATACCCTCGGTCGAAGGCTGCGACGGAATCGAAACGCTCGCCCAGAAGGATTTTACCGATCAAGGCGGAACGCTAAAGCCGCGTGAGCGCTTTAGCGGCGGCTCGTTCAAGATGACCGGCCGCCTCTACGGCAGCCTCAAGGCTATCGATCCGACCACAGGCGATATCAAGGCTGCCGTGCGGCTCGACTTCCCGAACTACTCCGGAGCGCTCGCCACGGCGGGCAATCTCGTCTTTCTCGGCCAGGCGGACGGAACCTTCACCGCCTATGACGCCAAAACACTGCAACGGGCTTGGAGCTTCAGCGTCGGCACCGGCATCAATGCGCCGGCGATCAGCTATTCGGTGAACGGCAAGCAGTACATCGCCGTTCTGGCCGGCTCGCGGCAGTCGCCGTTCGTCATGCAAAACGATCCGTCGCTGAAATATTCCTCGACGACGTCCATGCTGTTCGTGTTCGCACTTTGACCGGATGCAATAACGGCTTGCACCGGCACGATCCATCGTCGTGCCGGCGCTCGCTCGAAAGCACAACATTCGGGCCGCTTGGTCGGATGCACGCTCGGTTCGCGCGCAAACTTTCTGTCGCGCTGGCGCTGACCGCGGCGCTTTTGGCGATCGCAATCGGTTCGGTGCGCGCGCAGGAGCCGTTAAGCGCGGAAGACGCGCGGACGATCGAGCACGGCAAGGATATCTTCAAGACCAAGGCGACCTGCCAATTCTGCCACAAGTGGGATGCATCCGGCGATCAAGGCTACGGCGGCAACGCGCTGTCGCTGCGCAAGACAAGACTGACCCCTGCTCAGGTCGCCGAAACCATCAAATGCGGCCGTCCCGGCACCGGGATGCCGTTTCACGATCAATTCGCCTATACCGATAAGCGTTGCTACGGCGTCAGCCGCGCGGAGCTCGGCAACGATGTGCCGCCGGAGCCCAATGCGTTTCTCAATTCCGATGAGATCGACGCGGTGGTGAAATATCTGTTTGCGAAGGCTATCGGCCGCGGGCCGTCGACCTACCAAGACTGCGTCGAATTCTGGGGAACGGATACGCGCCAATGCGAGCCGATGAAGCAGTAAGCTTATGCGCCTGACAGGCCGGGCTTCGATAGCCTACGCCGTGGCAGCGCTCGCCATCGCGGGCGCGAACCAAGTCTGCGCACAAACGCAGTCCGATCCAGGCGAAGTTCATGGCCTCAGGCTTGGGCTTGCCGCCCGGGCGATGACGCTGGAGGGCTGGGGCCAACTCGCCTGCGGCAGTGACGGCGGACCGCCGCGTCAGGAGCTCGACGCCTGGTCGGACTTCAAAAAATGCCGACCGGAAGCGAACGGATTGCGTGAAGTCACGGCCCGTTTCGACGACGAGGACGAGTACATCGCCAAGGCGCTCGGCGAGCCGAGTTACGCGGCGCAACGAACCGGCACGCGGGTGGCCGGCCATCCGGTCATTCTGTCGGCCTTGTTTGACGACGGCGGGATACTGCGCGGCATTCGAATGGCGAGCGATCCGCGCGCAAGACCGGCTGAACGCCGCATGGCGCACCTGCTCGGCGTGGCAGTGATCAATCGCTATGGCACCGATGGATGGAACTGTACGGATTTCCCCCCAGCCGACGGCGAGTCTGCGGTCGGAGGTGTGTTCATCAAGCAGCGCTGCGAAAAGACCATGCCGGGGCGAACATTGACCGTGGAGACGCATTTTCTGCGCAAACCCGGCCAACATGACGCCGATCCGGATACTCATGAGTATACGCAGGGCGAGTTCGACAGCTGGACACGGTTCGAACTTTTCGATCCGGACTATCGAAGGCCATGACCCTCGCAAAACCCAAGCCGTCAGGGATGCACGGTGTCGTCCGGCATGATGGTGCCGGTCAATTTGGCGCCGGTCAGGATCGCGCCCGTGAGAATTGCGCCGGTCAGACGTGCGCCGGATAGATCGGCCCCGCTCAGATCCGCGCCCGAAAGGTCCGCGCCATAAAGGTCCGCCTCGGTCAGCTTCGCGCCCTTGAGTTTTGCGTCGCGCAGCACCGCGTTGACCAAGCCGGCATTGTCGAGATTGGCGCCCTCGAGATTGGCGCGACGCAGCGAAGCCTCGACCAGATTGGTCTTGCTCAGATCGGCATCCCGTAAAGTGGCGTCATCAAGCCGTGCGGCGTTGAGCATGGCTTCGGAAATCTTGGCATGGTCGAGCTTGGCGCCTACCAAATACGCCGTTTGCATCTTGGTACTCGCGAGGTCGGCCTCGGACAGGTCCGCGGCGCTCAAATCCGATCCGTAGAACATCGCGTTCTCGGCTTTGGCCCCAACCAATGAGGCCGTCTTCAAGTCGGTCTTGTTGAGGTTAGCGTCGGTCAGATTGGCGCCGTTTAATATTGCGCCGCCGAGCTTGGCGCGGTGCAATACCGCGTGGGACAGATCGGCACCCGACAGGTCGGCACCGGACAAGTCTTTCTGTTTCAGCCGGGCGGCGACCAGCGAGCAATTCACGCAAGCCCTGCTTTGGCCAGCGAGGAAGTCCGCCGCCTCATCGGCATACGCCGCCACGGTTGACAGGAGGCTGGCCGTAAACAGAACGGTGCCGATCGTCTTGATGTGGGGTGAGCGGGACATGGCGCCGGCCAACCGCGAGGGGCAGCGACGGCAGCGGTTATGGCGAAGAGACGGCGCGATTGTACCAATGCACCGCGTCAACGCTGACGACGCGCTCAGTGCCGTCGAACAGCGCCGCAACTCTGCCGCCGGAGGCCTTGAACTGCAACTCCTTGACGCGATCCTTCACCGCGACATTCGCATTGCGCATGATGTCGAGGCCCTGCTCGATCTTCCAAACTTGGTATGAATTCGGGTCGGCGGCGGAAAAGAATTTTGTTTCCGTGCTGAGCTTGCGGGCAACGCCGCGTTCATAGGTCAAGTGCAGCGCCATGTGTTCGCCGTTCGCGCCGGTAAAGTCCCAAGTCTCTTCGCTCGCAATCGGCTGGCCGGAAACTATATGGGTGGAACGGTCGACGCGATGATCGGTGGCGGTCTGATAGACGTTGAACGGGCCGGGCGCGTCCTTCGGATTGGCGGTCATGCCGTCGATCACCATCTGGCCGGCCATTTCGTTGCTGCCGGACTTCTTGATGGGCGAGGCGAGGTAGACCATTTGATTGGTGCCGAGCGGCGCGCCGTCCGGGCCGTCGATGTCGACGCGATCGACGAAGATCATTCGCACATTGCAGTCCTTGGCGGGGCCGGAAGTCGCCACGAACGGCTCCCAGCCCTCGGGCAGGAGTGCTTTGAGCGCCTGGCTGGAGACGGCAAGGTCGAGTTGCATGCGCACCTCGGCGCTCTGCTCGAGCAGGGTCTGAGCGTTCGTTATCCCGGCCGGCCCGATGAACGTGGCAAGTATGATGCCGATACCAATCGCGCCCTTTGCGAGCATTGATTCCTCCCATGAGTCCCAATTCGGAACTTCGCTTGTCGCTATTCATCGACCACGATGCCCCAGGGCACGCGCCCGACCGGGATCGAAACGGTCGCCTTGCGACTTGCCGTGTCGATGATCGAGATGTCGTCGCCCAGGCCGTTGGCCACGTAGAGGGTCTTTTCGTCGCGTGACAGCGTGATGCCCCATGACCGCTTGCCGACCAGAATATAGCCCTGCACGGCCCGCGTCGGCACGTCGACCACTGCGACATGGGCGGCGTGCCCCAGCGTGACGTAAGCGGTCTTGCCGTCTTTGGTCATGACGAGGCCCACCGGCGTGACGTCCGATTTGCGCATGCCGGGCGGCAGGAAATCGATCTTGCCGGTGACGACGAATTTCTGCCGGTCGATGATTTCGACCTCGCCCGCCATTTCCGCCGACACCCAGAGCTCCTTGCCGTCAGGCGTCGCCGCGAAACGGCGCGGCCGCGTACCGACCACCACGTCCTGCGTCACGTAACCGCTGTCGGCGTCGATGGCATGGACCAGGTCGCCGACCTCGGAGGTCACGTAAACGGTCTTGCCGTCGGCGCTGACCAGCACGCCTTCCGGCTCGGCGCCTGTCGGCACCTCCTTCTCGATGATGTTGCGGTCGATGTTGATGATCGCGAGCGTGGACGACTCCTCGTCGGAGACGTAGATGCGCCGCCGCGCCTCGTCCACGGCGAAAGTTTCCGGGCTCGATCCGGTCACGAGCTTATCGACGACCTTTGCGGTGGCGACGTCGAGCACATCGATCACGTCATCGTCGCCGCAGGCGACGTAAAGCTTGCTGTGATCGGCGTTGAAATGCATGTCGCGCGGACGGCGCGACACGGCAATGTCGTTGACGATCTTGTAGGTTTTGGGATCGATGACCAGGATATTGTCGCTCTTCTCGTTGCTGACGTAAATCAAGCCCGTATCCTTGGCTTCGGCCGGGGCGAATCGGAGCGCCAGGGCGACGGCCAGGGCAAGCACCACAACCAGTTTGAGCATCGGGCGTCCGTTCATTGCTTGTTGCCGAGCCTATGTCTTAATAGGAAGCCCGGGCAAGGATCCATAGTCCATGCGCGGTACGTAGCGGACTTCATCGCCACCAAAGCCGGGTCTTGAATTCGGACATCGCTATCGGTTTAGTCGCCCTTGTTTTCGCCCGCACTGCTCAAGCGGTCGGCCGCCGCCAGCACCAGCATGGCGATCGCGAAGGCGATCAGGATTCCGACGACCCAGGTGAGCTTGAGGTTATCGGCGCTCCGATCGATATCCATGAACCAATCGAGCACGTTGACCGCTACTATCGCCACGATCGAGCCGAGCAGTTTCTGCTTGAGTCCGGAAAAGCCGATTCCGATAAGTCCTCCCGGCCAGTTGGGGTGCGCCCTCGGGTCTATCGGCGCTACAAAATTCTCGTAGCTTGAACAGATCACGATCACGATGAGATTGGCGATGAGTGATAGATCAACGAGTTTAAGAACGCCGATGATGACTTCGTCCTGTGTCGCAATGCGCAGTTGCATCAGTAGTTCGGCGACCTTGGTGATAAACGTGTATAGCACTGCGGCCAAACCGACGATCATCCCCAACAGGAACGGCGCCAGCAGCCAGCGGCTGTTGAAAATGACGGCCTCGATGACGCGCAGAATCCAATTCATGGCGGTCTCCATTGCTTTGATTTCATGGACCAGCTTGAAGTTTTAAATCTGTTCGCTGAGTTAACATGGGATTTCTCTCTGGAGCGTGGTCATGCGTGGCCATGATCGAGAGTGCTGCGCCGAAGATTCCGCCAAAGGCTTGGGTTGCTGATGATGCCACCGAAATGCAGCGGTGCTGTAATTCTCACGAACATCAACTAAGATTTGGAACGAAGATCTGCCACCGATGTGCGGCGAGGATTTTCCACGCCGCCGAATGAGAGCTTATAGCCTGGATCGCGACGAGCGGAATGGACTCAATACCGCGCGGCGCCCCACCGCGCACCTTCCTAGTCGGCCAGATTGGCGATCGTCCGGTCCAGCCATTTCTGATCGGGCGACAGCGAGCGAAGCTCGGCCAGCGCCTCGTTCCTGGTCTGCGTGACCAACGGAACGATGGCGGGCTCGCCTTCACCGTTGGCCGGCTGGCAGCTGAACTCGAGCCTGATGTGGTTCGGATCGATCACGTAGATCGAGAAGATCCCCGGCAGGATTTCGAGCGGGCCGTCGTAGGGAACCTTATGGGCTTCGAGCCGCTGGCGGATCCGCGCCTGGCTTGCCGGCGACACCGCGAACGACACGTGCTGCATGTTGCCGAGCGCGTTGCGGTCGCCCTGTGGCTTCGCGCCCTTCGGCATCTCGAAAAAGGCAAGCAGCGCGTCGCGGCCCATGTCGAAGAAATAATGCCTGATCTCCTCGAACGGCGGATTGCCGCGATTGCCGGGGCCGCTGCCGATGCCGGGCGGCACGCGCATGGCGTGCACGAGCGGCATGCCGAGCACGCCGACATAGAAATCCACCGTCATCTTCATGTCGTCGGTGTTCAGCGCCAGGTGATGGACACCGTAATAGCTGATTTTGTCCTTCGTCGAAGTTGCCGCATCGGCGGCGACGTCCAGCAACGTCATTGGTTTCCTCCTGCAGGCGACGCATCACGCTCGCAACCGGCGTCGAACGATCTCGATGCCAAAACCAGCCCGGATGCTGCCGACGTTACGCCGCCGCCAGCTTCCATGAGGCGAAGCCGGCGCCCACCAGCGTCGCCGGGCTGGGGAAATAATCGATCAGTTCGAAGCCGGTGCTGCCGGCCGCCGCATGGGCGATGACCCAGTCGCGCATTTCATGGGCGCCGTTGCCGGTGCGCGGCAGTTCCGCCGTGAGGAACGCATCCAGGCGCGCGTCTTCGCCATCGGCGAAGCGCGCGATGCAGGCGTGATCGAATTTCTCGTCGATCCATCCCATGGTCGTTTCGCCGATGGAGTGGCTCAGACCGCCGGTGCCGAGCACGGCCACCCGCAACGGTTCGGGGTAGCTCTCGACCGCGCGCCGCACGAGCCGGCCCCAGGCCAGACAGCGCTTGATGCTCGGCATCGGCGCCTCGAGATCGTTGACCAGAATCGGCACCAGCGGCAATTCGGGCTCTACTCCGGCACGCCACAGCGGGATGCAGGTACCGTGATCGAGCCGTAGCCGATGCGACAGTGCGGGCTCGAATTCGTTGTCGAGCGCGGTCTGCAGCAAATGCCGCCCGAATGCGGCGTGGCCTCGCAGCACCGGATGCGGATAGACCTTTTTCATGAAAGGCTCGGGCGGCCCGTCGTGCTCGTCGCCGATGCCGATGCAGACCGCCGGCAGATTGTTGATGAAGAAATTGACCCAGTGATCCGGCGAAACCACCACCAGAATATCGGGTCGGCAGGCGCGCAGCCGGCGGCCGATTTCGTCGAAGGCGGCGGCGAGCATGTCGCGATGCGCCGCGGGCATGGTCTCCCAATCGCGCGCGATGATCGGACCGTGGCTCGCGGCGAAAACGCCGACCAGCTTAGCCATGGGCGGCGGTCTCCATGGCGGGCGCGTCGGCCGCCTTCATGGCGCGCAGCCTTGCCATGAATTCGGCCTCCGGCATGCCGCGGATCTGAAAGTAGAAGCGCAGCAGATAGGCGTTGACCAGCGGCGCCAGCCGGCACACGTCATCGTCGAGCAGCGCCTGGCGAACGGCCGGCGCGATCGGATAGCGATCGATGACAGCCGCCATGCCGTCGCGATAGGCGTTGGCCAGTTCCGGATCGTGCTGCAAGTCGAAGAACAGCTTGCTGAGCCAGTAGTCCGTCATTGTTGCTCCCTGGCCGCTGCCGGCGCCGGCGAAGAGCGCCCAGGCTGAAACGCAGGCGGCCGGCTGGCGTCATACAATGAGCGTTTGCCTTACGCTTGCCAAGAGCCAGGGCGGGGACGTCGTTTAACGCGCAAGCCGCAGCCTGGTCGATGCAAACGGGATCAAGCGCCTCAGAGCGGAATGACGATTTCGCAGACGAGTCCGGCGGGGTGCCAGTCGAGGCGGATTTCACCGTCAGCCTGGCGGATCATCGCCTTCATCACGCGCGTGCCGAAGCCTTCATGGGCCGGGACGGTGACGGCCGGGCCGCCCGCTTCGGTCCAGCTCAGCACCAGGCTTCCATTTACCGAACGACTCCAGGCAACGACAATTCGGCCGTCCTTGCCGGACAAAGCACCATATTTGGCAGCGTTGGTTGCCAGTTCGTGAAAGATCACGGCAATTGCCTGGGCGGCGTTTGGTTCAAGGAGAAGTGCTGGACCTTCGATACCGACGCGCGGGCCGTCGCCTCTGCGGTAGGGCGCAAGCTCCTGGGAGACAAGGTCATGTAATTCGGCGCCCAGCCACCGCGACTCCACGAATAACGCATTGACGTTCGCAAGAGCCTGAATTCGCCCGTCGATAGCACTCTTGAAGTCCGCGACGTTGTCAGCCTGCGTGAGTCGCACGGTCGCTTGCACGGTCGTCAGTATGTTTTTAGTTCTATGTTCCGCTTCACGCGCAAGAATTGCATTTTGCGCTTCGCTTCGCCGGCGTTCGGCTTCGATTCGATTGCGCTCGGTAATGTCCCGCGCGATCTTGGAGGCACCCACGATTTTTCCGCTGCTGTCCCTGACCGGAGAGACCGTCAGGGAAATGCTGAGCGGGGTGCCGTCCTTCCGTAAGCGGATGGTCTCGTAGTGGTTGATGCGCTCACCGCGACGGATGCGTTCGAGAATTCCCGGCTCTTCGTTAGGGTGGTCGGCCGGAATGAGAATGCTCACCGGCTTGCCGATGACTTCTGCCGCCTTGTAGCCGAAGATTTGCTCGGCTCCCCGGTTCCAACTGGTAATGATCCCATTCAGGTCTTTGGTGACAATCGCGTCGTCAGACGATTCGACGACGGCCGCGACCGCTTGAATTACGTTGAAAGAAAGCACCGCCTGATAAGCCGACGCAGCGAAGGTACCCAGGTCGGTCATCAGCCTCAGATCTTCGGATTCGAAACGTCGGCCTTGGTCGTGCGCGATGATCCAGACCGTGCCAACCGCTTTGCCGTTGACGTAGAACGGCATCAACAGGGCTTCTTCGATTAACGGGGTAACCGGAGCAAAGTAGTCGAAATCTCGTTCCGGGTGTGAAAACAGAAGCGCCGCGTTGTTGTCCAACACGGTGCCGCAGGGTCCGTATTCGCGGGGCGTGCCGCCGCCCAGATGCGCGGCCCATTGTCCGGCAATGGCTGGCCAGTAGAACCGCTGCCCGTCAGCTTCCAACAGGCTGATGCCGGCCGATTGCGCGCCGCACAGCGTCAAGGCGGTCTCGGCAAGTTTTTGCAGAATTCCGACGGGGGACGTGGCCAGATGTTCGGCCAGGGCAATGAGAGCGCGGCTTTCGGCGGCATAGTCGGGAGCGCGCGAAGGACGCTTGCTCAACTCGGCGGTCGATAGGACCGACTGCACCTGTACGTTGCCGGCAGCACCAACGCTTCTCGCCGTTTGCTGGCCCCCGGCGTCCGATACTCGTCCTGTGGGCGACAACGAAGCCCTCGCTCCCCGGGACCGAACAGTCCGGCGCGGGTCAACTGTGCGGAATGGTACCGCAATTCAGGTCTGCACGCTACCTGATTACCCAGGCCGGCTCTCACGGGTTGCTCGGCAACCGGGCCTGCGTATTCCTACGTAGTGCCGCTCTTGATGCGGCAGTTGAAATCCAGAGCAGGACCCGCCGAATCCGGGGTCCGGGGCAGGTTCTGGGCCGCCGGGCTATGATGATTCTTGCCGACGAGCCGCCGGTATTCCTTTTCGGGTACGCCGTAGGCAGCCCGCGCCATCCGCTCGATGCCCTTGCGATCGAGGATCACGATCTGGTTTCGCCCGGTGTCGATCAGCTTCTGTCGCTTGAGACTTTGCAGCGCCAAGGTGACGCCAGCCCGCCTCACGCCCAGCATCAGCGACAGAAATTCGTGGGTGAGCGGCAGGGTCTTGTTGCGGGTCCGGTCGTGGGCCATCAAAATCCACCGCGCCAGACGCCGATCAATATGGGCGCGAGCGTTGGCGATGGCGGTGTGAGCCGTCTGCACCATGAATACCTGGACGAATTTGAGGAGCAACGTGCGCAACGACTCGCTCGCCTTCATCGCCCGGCGCAATTCATCGGATGCCATCCCTTGTCCTGCCCCGGCGACCTGGATGTAGGTGGCATGCGGCGATTGGTCGCCACCCAGGATCACGGCTGAGCCGCTCATCCCTTCGGGGCCGATGAGACCGACTTCGATTTTCGTCGCGTCCGGCTGGACGGCGACGACCGATGCAATGCCGGCTTCCATGAAATAGACAGTCTCGATCCGTCGGTTGGGGCGTTCCATGTCCATGAGGAGCGGCATCGCCACGGGCTGCAAATGCGGCAGCAATAATGCGCGGTCGGTTGGCCCCATTGCGGCCAGGAGCTTGTTGCGAGGCCGCGCAGACTCGCGCGGTGCAGAGACCAATGTCATGGCTCTTTCCCATCAGAGGGGCAAGAGCACATCAGGGTCTCTCAACCGTTCGCGCCCGAAGGTCGCTGCAAGCGGTACGCGCTAGATAGGTATTGCGACGGCCAATAGCTACTGCACGTGGCCGGCCTGCAATGGACGACGCGCACAAATGCGAAGTTCCTCCACATCCGCTATATGATCGCTGTCGGGGGACAAGCGGACATGCAGCGGGCCGCGTTTACCAAGCCGGATTTATCAGTACCCGGCTCGCAAAAAGCGCGCGGGCCATCACGGCAAACGTCGGACAACGGGCGAACCAGCGGGCCGGTTAAGATGAAGTTCGGGCTGTTCTACCTTCCCACCTACCTGCCGGATTTGCGCGATGCGCAAACCCACTATCGCGGCATCATCGAGCAGGTCGAATTCGCCGATGCGGTCGGCATCGATTACGCCTGGATCGTCGAGCACCACTTCGTCCGCCACGGCGGCCTGTTTCCGTCCAACTTCGCGTTCTTGTCGTATCTCGCGGCCCGCACCAAGCGCATCCGGCTCGGCACCGGCGCCACCGTGCTGCCGTTGAACGATGCGGTGCGGGTGGCCGAACAAGCCGCGACGCTCGATCAGCTCTCGCAAGGGCGCTTCGATTTCGGCGTCGGCCGCGGTTTCATCCGCGACGAGTTCGACATTTTCGGCGTCGACATGAAGGAAAGCCGCGAGCGCGTCGAGGAAGGCGTCGAACTGGTCAAGCAGGCCTGGGCTGGCCCGACGATGGAGTTCAAGAGCAAATTCCGCCCGCCGCTGTCCGGCTTGCCGCTGTTGCCGCCGATCTACCAGAAACCGCATCCGCCGATCTGGGTCGCCTGCCTGATGTCGCCCGAAAGTTTCGAATGGACGGCGGAGCAAGGCTACAACCTGCTCTACGTCGCCTACCACGTCGATCACCCGATCGCCGCTGAGCGTATCGGCTGGTATCGCGACGCGTTGCGCAAGCATGGCCGCGAGGAGCGCGATCACCAGATCTGCTGCGTCTATCACGCGCATTTTCTCGACAGCGGGGACGACAGCAGGCTTCGCGACATAGTCTTACCGGCCGATGAGCGAATATGCGGCCGCCGGACTCGAGGCGGCCCGCAAG